>Ga0137359_10000799_pt1 | contig 24183 bp, 23 predicted proteins | sample Mad1_40_16metaG_FD_108281 | JGI IMG/M metagenome (GOLD analysis project Ga0137359, IMG submission 108281) | Vadose zone soil microbial communities from Angelo Coast Range Reserve, California, USA - Mad1_40_16 metaG | ecosystem: Environmental > Terrestrial > Soil > Vadose zone | place: USA... | reverse complement strand
GAATCTTATTCGCGGTTAGGGGAAAGGATCAACACAGGTGGCCCACATAGAACCCAACGTGATTCAAGGACTCTTAGATGAAGTTGACAAACTGGAAAGGATGATTACGACTTGCGGACCGTCGGCATCGGGCAAATTCCAGCGCACGAAAATCGACGAAGTGCGGGCCGCCGTCATTGGCGGAGCGTCGCGATTTGATGCCTCTCGACGGTCGCAATTGAGCGAGCAGAAACAGAACGCGCTTCAGGAGGAATTGGTAACCGTGAGAAACACGCTTATGGAGATCACCCAGAATGTTGATCATAAACATCGGAGAAACCCTTTAGAGAGCGAATCGGCGTCGACCAAATCAATCATATGGCTGGCAATCTTTGGGTTCATCTTCGCTGCGATTCTACTGTCCCTCATTCGCTGAAGGTGTCGGCAAATGGAAGGTTCGAGCGTGGCGGATCGTCGTTCGCGGACTCTCAAGACCAACGCGATCATGAAAGAACAACGTGGGAGTCGTTGGAGTATTAAAGCGAAATTTAACTCCTGCCAAAACGGGAACTGGTCGAAATTAATTCTTTAGATGCCTTGGTAGTTTTGTGCGCCACCCCGCGGTTTGGCAGCGGCGACGTTGACTGCATCATCAACCCACGGTCGAATGCGTCGATGCTTTTTCGAGTGATCTAAATACCCGAGCGTTAGAATGCTCGATGAGTATTGCATTTCAGAGCAGTCTCGCTGCACGAAAGCATACCCCTCACCACAATAATAACTGAGCTCTTAAGTCTTTGATCGTTAACAGGGGCTTGAATTTCGGTCCGATCTGAAAGAGCACCGGGCGTATTCCACGGTCGCATCCTACTTGCCCTGAGTGGCGTCAGCAACTACGGCTGCGATGAGCCTCTAATGCAGAATTTGATGAGGTGCTTGAAGTGGGTTGCAGCAGAAGGCTTCAGTCAGGCCATAGTGCCCGTAGTCCTCAAGACCAGCCTAATCCAGGTAGTTTGACCGTAGTTGCATGCGCCAAACGTAACAGCTGAAACTGATGCTTTATACATTACCAGGTTGACGCCCACAGACATCTCGATCAGGAAGCCATAAAGCACGTAAGGTTCGCCCAGCTCAGGTCAATGGTATCGACGGTGGCGGAAAATGCGCTGCAATCTTCCTTAGCCAAGTCTAACGTTCTAAATTTTCACAATCTCGCTGTGAGCTCGCGGCCCACGCTCGTAATATGATTCCGCGGTCCCCTCCCAACGACACGAATATTGTTACTATTCAACGTTCTGATTGTAGCACTGTCTTGACCAAGAGTTCCTTACTTCCTACACTCTGAGAAACTTAGCCGAAGTGAAATGAGACGAGGACTATTTTTCAAGCTTACGGTTCTGGTAACGTTCGTCGCGCCTCTGCTGGCGTCTGTCGACATTGGCATCGCGCAGGACAATTTGACGAACAGACCAGCTCCTTCGCCAGCAACCGACGAGCCGATCCCGGCGAATCGGAACTGACGAAATCGCGCACCGATGTGATTCAAAAGGTCAAAGAAACCCGTGCCGGTGCCGAAAGGCTCCTCCGACTGCACGAAAACGACCGACAGCGTTCCTTGGAAGAATGCGAGCGGCGCCGCGAGCTCTACGATCAGGGCCTGATCGCGCACAATGACGCACTCCAAGCTGAGCATACTATGACAGAGGTCAGCGTTCGAGTAGACGAAGATCGGCGCCGCTTGGTGGAAACCGACATGGCAATCGCTGAGGTGACGTTGCGCGACGAGCTTCTTCGCCTGCCGCGCTTAGCCATAGGTGGCTATAGCGAGACCGCCATGCTCCTGTGTTTTAATAGCGGAGCGTTATGGACGCCGGGATCCGCGCCCAAGATCGAAGTTTTTTTTTCGAAACCTTTGGCCGAGTACTACCGATCAGTGCGTCAGGTCAAACCGCAACTCACGACTGCTTGCGGTTAGATCATCGCAATGTCATCGATGTGGCGCTGCATCCAGACAGCACGGAAGGGCGACGTTATTAGGTTATCTTCGCCAAGTGGGTATCCCCTTTATCGCGTTCAGAAACGCTGTCCCCGGGGCAGCGACGGGCGCTCATATTCATATTGGCAAAGCGTCGCCAAGAAACTGATTGGCGCTGTTGTTTCGAGTTCAAAAGAAATCCGGATCCTTCACGTAATTAGGTTTTCAATAGCGAGTTGTTGAAGACGAAATAGTTTATGATGCAATCCGCGATCCCTCTTCCTGCTTCCACGGTCGTGCTCATTCGACCTGACCAAAACCATGGTTTCGAAATTTATTTGAACCGTCGGCCGAAACAGATGGATACGTACGGCGGCGCCTACGTTTTCCCCGGGGGAAGAGTTGAAGAGAGCGACTGGTCGACGGGAATGATCCGTCTAACTCAAGGACTAACGCCAGTTGAGGCGCAAAAGAAACTGGGCGTCGAAGATCGACCGGAACGCTGCTTGGGCTACTGGGTCGCGGCAGTAAGAGAACTTTTCGAAGAAGTTGGAATTCACTTTTTTGTTTCCCAGAGAAATTCGGAGACTATTTCGTCGCAGCATAAACTTTTCGATCGCATGGCCGCGAAACGGATGTCGCTGCAGCGAGGAGAAATTGATTTTGCCGACCTTCTTGTATCCGAGCGGCTTCGTTGTGATTTAGCTCGGCTTACTTATTTCTTTCATCGTATTACGCCGGAACATTATCGCGTTCGATTCGACACGCGTTTTTATTTGGCGGCGCTGCCGCCGGACCAAAGTCCGCTCGATGCCGCAGAGGAGGTATCGGAAAGCGTGTGGCTTTCTCCGAAGGCGGCTCTTGACCTAGCGCAAGCCGATAATTTTCCCTTGATGCCTCCGACGTTAATGGTACTGCGCAGTTTGAGTGCTCACGGAACCTGGGAGGAGTTGCGTGACACTTATAATTTGCGCTAGCTTGCCAAGAATAACAAAATGCGCACAAGAATGGGCGATGTCGCCACGGACCATTGCGCGCAATTTTACCAAGCTGTTCGGTAATCTGCCAAAACCTCGCTGTAATTCTCGCTTCGAGAATTTAGTGGCATTGTCCTTGCGTTAAGGAGGTTGCTGCGGCCTGCGTCAATTATCCACGGAAAGGTGCTATGCTCTGCATAAACATAAATTGTATCACTTCGGGGATGCTTGCCAGCAGTTCGACTCCTTTCAATTTCTTGCTTCATCGATTGATTCCAAAGAGCGTAAAATAAAAGCCGTTATGAAGAAATCATCGCCCCCTAGCGGGACTATCGCTTATTTTTCCATGGACGTCGCTGTCGATTCTAAAATTCCTACATACAGTGGGGGCTTGGGCGTTTTAGCCGGTGACATGTTGCGCTCCGCTGCCGATCTGGAAATTCCGATGGTTGCGGTTTCCCTAATCCACCGCAAAGGCTATTTTGACCAGAGGCTTGACTCGCATGGCAACCAGCTGGAGAGCCCGGCGAAGTGGTCTCCAGAAGAGCATCTCGTGCGTCTGCCGACGAAAGTTACCCTTTCCCTCGAAGGTCGCGAAGTGTGCGTGGGGGCCTGGAAATATATATTTCGTGGCGTCACTGGGTGCTCTGTACCGCTTTTTTTTCTCGACACCGATCTCGAGGAGAACAACGCAGCCGACCGGGGCCTCACCGACTTTCTGTATGGTGGCGACGAGCGTTATCGCCTATGCCAAGAGGCCATTTTGGGATTAGCCGGGGTGGCGATGCTGCGGACGCTTGGCTATGACGACATCCGAGTTTTTCATATGAACGAAGGTCACTCAGCATTAGCGACTCTCGCGCTTATGGAAGAGCAGGCCGGATCTTTGCCGGAATCGGGTTTTTCCGAAGTCGAGATCGACGCGATCCGCCGCCGATGTGTTTTCACGACGCATACTCCGGTGCCGGCCGGTCACGACCGATTCCCTGCCGACTTGGTTTACCAAGTGCTTGGAAAAACCCGCGCTACCACATTAGCCCAACTCCAGCTAATGGATGGTTCGCTCAACATGACGGAACTCGCACTGCGGCTTTCCGGTTTTGTCAACGGCGTATCAATGCGTCACGGCGAGATTTCACGCGGTATGTTTCCGAATCAAAGTATCCGAGCGATTACTAACGGCGTACACGCGAGCACATGGACGGCCGCGCCGTTCGCTGATTTGTATGATCGTTTCCTTCCCGAGTGGCGGCGCGATAATTGTTATCTGCGTTATGCCGTCGGCATACCGCTACACGCGATGCGCCAAGCGCATGCGCAAGCGAAAAGAGAGTTACTGCGGCAGATTCGCTGGCTTACGGGTACGCAACTGGACGAGAAAGTTTTTACTCTCGGCTTTGCGCGCCGCGCTACCGGTTACAAGCGCGGCGATCTACTTTTTACCGATCTCGAACGGCTCAAACAGATCGCTCGCCATGCGGGGCCGATGCAGGTCATTTACGCCGGTAAAGCCCACCCGCGCGACGAAGGCGGTAAGGCGATCATTCGGCGCATTTTCGAGGCGGCCGCAGCCCTTGCAAACGATGTTCGCGTCGTTTATCTCGAAAATTACGACATGGCGCTGGGTAAGCTGCTTTGTTCTGGTGTCGACGTTTGGCTCAATACGCCGCTTCGGCCACAAGAAGCTTCCGGCACAAGCGGCATGAAAGCCGCGCTCAATGGAGTGCCTAGCTTCAGTGTCCTCGACGGTTGGTGGATCGAAGGCCATATTGAGGGAGTGACCGGCTGGTCGATTGGCGATGCCAGCGGGGTTGAAAACGATTCCGTCGCGGAGGCCGCTTCCCTTTATGAAAAACTCGCGCAAGTCATTCTGCCTCTCTACTACAAGGAGCCCGACCGTTTTGCGCAGATGATGCGTTCAGCGATTGCCCTCAACGGCTCTTATTTCAACACTCAACGCATGATTTCGCAGTACGTGAGAAATGCCTATGCAGCCGCCCGTGACCTGGCCGTGCAGCCGCTCGACTAGGATCACGGACGCCGGTCGACGGCTCTTCGTTGCGAGCGAAAGACACTCGACTATTCTATTGGCGGGTTGAAGATAGTCCGTCAATGAAATTCTGCAGCTGTAGAAAATAGCGCTCGCCGCCGACGAGATACGTATCGTTGTGCCCGGCGCCGGCAATCGTGAAAAATCTTTTCGGCTCGGGCGCCGCATCGAAAACCATCTTACCCTGCGTGAACGGCACGACTTCGTCGCGGTCGCCGTGCAGGACCAACAAAGGTGTTCTGATTTTCCGGATCTTTTCCTGAACATCGTAACGGGTCTGGAGTAAGGGCCCGATCGGTAGGAATGGAAAAACGACACGGGCCATTTCGCGGATCGACACAAAAGGACTTTCTAAGATAAGTCCCTGGCTTTCGAATCGGTTTGCCATCTCCGCGGCCACAGCCGTGCCCAAGGAACGCCCGAACAGAATGATTTTTTTTGGATCGCCGCCGAGCCGTTTGTGGACAAAATCCATCGCCGCCTCGCCGTCGAGGTAGGTACCCTCCTCAGAGGCCCGCCCTTCGCTCCGCCCATAGCCACGGTAGTCGAAGATGAAGATACTTACTTTCACCTTGTCGTGCAGGAGTTTGATATTCTCTACCCGATGGCTGATGTTGCCGGCGTTGCCGTGAAACCAAACCAAGGTGGATCGAGCCTCGCGATGAGGAATGAACCAGCCGTTGAGACGAACGCCATCTCGTGTCGAGAAAGAGACATCTTCGAAGTCAAGTCCAACTTGCCGCGGTGTTTGCTCGATGGTCGCGCTGGGATAGAAAATGAATCTGTCTTCCATCCTGCAAGCGGCGGGCAATAATGACAAAGCAACGAAAGAGAACGAGCGGAAAAAGTAAGGCATGGACGACACCCGCTAAAGAATTAGTTGCTGGCCCCCTTTTCGAATTGACTCGATAGCCAAGGCAAAAAATGCGCGCCGGTATCGCGGAGCTATTAATGTTTGTGTTCGCCGCGAAGCTTCCACTTAAGTCCATCAATGATACATTCGACGGTCGCCTGAAGAATGTCGGCGGCGACGCCGACGGTTCCCCATCTCTCTCGACCGTCTGAGAAAATGGATAACCCCCGAACTAACGCGGCCGCACCTTATTCGTCGTCATCCTGGGTCGAGCCGTGCAGCAACCGCACGTCGAACGCTTCAAGGCAAACCTCGGTGAGCTGCGAATGGTGTTTTTCCAGAATGTTGCGCATGGCGTTATCCACGGCATGAACCGGACATTGGCCGCTGGCGGCGACCAGCTCCTCTTCGCCGAAAATCTCGATCAAAACCGTCGCTTCCGTTGTACTTCTGAGGGACTCGGTAGCTTGAAAGTCGACTGGGTCATCGATTTTGCAACGCAGGACGTGAAACGGCTTTAAATCATCCTCACGTTTGCGAATCGACATGAGCTCAAAGGATGCCCAAGCGCCGTCAAGCCGAAAGAACTGTTCCTTTAAGTCTCTTGCCATGATTGGCTCCCTCAAGCACCATCCGCCGCAAACGGCGATATTATAACCCCGTGTCGAAATTCGCCAGCGCTTCATGAGCCGCGTCGACACATATTTTGCAACAAAATCGGCTAGAAAGAAGCTGACGAAAAAGCACCTTTTCACGCCAGCGCAAGTTTGCTATCATCTTATCGGATCGATGGAAATTAGAGCGCCGGACAACAGGTTACAGAGTTTTTTTCTTAAGGTCGTGCGCGAGAGTTTCTGGCAGCTGGGTATCTACGATGCCACGGTGGCTAGATACGTGGCCGATGTTCTCGCGGAGTTCGCCCGTGCCGATTCGCTATACAAATTCCGTGGCCGAGCTGGGCGGAAAGAGGATGGCGTGGTCGAAATACTGGCGCGTCAGCCTGCGGTTCCAGCCGACGAACGCGATGTTCTCCGAGAACGGTCTTTGCGTAAATACGTTGGCGATTATGCATTGTTCATGAGCGGTATTTTCCGAAACCACGTCCAAGGTAAAGGTTCACTCGATTATTATATCCAGGAAGGCAGCCGTTCGTACTGGACGGTCTCCGAACTGGATCTCTCGCTCTATCGCACCGGCTATTTTCTCTATCAAGAACTCTCGAAGAAGTTCGAATACTATTCCGGCGCCCTTGATTACACCCGTAAGGCCTACTTCGCGTCGGCTCCCGGGGAAGATCCTTTTGCTGGTTTTGTGCGTCAGGTGGAGGGGTGGATCAAGGTCAATGTGACGGAAAACTAGTTTGTCCTTAACTTCGGAAACCCTCTTTCTTCTGCCTTCCTACATTTACGCGAGGTCGTGAAAACATTACGTATCATCCTATTTGCCGGAGTGCTCTGCATCGTGTTTTCGGCAGGAGCGTTTCTCTACCACATTTTCTATGCGCTGCCTACCGATACCCCGCTGCCAGCTCAGATCCGCGTGGAGCAGGGTGATTCTTTAGCTACTGTCACGCACAAACTGCGCGATCAAAAGGTCATTTCGAACGGGTTCTTGTTCTCGATCTGGGCGCGGTTGAGTGGTGCCGACAAAAAAATTCACCCAGGACTTTATCGGTTCGAGACCAGTGTCTCGCCGCACGAAGTGCTCGAGCGCCTGGTCATGGGCAAGGGTATCTTCCAAACCGTGACGATCCCCGAAGGTTTAACGGTGAAGGAAATTGCCACGCTACTGGAGAACATGCAGATTGCGAGCAAGGAGAAATTTCTCGCTGAGGCTGCCGATCCGAATCTACTGGCCGGGCTCGGCCTGCAAGACAAGGGACTCGAGGGATACTTGTTTCCGAGCACGTACCACTTTGTTCCGGCGACTTCGGAACGCGATATCATTCTTACGATGGCAGAGCAGTTTCGCAAAATGACGCAGCCCCTATTTGCCCAACGCGATGGCGGGTTTAAATTGACAAGTCACGAAACCCTCACGCTCGCGTCGATAATCGAAAAGGAAACAGGAGTCGAGGCGGAGCGTCCATTGGTTTCCGCCGTTTTCCATAATCGCCTCAAGCGCCAGATGGCGCTGCAAAGTGATCCAACGACTATCTACGGACTTAAAGCTTTCAACGGCAACTTGACCCGACGCGATCTCAATGATCCAAACCCCTACAATACCTATCGTATTGCAGCGCTTCCCCCGGGGCCGATTTGCAATCCGAGCCTTTCCTCGATTCGCGCCGCGCTTCATCCTGCGAATGTGCCGTATCTGTACTTCGTGTCAAAAAACGACGGCACCCACTTGTTCTCCGAAACGATCGAGGCGCACAACCAGGCAGTAAAAACCTACCAACCCGTTCGCGAACCGCCGATGCGCGCCAAATCCCGGGGACGTTAACGGGCTTTTCGCGCTTCAGCCTCCTTCCCCAACATGTTATAGTTTTTTAAATGCCCGCATCGTCTAACCGTCAGGCTCGCGATCGACCCGAAAATCTCGTCCGTAGTGTAACGGCGAAACTCAGGTACCATATACTTTGGGATTCGTTGTGTATTTGTATTCCGCCTGTAGCGGCGGCGGCTTATGTTGTTTTGCTTTTGTTTCAAACGGCGCGGCTCGGCGAGAGCGCGACAATAGTAAGCGAAACACTTGTCGGCGTGTTAGGATTGTGGGCCATAGTGCGACGCTATCGGCCGTTGGTGCCGAATGTTTCGGTCGCCGCGCAAATGGTTGACCAGCAGGCGGGAGCGAAAGATCACTTTCTCACTTTGTCGACCCTTGATCCCGAGAATTGTCCGCCGTCTCTCTGGTCTAGGCTGTACCGGGACGCCGCCGGTTTTGTCGACCGAATCGAGCCCAGACGCGATTTTCCGTATAAGGTCAAACGCTCGGCATACTGGTCCGTCGGGGTCTCGATCGCCGCGGCTATTTTGATCCATTTTCTAATGCCGCTCACCCTGCCCATCGCTCATTCCGGCACGCTTCAAGACCAGCTTCATGAATTGGCTCAAGAGTTGTCGGCAAAACCGGAACTTAGAACACTGGCCCAGGAACTCGAAACGCTTGCGGCAAAGGTCGGAGATCCAAAAACGACGCGGGAAGAAAAACAAGCGTTGGCTCAACAGCTCGAGAAAAAAATTGAAGAACAGCAGAAGAAAGAAGAGCAAAAGGACAGTCGCGATCTGCTCGGACAAGCGGCGAGCGCGTTGGAAGGCATGGAGCAGCAACAGGTTGCAAGCGGAAACGAACAACAAAAAGACCAACAAAAGGGCGCCGGCGGCATACAAAGCAATCTGCCGCAGCAAGGCCAAGGTGAAAGTAAACAAAACCAGGGCGGCAGTGGTGACAGCAAAAGTGATTCGAGCGCTCAGCTGAGCCCCGATTTGCAACAGGGAAAAAGCGGCCAGGGAAATCCGAAGGAGCCTGGTCTGGAAAAAAATCAGCAGCAGGGTGATGCCCAGAAAAATAATCAACCCGACCCGAACCGACCGGGTAAAGAACAGAACAAGGAGCAAATGGGCAAGACCCAAGGCGGCTCAAAAGAGGGCGCCGGCAGAGAAAAAGCGTCAGAGGAGCCGCCGCCTCAAGGCGCCCCGCCCGCCGACCGATTCTATCAGACCGGTGAAGGCAAGGATGGGATCAAGGGCGCGCGCTATGTGACTGTCCAATTGCCGGAGGAAATCGCAGCCGATGCGAAAGGTGAAAGCCGTACTACTAAAGAATCCAAAGGCGGTAAGGCTCGGACGCAGGTTCCCGTCAGCAATGTGCCGCTACCTGCCCATGTTCCCAATGCGGCGACCGAGAAGCAGCAGGTACCGATCGAATATCGCGGCATGATTCGCTGATCGAGAAAGGAAGGGTAATGGACCCCGAGCAATTTCAAGAAGTTTTTAAACGCCTTGAGACGGAGGTGCAGAAGGTTATCGTCGGTCACGACGATCTGATTCGAAAAGTCCTGATCGCTTTCTTCGGCGGCGGGCACGTATTGCTCGAAGGTGTGCCGGGTCTAGGAAAGACGTTGCTGGTTAAATCATTGAGCCGCGCGCTCGGGATGTCGTTCAAACGAATTCAGTTCACTCCTGACTTGATGCCTTCGGATATCGTGGGAACCGAAGTGCTCACCGAGACCAACGGCCGGCGGGAATTTCAGTTCAAGCAGGGGCCGATCTTCGCTCACGTCGTTCTGGCCGACGAGATCAATCGAGCCACACCAAAAACTCAATCGGCGGTACTTGAAGCGATGGAAGAAAAACAAGTGACGGTATTCGGCGAGTCGCATATTCTCGCGTCGCCTTTTATCGTGCTCGCCACACAGAATCCCATCGAGCTCGAAGGCACCTATCCGTTGCCGGAAGCGCAGCTCGACCGCTTCTTCTTCAAACTTCTGGTCACGCCCCCGGCCCCGGCGGAACTCAGGGAGATACTGAAGCGCACCACCGGCACGGAAACCGGAGATGCCGCGAAAGTGCTGCCGGACGATGATGGCGAACTGGTCAACGCTATGAAGCAACTCCTGCGCCAGGTTATGATCGCGCCGCCGATCGAAGACTATGTCGTTCGATTAGTGCACGCGACACACACCGAAAGTCAGAACGGCGGGCCCGCGAAAACATCGGTAAAGCAATACATCCGTTTCGGTTCGAGTCCGCGCGGCGCGCAGTCGGTCATTCTCGGCGCCAAAGGCAATGCTCTCGCCGAAGGCCGGGTGCACGTGAGCTACGAAGATGTCGAGAAAATTATCTTACCGGCGTTGCGCCACCGCATTATCCTCAACTTTCAAGCGGAAGCTGAGAACGTCAGCGCCGATCAGGTGATCACCGATGTGATCAAGCAGGTGCCGCGGAATTAGGTCTTGATAATTTGGATGAAGTCACTTATTAATCTTGTTCTTAATCGCCGGCAGCGATTTTAGATAGGCCGCGATCGCCAGCGCGTCTTCTTTCTTCATGTCCTTATAGCCGCCCGAAGTTCCTTGGATGACTTCGTACATCAACCCCTGTACGTTATCGAGATCCGGCTTAGTGCCCGTGCGCAACAACTCCACGATGTCCTCTTGTTTCCAGTCGCCGATCCCCGTGTCTTTATCGGGCGTAATATTCGGCACAGCCTGACCGAGCGGCCCGATCTTCTCGCCGGCTCCGGCTAGGTACAGAGACTGTTGCGGCACGCCGATTGAATTGCGCGGCGTGTGGCAATCGGCGCAAAGCGAGACGTGATCCACCAAGTAGCGGCCGCGCGCGACGCCGGTTCGCGGCGCTTGCTTGGGCGCGTCGCTAAAGCGGCCAAAGACTTTCAAGAAAATCGGCGTGCCCAAGCTGCGCGCGAAAGGCGCCCAGGTTTTCAACTCCGGCGCCGCCTTCTTGACTGCTTTGATCGTCCTTAGGTAAGCGATGAGGGCTTTCAAGTCCTCTTGCGCCATGCCGGAATATTTCTCGTAAGGCATGACCGGTAAAATCCGGCTGCCGTCACGCCGGATGCCCTTCGTCATGGCATCGCTGATTTGTTGATCGGTCCAATTACCCAAGCCGGTCTCTTTGTCCTGCGTGATGTTGGTGCTGTAAACCGTGCCGAAGGGAATGGGGAAAGCTCGACCGCCTGCATGCAGTGTTCCTTTGGGCACCGTGTGGCAAGCACAGCCGCCGGCTAAGGCGAAGATGTACTGACCTTTTGCGACGAGTTCCTGATTATTTGTCTGGCCTTGGGCGGCGTTCTGAAAAGCAACTATAGCTACCGCAGCAAGAATCGAGCAAATCATCAGCGAGCGAAGTAGATATGAGCGTGCCATGGGTTTAGCGCTGAGCCTCCTCGCGAAGTTTTTTATCCAGGTGTTGGAGCAGAGCGTAAAAACTTTGATTGATCGGCGCCGACTGGCCGGTCTGCGTTAAGAGTTTTATCACGATGCCGTTGAAGGCCTCGTATTCAAGAGGCTTTCGCGCTTCCAAGTCTTGTAGCATGGAAGGCTTGAAATCGCCCAAGCCTCTGGAAAAAGCGATGGTCTCGTCAAATAGAGAATGCCGCAGCTCGATGCCGCGAGTGGACGCCGCCGCTCGAACTTCCGACATGCAGTCGAGCGCAAGTTGCGTGAGCCCCTCGGACTCGACGATCTGGTTGACGTTGGCCCGAGCCAGGCAGCTGATGGCGCAGAAGGACGCATTCCATAGCAGCTTGGCCCATTGCACCTTTCGAATATTGCGGCTCAGCTCGCACGGGATTCCCGCCGCCGATAACACGCGCTCGACGGCTTCGGTCGCCTCGTTAGGGTCACCGTCCAGTGGACCGAAAACGATTTTGCCGCCGTTGGAATATGCGATCACACCGGGCGATTCGATTTGCGCGCCGATGTAAACAACGCCGGCGAGCGTCCGCCGTTCGCCCCATAATCGCCCTAGTTTTTCCGGATTATCAATACCGTTCTGCATAGAAAGAATCGTTGTGCGCTCGCCGACGAGCGAACCGAAGGCTTGCGCGGCCGCATCCGTGTCGTAGGACTTGACGCAAAAAAGCACCAGATCGATGGCATCGACATCTTCGGGACTTGCAGTAAATACGGCGTCTCGAACGAACAAATTTCCACTCGGGCTGACGATGCGCAGACCGTCCCGCCGCAGGGCTTCTAGGTGCCTGCCCCGGGCAATGAAAACGAGTTCATGTCCTGCCGCAGCCAGCTTCGCGCCGAAATAGCCGCCCACCGCGCCGGTGCCGATGATTGCGATACGCATTATTTTTCTCGCAGTTTAGGGAGACTTTATTCTTGGGTGTGAGTGATGTCAATTTGGCCGCAGTTTAAGCTTTATGCGCCGATATGATATTAAAGCAAACGATGGAAAAGATCGATGCACAGGGAGATCATGAAAGATTGAGCGAGTTTGCGCCCGGATCAAAAGTTACGTTCAAAGGCAAACCGTACACCGTACAACGACGCACGACTCTTGCCTCCGGCGAAGCGGCAGTCGTATTGCAAGGTGAAAAGGAACAGTTCGAGATCGGCGCCAATCAATTTCTCGCCGGCATTCAATCTTGAAACCTCGCTGAGGGCGATTGAGTAGAGGATAAGGAGCGCATCATGGGGAAGATCCGTTTGACCTTGGCGTGCTGGGATTACGACCGCACGCGCGCCTTGCAGGACGGCAGAGTTGAGGTGGAAGGAGTGGACCTCACGTATTTGCCGTTGCGCGTAGAGGAAACTTTTTGGCGCATGCTGCGCTACGGCGAGTTCGATGTCGCCGAAATGTCCACGGGTTCTTTTTTGATGTCGCGCGACAAGGGCGCGCCGCGACTGATCGGTATCCCAGTCTTCCCGTCAAAGACTTTTCGTCATTCGTGTATCTACATCAATACCGATTCCGGAATTAAGAAGCCCGCCGATATGGCGGGCAAACGAGTGGGAGTTCCCGAATACCAAATCACCATGGCGACCTGGGCGCGCGGCACACTGCAACACGAATACGGCGTGGCGCCGGAGAAAATGAAATGGTTTACCGGCGGCGAAGAGCATCCAGGGCGCCAGGACAAGGTGAAACACAACTTGCCGCCTAACATCGACATTCAAGCGATTGCCGCTGACAAAACACTTTCTGGCATGCTCGAACGCGGCGAGATCGACGCCATGATTTCGGCGCACATGCCGTCACCGTTTGTGCACCGTCATCCCAAGGTGCAGCGATTGATTCCCAATTTCCGCGAAGTGGAACAAGAATATTTCAAGCGCACGAAAATTTTTCCGATCATGCATACGCTGGTCATGCGCGAAGAGGTGTACGAAAAGCATCCCTGGGTCGCCCAGAGTCTTTTCAAGGCGTTCGACGAATCGAAACGGCTTTGCCAGGAGGCGATGTACGAGTTCTCTGCACTCAAATATATGCTCGCTTGGTCGATCGATGAGATGGAAAAAGAGCGCGAAGCGCTCGGCCCGGATGCTTGGGCTTATGGGTTGGAAGCGAACCGCCATGTACTGGAAACTTTGGTGCAGTACACCCATGAGCAGGGACTGATCAGCAAGCGTCTCGACGTCGATTCGCTGTTCGCGAAAAGCACTTTGGAGGAATTCAAAATTTAAGCGGCGCGGGTGCGCCATTTAACGTGATTTATAAATCCATGGCAGAAGAAAAAACCCAGGCATTCGAAGAAACTAAATGGTGGATCGACCGCGGTCCAGTCAAGGAGCGGGAGAAACCCGCGGAGCCGGTCAAAGGGATCATCGAGAAATGGGCTTATGAGCTGCTCAAGAACTACAACCAGGATCAAGCCGCGAAGAATCTCGTCGACATCAACGCCAAACTCCTAAACGGCCTCTCCGCGGCGGCTGGCGAGTGGGGTTACTACTCGCTGGGAATAGGCACCTATCCGCCGGAAAGATTAGGCAAGATCAAAAGCGCCCTGCCGTTACCCGCCGGCGCCAGAGGAGTCATCGTCGATGCCGGCTATTCCGTCAGAGTGATTATCACCGGCGAGCCGGTCGGCGAACGCTACATCGATATTAATTTCACCGAGGCGCCGTCCTTGGATCATTGGGTCAATGGACAATTGGTAGAAGAACGAGTTTATTCCAACGTGGGCGAAGCGCTGAAGCGGATCCGCGCCGAACTACCGCGCTATTTTATCCCGCCGGAAAAGTCTTAAGGGCAGCCGCAAGTCTGCGGCGTGCAGCCGCAGCTACCCGCCGCTGTGCCTGCGTCCTTAGCTGGAACCGGTGAGCTGAAAACCGAGAGCTGTTTGTCGACGGCGTTGCTTTGGCATTTCGGGCAGATAATTTTTTCTCGCGGCGAACGCACGATGGTTTCAAATTGAGCGTTGCAGCCGCGGCAGAGGTATTCAAAAATCGGCATACATCCTTCTCACGAATCGCGTAGATGCGGATTACGCGGCGCGATATTCGATCAATATCAGGCGCTCTGAGCGTTAGGTTTTTTTGGTTTGCCGGCATCGCGCAACGGATTGTCGCGCGCGAGCGGCTCCAGCGCGGTGATTTCCAAGCCATAGCCGTGTAGTCCAACGAGATGTTTCTTATTGTTACTCAGCAGGCGCATCTTGCGCACGCCTAGATCACGCAGGATTTGCGCGCCGATACCGTATTCCTTGAAGTCCGCTTGATAAACGAACGAGCGATTCATGTCTTTTTGCTGCTTGCCTTCGACTCTCGGGTAAGCGACCATAGCCGGGCGCAGTACCTTGCGCTCCGGTTGTAAATACAGGATAACTCCTCGGCCTTCTTTGGCGATCATTTCCATGGAGCGTTGAATCACTGCGTTGGTGTTGAGCAACTCGAAGCCAAAAACGTCGCCGGGGACGTACTTGGTGTGAACTCGCACCAGAGTTTCTTCTTTTGGGGAAATATCGCCTTTGATCAAGGCGAGATGTTCGCTCAGATCGACATGAGTATTGTAAACGATCGCCTGGAATAGACCACCGACACGGGTCGGCAGCGGCGCGGATGCCGCTTTGTAAACCAAGAAATCGTAATTCAACCGGTATTGAATAAGATCGGCAATCGTCACAACTTTTAGTTTATGCTTCTTGGCAAAGCGCATGAGGTCCGGCTGGCGCGCCATCGTGCCGTCGTCCTTCATAATTTCGCAGATCACTCCCGCCGGTTTGAGCCCGGCCAAACGGGCGAGATCCACCGAGCCTTCGGTCTGACCGGCGCGCACGAGGACGCCGCCATTGCGCGCGCGCAGAGGGAAAATATGTCCCGGCGTTACCAGATCCTGCGGTTTGGCGTCGTCTGCGACGGCATCGAGAATCGTTTTGGCTCGGTCGGCAGCGGAGATCCCCGTGGTAATTCCGATCGCCGAATCGACGGAAACCGTAAACGCGGTGCCGAAGGGCGAGGTATTTTCAGACACCATCATCGAGATGCCCAAATGTCTCACACGTTCCTCGGTAAGCGGCAGGCAGATGAGCCCGCGCCCGTGGGTCGCCATGAAATTGATCGCCTCGGGGGTAACCTTCTCAGCGGCCATGCAGAGATCGCCTTCGTTCTCGCGATCCTTGTCATCCATCAGGATGACCATCCGGCCCCGGCGGATCTCGTCGATCGCTTCTTCGATGGATGCTAGCGACATGGAGAGCTAATCTACCATCTTGGCGAGTGCCGTCAACCGGCAAGTCAGGGCGCGCAAAAAGCATCGCCGAAACAAGAATCCTAAGCTGAAGGACGACTCGGATGTTACGCGGGATGGGGTGACACGTCCTGTGCCGTGACGATGACCGGGAAATGATTGGAACTGATCAGATCATGTTGACTTTCGGCTTCCGGGTGCTAGCGTAATTTTTAGTCTTATGATGCTCGCGCAACGTAAAAGCAGACTGGTCACTCTCGGGTTAATTTTTCTATTGTTTTTAGCTAGTCTTGCGGTCAGTTTGGCGCAAGAAAATGTCGTAGACCGATCGGACTATACCGTTAAGGCGCGTGTCGGTATGTCGAGCAAGGTTTCAGGTACCGAAAGGCACGGCTTGCAGGGGGGCCTGGACTGCGAAATGTGCGACGCTTCAATCCCCTTGATCAAGGTCTCGATCGCGCGTTGGCCGCTCGACGCGGCTCCAGGGATGCCCGCCGACTCTTTAGCCTACTCATCAGCTTATGTTCCGAAGATTTCGCTTCACATGCTTGCATCAGTGCTGCTGATCTAAACTGTCCCGTTTGATACTTTCGATTTTAACTTTACTGTAAGTCACGCGTCATACCTGTCGCGGGCGCAGATGCCGCCCGCAGGACGTGACGTAAAACCTTGGAAGCCTAAGCAGGGTCGATGCCAGGATTGTCGGCGCATTCGCGTGCGCGTCAAAAACTTGGAACAAAACCAGTTAGTGGCTTGTCTAAAACGAAGGGAGGGAGGATCGTGATCGCGAAAAAACCAGCTAAAACGCGGGAAAAACATCAACATCATAAAGGTGGACGATCACCTTTTTGGGTCAGAGGTACAGCGCAGCCCAGGGCGCCAGTGGAAGAAAGGGCCCTCTCGGTGTTTCAACCCGACATCCTCGTGGAACACCAATATCAATCTACTTATCGCCGACGTTTTCATCTCGATCCCGAGCGTGTTCTTATGCTCGCATTGCTGCAGGATGCTGTCGTCTGTTTCCAGGACAATGTATCGGCTACCTGCAAGCGCAAGCAAACCATGCATCTCGATGCAGCAGCATGGATCGAAAGCACCGACCGTTCCTATCTTTTCTCTTTTGAAAACGTGTGCGACGCCCTGGGATACGACGCGGAGTATATGAGACAGGGCCTACTGCGTTGGAAAGAGATGGTCATAGGAAGCCGGAGCAAGAAGGAAAGTCGGAGTTCGTCGGTAAACTAAGTCGACGCGGAGCGGTGATTTGCGCATCATGACGCCGGCATCGCGTGAAATTAACCTAAAGACAAGCCGCCATGGCTAAAAATGGTGGAGGAAAGCAAAAATGATCAGTGATCTAACAAGGAAAAAGAGCGTAGCAATTTCTTCGCTCGTTGTCGGCAGCATGCTTTGCGTCCTGGCGGGAGTCGGTATTAGCGGCGCCATCGACCATTACTACGGGACCGGCAAAATCGTGCCGGTCGCCAGCAACGCCGCAGCGCCGGCTGTGGTGCAGGGTTTGCCGGATTTTGCTAGCTTAGCGAAGAAGGTCGGCCCATCCGTGGTGAATGTCTCGACCACCCAGATGCGCAAAGCGGCGGCGGACCCTTCTCCTTTCGACAACGACGATCCCATGAGCGAGTTTTGGCAAAGATTCTTTGGCGGGCGCATGCCGCGCGGACCCCAGCGGCAAACAGGGTTGGGCTCTGGCTTTATCATCGATAGCAATGGCACGATCCTGACCAATTATCATGTCGTTGACGGCGCGCAAAAGATCGCGGTGACGTTGTCGGACGGCAAAAATTACGACGCCAAAGTGGTCGGCAAAGATCAAAAAACCGATATTGCCGTGATTAAGATTGACGCAGGACAAGACTTGCCGGTGGTTACTCTAGGCGACTCCGATCGTCTTGAAGTCGGCGAGTGGGTGATGGCCATCGGAAATCCTTTCGGTCTGGATCATACGGTAACGTCGGGAATCGTCAGCGCCAAGGGACGACAAATCGGCGCCGGTCCTTACGACAACTTCATCCAAACCGACGCGTCGATTAATCCCGGCAACTCGGGCGGGCCGTTGATCAATCTACGCGGCGAAGTCGTCGGTATCACCACGGCGATTTTTAGCCAATCAGGTGGCAACATCGGCATCGGCTTTGCCATTCCAACCAATTCGATAAAGGAACTGCTCCCACAACTCAAAGATAAAGGTAAAGTAGTGCGCGGCTATCTCGGCACGACGGTGCAGAAGATCACCCCTGAAATTGCCGATTCCCTCGGCCTCAAACAACAACGCGGCGCTTTGGTCGCCGATGTCATGAAGGGCAGCCCAGCCGAGCGCGCCGGTATTAAGACCGGTGACGTGATTGTCGAATTTAATTCCAAGGAAATTAAAGATTCTGGCGACCTGCCGGCTTTGGTCGCCCGCATCGCACCAGGAACCAGCGTATCGCTCAAAGTCGTACGGGACGGTAAGGAGGTTTCGCTGCCGATAGCGGTCGGTGAAATGAAAGAAAATGAAGTCGCCGCAGCGGGTCAAGAGGGCGATTTGGGTTTGGCCGTGCAACCGGTCACGCCGGAGATCGCGCAAAGCTTGGGGTTGGATCGTCCCGAAGGGGTTGTCATCACTGACGTCAAACCTGGGAGTTCTGGCGACGAAGCGGGCTTACGCTCGGGCGATTTGATTACGCAGATCAACCGCCGTCCGGTGAAAAATCTCGCGGACTACAACCGGGAAATGGCGCGTGGCGAAAAGAGCGCATCCGTATTGCTGCTGGTGCGGCGTGGCCAGTCCAGCGTATTTCTCGCCCTGAAACGTTAGGCCCGAGTTTTCTTAAGTTCCGTCATCGCCCAGCTTGCGGTAAGCCGATTTTATCGGCGCCGAAGCTGGGCGATGTCGTTTTTATCCGCGCGAAATCTCCCGCGACCCATTGGCGTGCAGATTTATTCAGCGGTCTTTTCCTGTTAGATTGCTTTCCGGTAAGCTGACGAATCAGGAGAAGCTATTCAATGAAAGTTGGTTTAATCGGCCATCGCGGCGCGGGAAAAACGACGATCTTCAATATGCTGACGGGGCTGCAAGCGCAAACCGGAGGCTTCGGCGGCAAAGAAGAGATCCACTTGGGTGTCATCAAGGTTCCCGACGCGCGCATCGATAAACTGTCGCAGATCTTCAAGCCTAAGAAAACGACTTATGCGGAGATTCGCTTCACGGACTTTCCGCCGAGCGAGGGCGAAGAGAACCTCAAGTCGAATCAAGCGCTGGTCACGCAGATGCGCGAGGTCGATGCCATCACCCTGGTGCTGCGCGATTTCGGCGCCGGTGCCAACCCGATCAAAGAGCTTAATGATCTCATGACGGAAATGATCCTCGCGGATCTTGCGGTGGTCGAGAATCGGCGCAGCCGTTTAAAAAAGGAAAAAGCACGACCCCAAGAGGAAGCATTGCTCGACCGCTGCTCCGAAGCGTTGGAAAACGAAGTGAGTCTCAGAACATTGAGTTTCAGCGCAGACGAAGAAAATCTGGCCTCAGGGTTTGGCTTCCTCAGCCGCAAACCCGTGCTGGTGATTTTCAACCAGTCCGAGGAACAAGCAGGCCAGTCGCTCAGCTCGAGCTATCAAGAAGAATTAGACCGACGCCAACTTCAGGGGCTTGCTCTCGCAGGCAAGGTCGAAATGGAGATCGCTCAGCTCGATGAAAACGACCGCACGGCTTTCCTGAGAGAGATCGGGATCGAAGAGCCGGCGCGGGAACGGTTTATTCGCGCATCCTACGCTTTATTGAACCTCATCAGTTTCTTCACCACCGGCGAAGATGAGGTACGCGCATGGACGATCACCCAAGGCGCTGTGGCCAGGAAAGCCGCCGGGAAAATTCATAGCGACATCGAGCGGGGATTTATTCGCGCGGAAGTGGCCCCTTACGACGAATTCGTTATTTACGGCAGTGACGCGAAGTGCAAAGAGGCGGGAAAGCTCCGCCTGGAGGGCAAAGATTACCTCGTCAAAGACGGGGATATCATCCATTTTCGCTTCGCGGTCTAACCTGCTCCTGCGAAATTCTCCTCTGAACGGCTCTCAGACCGCAGGGTTTGAGCGGCAGAAAGAAATAGACTATCATCCGCCGCTGCTGGACGTTAGAAGGAGCCCATCATGAGGAAGAATGTTTTCCCCGCGCGACAGAATTGCAGGCTGTTAGCGGGGCTAAGCGCGTGGATCAAGACCTTTTTGCTCGTGGCAGTTTCGATTGCCGCGACACGTTCCCAGGTGATCGCCAACCCTTATCTCGCGAAGGCGGGAGAACGGTCGACCAATATCCGCATTGCCACGTGCGCCGTCTCCGGCGGCTTCGCTCACCTTTACACAGCGCTGGAAAATCGTCTTTTCAATAAGTACGGTTTTAGGATGGAACATGTTTTCATCCGCGGCAGCGGCCCGTCGGTGGCGGCGCTCATGGCGGACGAGATACAATTTCTTTACTGCGCCGCGGATGCGACGATCCCTTCCCTAGCCGCAGGCGTCGACGTGAAGCTCGTAGCGGCGCCGCTGATTAAACTTCCCTACGTGCTGGTGACGCGGAAAGAGATTCACCGGCTTGAGGATTTAAAAGGAAAGTCTTTAGGCGTGGCGCGAGCCGGCGATTTGAGCGATCGGTTGTCGCGTTTGTTGGTGAAAAAATTCAACATCCCCGATGTCACGATGCGTCCGATTGGCGGCAGCCAATCCGAGCGCTACCAGGCGATGGCAGCCAACGTCGTCCAAGGCATCGTGATTACCCCGCCGCTCGACGTCCGCGCGAAAAACGACGGATATAATATAACCTACCGGCTGATCGATTTGGACATCCCCTTCATCTACAGCTCGCTCCACGCCAGCTCACGTGCGATCCGCGAACGACCCGAAATGGTGCAGCGCATGGTTGCCGCGTTCGCCGAAGCGATCAATTTTACCGATCGAAACCCCGCCAAGGCGAAAGCGGCGATCGCGAAGATCATGCGTGTGAAGGACGAGGAGGCGCTGACCGTGTCGTATAACGTCTACACCAAAGACATCGTCGATCGACACATGATCGTGCCGGGCGCGGTGGTTGCCGAATCGGTCGAGATCCAGCGCAGTTTGGGAACACCGATCAAGCGGAGAGCCGAAGACCTTTACGACAATTCATTCGTCCATAATTTGGAAAAGAGCGGTTTTATGAAAGAGCTGTGGGGAAAATGAGCAGTCCCTTGCTCGATTCGTATTCTATATCCGAAAGGCACGAGCCATGAAAACGCTTATTCAAGGCGGTTACGTCGTCGGTTTCGATGGCAACGAACACGAGATCATCAAAGACGGTGTGGTTGCTTTCGACGGCAACCGCATCGATTTCGTCGGCAAGGAATATACACGGCCGGTCGACAAAAAGATCGACGCCCAATGCTGCTTGGTTTCTCCCGGTTTCATCGACACTCATTTTCACTCCGGCATCAACGCCAGCGATTACATTCTCAACGATTCGACCAAGACCGATTTTTTTGCGTCCAACTATTTGGCCCACGGCGGACCGACGCGCGAAGGCGCGCACTCGGCGCACCTAAAAGACGTTGACATCGGCCAGCGCTATTCGTTGATTCATGTTCTCAAAAGCGGCGTGACGACAACCTTCGACATCGGCGGCGCGGGCGGCGAAACGGAGCGCTATGTCGATATGGTCGATCAAGTCGGTATTCGCTGCGCGGCCGGACCAAGCTACAAGAACGTTTCATTCTTCCATGACCGCGAAGGGCGGCTGGAGTACGACTGGGACGACGAGCGTGGCAGTAAAGGACTTAAAGCCGCGATCGATTTCGCCAAGAAATACAACGGCGCATGCAACGGCCGCATGACCGCGCTGCTCTTTCCCGGCCACGTCGACTCTTGCACGCCGGCGTTGTTGAAAGACACTCGGAAAGCTGCCAAGGAAATCGGCGTGCGCGTGCAGATACACGCTACGATCAATCTATTCGAATTCCACACGGTCATGCAGCGCGAGCGCTGCACGCCGATCGAATTGCTTAAAAAAATCGGCTTTCTCGACCCGGAAGTTTCGCTGTCGCATTGTATCTTTATCAGCGGCCATAGCTGGCTCGCGTATCCTTACGGCGACGATTTGAAGATCATCGCCGACTCCGGCGCGTCCGTCGCTTATAGCCCGCTAAAATATTTAAAGCTCGGTATTGTCATGGAGTCCTTCGACAAATATCGCCAAGCCGGCATCAACATGGGTATCGGCACGGATACGTTCCCGAAAGATATTCTCTCGGACATGCGCTATGCGGCTATCGCTTCGCGAGTCGCCGACAAGAGCTTCCTTTCCGGCCATCCCCGCGATGTCTTCAACGCGATCACTCTAGGCGGGGCGAAGATGTTGGGACGCGAGGATTTGGGGCGGCTGCAAAAAGGCGCAAAGGCCGATATCACGATCGTTAATCTGTGCGACATCGCCTTCGGCGCCGTGCGCGACCCGATCCGCTCGCTGATGGAAACCGCCGTGAGCCGCGACGTGCGCACCATCATCGTCGACGGCGAAACGCTCGTCGACAACGGCAAATATCTACGCCTCGACGAGGCAGAACTGCTTGATAAGGTTCAAGCAAAGGGCGAACAAGTTTGGGACAGCGTCTCGAAGTGGCACTGGACCGGTAAAGGGATCGACGAAGTCGTGCCGCCGAGTTTTAGGATGAAATGAATTGCGGGCTCGTTATCGCTTTGTGAGACTTTGCGATAAATTGTTTCAACATAAGAAAATTGGTATCCAACCGCATTGTCATTAGATGAGCTTTTGCAGATTGGCGACCAAGGCTTTGATTTCGACGAATCCCTTCTGCCAAAATTCTGATTTATGAAGGTTTACCCCTAACGGCTTGAGCAATACCTCCGGCGAATCCGATCCCCCGGCTTCGAGCAGTGCGAGATATTTTGGCACAAAGCTTTTGCCTTCGTCTTTGTACATTCGATAAAGCGCGAGGACGAGGAGCTGGCCGAAGACGTAACTGTAGCAGTAAAAGCGCGAGTGGATGAAGTGGGGAATGTAGGACCATCCCCAGCGGTAGCCGTCCGGTATTTCGACGGCGTCGCCATAGTACCTCCCGTTGGCTTCGATCCAGAGGTTTCCAAGCGTGTCCGGTGTGAGGCGGTTTTCCTTTCTCGCCGAGAAGGCGAGTTCTTCGAAGCGTGTGAGTACGTTTTGGCGGAAAACCGTGGCGAAGATATCTTCGATTTTGCCGGCGACCAGAGCGATCTGCGCTTGTGGGTCGGTTTGCTGCCCGAGCAAGTAATCGAAAACCAGCATTTCAGCGAAGACCGACGCGGTTTCCGCTGTTGTGAGCGGGGTGTCGTAGTTGAAATAGTTTTGGTCGCGGCTGAGACAACCGTGCATCCCGTGGCCTAGTTCGTGGGCGACGGTCATGACGTCGCGCAGGTTGTCGTCGTAGTTGCAAAGAATGTACGGATGCAATTGTGGAGAAGGCGAAGCGCAGAAGGCGCCGCCGCGCTTGCCTTTGCGAATCTCTGCGTCGATCCAATTCTTGGCGAAAAATTCCGTGGCCAGTTGTCGAAAGCTCGGATCGAAACTTTCGAAGGCTTCGAGAATGACCTGCTGCGCTTGGGGGTAAGGGAACGGTCTAACTTCTTTACCAACCGGCGCATATTGATCATAGAGAGCGAGTCTTGGGAGCTGCAGCAATTTGGCTTTGAGACGAAAGTAATCTTGCCCCAAGCCGTAATTCGACTCCGTCACGCCCATCATCGCTTTCACCGCTTCGTCGTCAATTTCATTGAACAGATGGCGTTGAGACATTGGGTGCGGATAGGCGCGCAGCCGGTCCATGGTCAAATGATCCTGAATCAGCGTGTCGTAGGTGAAAGTCAGCACTTGGCCGTGTTGCGACAAGCCTTCATAGAGTGTTTCCATTGCGCGCCGACGCAGGGCGCGGTCAGGTTCATGCAGTAGTGACAGTATCTGGCTGAGATTGAGCTCTTCTTTCTGGTTTTCTTTTTCTAAAGAAAACGTGAGCCCGGACGTGATCTCGGAAAACAGCCGGCCGAAGGCGTTGCGCCCCGTGTTGTCTTTTTCATTTATAACTTTTTCTTCGGGCTCCGTGAGAGTATGCGGGCGATAGCGACGCAAGTTTGCGAGATAATGTTTGTAGTTCGAGAGCAGAGGATCGGCGATGAGCCGGTCGGCGATTCCCTCATCGCACTTTAGCCAATGAAGTTCGAAGAAGAGCAAT
>Ga0137359_10000797_pt1 | contig 24222 bp, 23 predicted proteins | sample Mad1_40_16metaG_FD_108281 | JGI IMG/M metagenome (GOLD analysis project Ga0137359, IMG submission 108281) | Vadose zone soil microbial communities from Angelo Coast Range Reserve, California, USA - Mad1_40_16 metaG | ecosystem: Environmental > Terrestrial > Soil > Vadose zone | place: USA... | reverse complement strand
GCCCGCAAGCCCGTCCTGCTGAAGCGCGGCATCTCGGCTACGCTCGAAGAATTTCTCATGGCCGCCGAGTACATCATGAGCGAAGGCAATTACAACGTGGTGCTTTGCGAGCGCGGTGTCCGCACTTTCGCCGACCACACTCGCAACACGCTCGATCTCAGCGTCGTGCCCGCCGTCCAGCGCCTGAGCCATCTACCCATCGTCGTCGACCCCAGCCACGGTACCGGGAAGCGCAACAAAGTCACGCCGCTCTCCCGAGCCGCAGTCGCCGTCGGAGCCGATGGACTGATCGTCGAAGTCCATCATGATCCCGACCGCGCTCTCTCCGATGGCATGCAGTCGCTATACCCTGACCAGTTCGACGCATTGATGGTGCAGGTGCGACAGATTGCCTCGGTCCTAGGACGCAACCTCGCCGAGATCGGAACAGCTGCCGCAACAGCGGTGTCGAAGTAGTAGTAATCTGCTCATCCGCTGGAAACCCTTGAGAATTGTCATCCCGAGCGAAGCGAGGGACCTGCAGTCCACCGGCATCGAATAGAATGCTCACGTTGCCCTAACCGACCTCGACTTTGCGAAAACTCCTCCTCATTGCATTGCTCGTCCCCCTCGCGCTAGCCGGCGGATGGTGGTATTTCCACGAGCGCAGCCTGCCTGCGTTCGGGCCGCTCTACCGCGAGTACGCATACATCACGAACGGCAAGAGCAATACGGTCACTGTCATTGACCTGCACACGTTTCAGCCGGTGCGGACGCTGCAAGTGGGCACGGAGCCGACCGGTGTCGCCGCCAATCCAAAGCGAAACGAGATCTACGCAGTCAATGCGGGATCCAGCAACGTCAGCATTATTGACGCCGAGCAGAACAAGGTCGTCGCTACGATCGGCGTTCACGGACGCCCCTACTTTGTCGACGTCTCGCCCGATGGCCGCCGCGCCTACGTCGCCAACTCCGGTTCGGCAAACGTTTCCGTCCTCGACCTCGACCGCCGCGCCGTGACCGCGACCTTGCGCGTGGGCGCCAGCCCCGGTCTAGCGCGCGTTTCGCCCGACGGGTCGACTGTTGTCGTAACCAACCGCGCCGACAGCACGGTTTCGCTGATCGATACCGCGCGTCTTGCCGTGCGTTCCACCATCAGTGTGTGCATGAATCCCGAGGACGTCGCGATTTTACCGGATTCGACGAAGGCGTTTGTCTCATGCTCAACGCCGGGCCAGGTGGCCAGCATTGACTTGAAGCGGGACAAGCTGTTGACCTTGCTCGATGTGGGTAGGTCGCCCGTCAGCCTCGTCCTCAAGCCCGATGGCGGCGAACTTATGACCTGTAACTTCGGCGCCGACAGCATTTCTATTATTGAAACCACTCCCAACGAAGTTTTGAGCAGTTTGTTGATCGGTGCCCAGCCGGTGCGGGCCGTTGTATCGCTCGACAATTCCCGTCTCTATGTCTCGAATTTTGGCGCAAACAATGTTGCCGTTTACGACATCGATCTCGGACGCGTAATTGCCGTTCTTCCGGTCGGCACACATCCCGACGCGCTCGCCCTTTCGCAAAGCCAGGACTACCTGCTCGTTCTCAACTCCGGTTCCGGAGATGTAGCCGTAATCCAAAAACGGAAACCAAAGAAACTGGAGCCTTCGGAATACTCGCTGCGAACCATCATCCCAGTCGGCATGCAGCCGAATCAGATTGTAGTGAAGTCGTTCCTGGCAACGAAACCCGCTGACCACCGGTAGCATTCAACTAGAACAATCCGAGCAGGAGCCGCGACCTACGATGCTTTTCTGAATAGATAATTGTTACGGGTATCTGGGTAGTCATGCCTCCAGTAGCGCACAAGCTGTACCCAGACGTAACGGATAAAGGTCCCCTTTTAAACGATCCGATGGTCCGAAGAACATTGCGAGGCATTCCCCGCTAGAGGAACTTTATTCGCAGGCCGCCCGGCCCGCGGGTTGGAATTGATCCATCTGTGCTTCGCGTTGCGTGGCAACGCGTCCACCCGGTGCTTTGCCGTACAGCTCTTCGCCGACGCAGTAGTAGAGAGCGGTTTTCGGATCCACCCACACCTGAATGTTTGGATCGCCCCGGCGCGCCGGAGGTTCCGGTGCCTCGGCCAGCCCCATGGCAATCAGTGCCCTTTCCCAGGGCCGCAAACGCGGTTGCCGGTGACCTCCCACGGTCGGAGTTGAGGAAAGAACCCATAGCATGGCGACCGTTGATACGCCGATCGCGACTACCAGATAAAGGTCGGCGCGGTGAAAGCGCAGCTTCAAACGCAGGTCGCGAAGACTCCACGGAGCGAGAGCCGGAGTCGCCTCTCTGTCGATAGTATCCAAGGCCTCGAGCGAAGAGACGTCAGTCTCCGAGACCAAACTCCGCTTCTGAGTGGCGAGCCCCACATTAATAGAAGACTCGGCCATCCAGTAGGTTTCTCTCTCCGCTTCGATGGGATCAGCCATTTCCTCCGGGGAAACGGGGATCTCGAGCACATCCGGGAACGGGCGCACTGAAATTTCATCAGCGACCGTTTTCGCCTGCCATTCCGTTCTAGTTTCAGCCTGAGATAGTTCTGTCTCGCCCTGGGCCAAGGGCGCGCGCTCACTCCACAATCCCTGTTCCTGACTCATCATCCACAAAGATGCCCACTTGCGCTGCAGGTTCTCTCCCGGACGCGAGCGTTCTCCTGAGCACTGCTGGCAGAGCGCGGCGCCTTGTTTAAGGGGAGCGCCGCACCCGCACATGGTTTCCGGCTGCAAGCGGCGCTTGCGTTGGGCATTGTGTTCCTGAATGGTAAAGGCAGCCGCCAGCATGTCCTGAAAGGACCGCTCGTCCAGAGTCATCTTGGGCCGGCTGGAAGACATGGATTCGAGAAGGAGGGCAGCCCGGGCTGGCTTCATTGTAGAGCAATTAGAGTGCCGATGAGCAGGAAAAGCGGGGGCAGCAGGCAGATCGCGGTTGGCAGGTCGCAGGTTGCTAGATAATCATGTGGGTTGACCTTGTTCACGACTGATCCACGTGAGACCTGTCAGTCTGCCATCTGCAACCTGCGGCCTAACCCACCCCACGGTTACTGATTACCCTCCGCTGCCAGGACGCTCCCCTTGGTTCCCGTTTCCGGATTCCACTATGGGAAACGGCTCATGAACCCAATCTAAGCAAATCGCGATCAGAGCTTCTGGGTTGCGTATAAGTGCTGCTTTTACAAGAGATTAACTATCGGCGAATATTTGGCGAACGGCGTGCATCTTCTTCCAGCGGGTCGCGACCCCAAGATCAAACTGCAAGGAGCAGACGAAACGCCCATGATTAATCTGAATGAAATCAAGATAACGCCCCGTGACCAGCAGGTTTTACGACTGCTCGTGCAGGGATGCAGCAACAAGGAGATTGCCGGCCAGCTGAGCATCAGTCCGCGCACCGTAAAGCAGCACCTCCGCACGTTGTTTCTGCGGGCCGGGATCAAAGATGGCCGGAAGCGGGTGAAACTCGCCACTGCCATGTTCATCAAGGAGCAGGTGCAAACATGCAACCGCGCGATCGGCTAACCACAAAAGAAATTCAGGTCGCGACTCTGGTCTGGCAGGGTCTTACCAACCGGGATATTGCCGGCGTCCTCAGCACCAGTGAGCAAGTAGTAAAGAACTACTTGCGGACCGCCTTCGACAAGTTAGGCGTGTGGACCCGACTCGAACTCGCGCTCTATGTCGCCAGCCACGGCGGAGCGAGTTGGCATCTGGAACTTGGCCTGGCGCCGCTGCCCCCGCGAAACGATTGGAGCGTCCGCCACGGCGATGAAGTTCCGCCACTTCAGGGCGGCAGGAGCAAGGCCGCCGCGGCGTCGCGCGGGACCTAGGGAGTCCTGGGCACGACAGACAGGAAGCGTCCGCGGATTGATTAAGCGACCACAATGGAATGGACGTCAGCTTGACGACCCTTGGACAGGCAACTTTGTCTACGGGCCGTCATGTCTGGAAAAGAAGAACACGCCATCGACTCGTTTTCTCCTACGGAAACCTATTTCACACGGGTTCTCGTACGCGATGTTCCGAAGAGATTCGGCGCCTTTGATTGGGGACCTCTCTAAGTAGCTTACTTTCAGGGGTTTCTCTTCGGGGGATGGGATCACACAGAAATCTTCTTCGGCCGCTGCACTAGGGGCCGACATCGGTAATGAAATTGCTCGATTACTCAACGGACCCGTCTGTACTGCGTTTGTCGGTTGTCCCACAGAAACTGAGGTAGGTATGGGATACAAAGAAACTTTCTGGATGGCCTGCGACTCGACCGAGCAGCTCCGAGCCGAATATGGTCCCTTCCACACCCGCGCTGAAGCCGAAACCGAAGCCCGCAAACTCGGCTTTGGATACCTGCTCCGTTACGAGCACATCCTGGGCCCGAACGAAGAGATCGAAGAAGTCCGCTGCGTTTTTATCGAACTTCCAGAAACATCTTCCACTCCCAAGTCAGGCGTCACCTTTCACACTCGTTGCGCCAGCTGCGGCGAGTCCGCCACCCACGATCTGTCGTGGCAAGCGGAAGTCTGGGCCGACATCCACGAATTCGAGCACTCCCGCCACAAAGTCAGACTCTTTGAGCACGCTGTCGGCGAAGGACTGCGCGAAATTGGGGATTGGCGCGGGCACGCGGCGTAAAACTTACGCCGGAAGATTCCAAAGCATAATTCAGCGCTGGACTGCGCCACCGCTGTCAACAACTACCATAACCAGCCGAGCCGCGAAAGCGTGACCCAGATCACGATGGATACGAGGACGACTAGCACCGCAATTGTCAGCGGACCGCTGGGACGTCCAAAACGTGCGCCTCCTGGCATGGCTCAAATATACAAGTCGGTGTGGTCTTGAGGGTAACGGCGATTTTTCGGTAGCAAGCAGCCTTGGAACCGCGTCGTACTTGAGTAACGTAGACTCAGCGGGGTCCCTTCCCTAGCATTACTTGGCATGGCACTCAAACACGTTTCCGCATTCCGCGCCCTTTCACTCGTCTTGATGGCATTTGTAGCGTTTGTAGGAAGTTGCTCGGCGCAGGAACTGCCCCGCGGGTGGACGACCCCGCCAGCCACTTTGACACGTCAAGATTTCAGACATAACGACCCCAACCGCTTCTTGGTCGCAACTGGCGATTTCAACGAGGACGGGATACAGGACAAAGCCGTGCTCCTCGTCAATAAGGGAACGGCGAAACTTGGCTTTTTTGTATGTCTCACGATCGCAAAGGGCTGCGACTGGCATCGTCTCGAGATCATGGACATCGCCTTCCTCGATGTGATGGGAATTGCGACGGTAAAGTCGGGCAAATACGAAACTGCGTGTGGGAAAGGCTATTGGGAATGTGGGAAGGAAGAACCGGAAACCCTAGTGACGAAGCGTGACACGATAGAGTTCTTCAAAGATGAAAGTGCCAGTTCGGTCTATGTCTACAATCCAAAAAAACGCAACTTCACATCGATTGCGACCAGCGACTGATAGTGCCTTAGGCAGGCAATTTACACTCTTAGTGATTGAATAGCTAATATGGGGCTGGTTCACGTGTTGCTCGGCATGTCCACTTCTAGTCCAATTGCTTCCCTTTAGTCTCCGGTAGTTGAGTCGCCATAACGCTGGCCAGCAAGAACGCGGCCGCGCAGAGATAAAATGCCCAGCTCAACCCTTTGATTTGTCCGACCCATCCGATTGTGAGAGGCGCGAGCGAACTCATCGTACGCGCTCCGTTGTAAGTGAAGCCGAGGGCGCGGGCACGCACGCGCGTCGGAAAGATTTCGCTGCCGACGATCCCTGAGCCGGAGAAAAATCCGGTCCCGAAGAAGGCAACGATCGTGCCCAATATCAGCAGCACCGCTGGAGAACGCGCCATGGCATACAGCGGAACCAGCGCCGCCGCCACGAAGGTGTAAAGAATAAATGATCGCCGGCGGCCGAGATGGTCTGCAACCCATCCAAAGCTGGCATATCCGGGAAACATGCCGAAGAGGTTGAGAACGACCAGCAGAGAGGTTGTTCCCATGGCGCCGAAGCCGCGTCCGCCCTGCTCAACCGAAAGCGAGAGATAAGGCGGAAGCCAGGTGAACAGCCCCCACCATCCAAACATTCCGAAGAAATTCAGGAACAGAAGTGTCAGGGTGCTCTTCAAATAAGGCGGACGAAAGATCTGGAGAAAGGAATCCTCGTTTGATTGCTGGGTCGAGACTGTCCGTGAAGAATTCACGGCGCCACGCTGCCGTTCTTTCCACATTTCTGATTCCGGCACGCGGTTCTGAATCCAGAGCGTAAGCGCAGCCGGAAGAATCCCGACAAAGAACACCGCGCGCCAGTTTGCATAGCGCAACACGACCCCCGCGACCAGCGCCGCCAGGGCAAATCCGATTGCCCATGAACTCTGTACCAGGCCGATCGCCTTGGCGCGACGCTCATCCGGCCATGTCTCGGCGACCAGGGTCGCGCCGGTATTCCACTCTCCGCCCATGCCCAGGCCGAGAATGAAGCGAAAGACTGCCAGGCTCACGATGCCAGTCGAAAGTCCAGACGCGAAAGAACAGATCGAGTAAGTCAGAATGCTCAGCATCAACGCGCGCTTGCGGCCAATGCGATCTGCGATGAAGCCAAACAGCACCCCGCCGATCCCGGAAGCTACCAACGTCAGCGTGTAAAGCAGGCCCGCAGTAGCTTTCGACATCCCGAAATCGCGCATGATGTGCGCCAGAACCAGCGCGTAGAGCATGGCATCGAAGGCATCGAGCATCCATCCGAGCGCGGCGGCAAGAAGAGTGCGGCGTTGTCCGGGAGTGGCCTGACGGAGAAGTTGAATAGGGCCGATGGCCATGCGCGGGCGATTGTACAGCAGTGGTTAGTGATTGGTTGATTCGAGCCGCCGGAAGTATTTCTGCGCCTTTCCGACATCCCGCCCGATCTGCTCTCGTAGCGCGTCGACCGAAGGGAATTTAATTTCATTGCGCAGCCGATCGAGGAAGTGAATCTCGACCTCAGTTTCTGCGCCGACTTCCAGAGGATGGAAGTTCAGCAGGTGGCTTTCTATCGCGAAGGAATCCGCGCCGAAAGTCGGACGGCTTCCGACATTGGTGACGGAATCAAAACATTCCTCGCCGACGCGAGTCCGCGTGATGTAAACGCCATCTTTCGGAACGAGTTCTTCATAGGGCGCCAGATTGATGGTCGGAACCGTGTACTTCGATCCGTAGCCGCGGCCGCGTCCGGCAGTCGAAAGAATGCTGAACGGACGGGCCAACAGATGGCGCGCGCGGCTGACGCGGCCTTCGCGCAACAGGTGACGGATGTGGCTGCTCGAAACCGGCTCGCCTCGCAGGCGCATCTCTGGATAATCGTGAACTTCAAAATCCATCTCCTGACCCAGTTCGCGCAGCGTATGGATGTTGCCAGAAGCCTTGTGCCCGAAATGAAAGTTGTAGCCCTCATGCACTTCGCAGGCGTGCAGACGCTCTTTCAAAATGTCGTGCGCAAATTGTTGTGGAGACAGCAACGAGAGGTCGCGCGAAAAGGGAAGCAGCAAGACGGCGTCGACTCCTGTGGCAGCGAGAAGCCGCAGTTTTTCCGGTGTAGGAGTAAGCAACTTCAGATTGGCATCGGGACGAAGGATGCGAGTTGGATGCGGCTCGAAGGTCACAGCCATCGATTTGGCGCCACGAACCTTCGCACGCTTGACGATTTCGCCGAGAACAAACCGGTGTGCGCGGTGCACGCCGTCGAAGTTCCCGACGCTGACGAGCGTAGAACCGAAATTGCCGGGCACCGCTTCAAGGTGTTCGAAGATTTGCATCGCTGAAATGTTCAGATCTCAAACTGCAATTTCATTCCGTCATACGCGAGCCGAACTCCCGATGGCAGCGACGCGTCGGTTGCTCCATGCGGCAGGTCGTGACAGATGTGCGTGAAGAAGGCACGCTTCGGCTTCACTTCATCGACAATCTTTAACGCCTGTTCCACTGTCGAGTGCGTCGGATGCGGCTTGTAGCGCAGAGCGTCCAGGAACAGGATGTCGAGATTGCGCAGGCGGTCAAGAGACTCAGCGGGCACGTCGCTATGGTCGGTAAGGTAAGCGGCCGATCCGAAACGGAAACCTAGGATGGGCGTCTCGCCATGGATCACAGTTACCGGTTCAAAACGAGCCCCGAACAATTCCACCGGACCTTCAATCGTCTTCATTTCGACCTGAGGCAGGCCGCCGAATTTGTAGTCCGCGTCGAAGATGTAGCGGAACATGTTACGCAGGAATTCAGCCGCTCCCGGCTCGGCATAGAGGGGCAATCTTCCCGGCTTGTGGGCGAAACTCAGCGGCCGCAGGTCGTCCATGCCAAGAATGTGGTCCGCGTGGGTGTGCGTGTAAAAGACAGCATCGACCTGGGTAATTTTCTCGCGGAGCGCCTGCTCGCGGAAGTCGGGCGTGGTATCGATCAGCACGTGACGCCCGTTGTAGCTGATCATTATTGAGGGACGCGTGCGCCGGTCATGCGGATCGGACGAAGAGCAGACGGCGCAGTCGCAGCCGATGGTCGGGACGCCCATCGAAGTGCCGCTGCCCAAAACCGTCAGCGTGGCCTGCATCAGCCGTTGGTTCCTGTGCTCGGTCCGGGAGGATGCGCCAGCGCGTTGGTGACTTCCACGTAGGCCATCCGCAGTTCGTAGAGAGCGTTCTGAAAGAACGCCTGTTCCTTCGGTGTGAGATTGCCTTTCGTTTTTTCGCCCAGCATGCCGAGCGTGTCGATGGTCTGTCGTGCGCCGATCAAATCGACTTGAGGCGCGCCGCCCTTTTCCATCATCAGCCCGAGTTGCATCATGGCCGTCATGTAGAGCGAGGCGAGGAAGCGTTCGAAACTGATTTCAAGATCCTTCGCCGAATGCCCACCGAGTTCGACCTGCGTATCGAGGTCGCGTGAAGACTTCTTGTATGCATCGTGCTGCGCCTGCTGTTCGCTCGCGGTAGGCGGCAGAGACGCATCCGGTGTGGGCGCTGCTGATGGAGGCGCGGTTACAGGCGCCGCCACCGGTGCGTCCTGGACACGCACTTCGGCAACAGGTGTGGATACTTCCTCGACCCCGTCGTTCCGTAGCTCGCCCTCCGCCGTGAACAGACGGCGGTCGTTAACTTTGATTCCAGCGTCTCTCTTTTGCTCTGCCATAAAGTGATCCGTTTTTTCTTTTCTACGCGATTGGCGTGTTTGACGGCGTCAGCGTCGCTTCTCCCGCACGCAACCCTTTCCCAACTGCTTCACGTCGCAAATAACCGAGCGCCGTGGCACGGTCTCCGCTGGGGAAGGGCAACATCGCGCTGCTCGTGATTTCTCCGACTTCCTTGCCGTCCGCTTGAATTTTGCTGTCTGCGTCTGGCAATGGCCCTTCCACCGCGAATGCCGTAAATTGCCGATGAACAGTGCCCCGCGAACGGATTCGCTCCACGATCTCTTGCCCGAGGTAGCATCCTTTGGTGAAATTCAGGGCTCGCGTCTGACCGGTTTCCTGCGGAAGGTCGCGGTCGCGAATGTCCTGTCCGACCAGCGGGATGCCCCGCGAAAGGCGAAACAGATTCAGTGCGGACGAACCGGCAGGCGTCGTACCAGCTTTGACCAATGCATCCCATAGACCGTTAACGTGCTCCGGGCCGATCCAGATCTGCCACGACTCCTTGATTTCTTCTTCGGCTCGCAGTACGGTGACTGCAATCTGCTGCCACTGGACCTCGGCGAATTGCAGGTAACCGAGCTCCGGCACTGGAATGCCCGCCCGTTGGAGCACTGCACGCGAGTCAGGTCCCGTCAAGCCAATCGCAGCAATCTTGTCGCTGATGTCAGTCATTTCCACGTCATCCGCAATGATGTAGTGATCGAACAGCTCCCAAATTTTATCCCGTTGTCCGCGCTCCATGTCGACCAACAATGAATCGCCGCGATTGAAGGCATACAGGTCGCCCTGAATGCGTCCCTGAGCGTTCAGTAGAAATGCGTATACGCCGTTGCCCCTCTGCAGATCGCGAACGTTGTTGGAAATCATTCCGTTGAGCCAGCGCACGCGGTCGCCGCCCGTAAGTTTGATCCTGGCGCGCCTGCTGAGGTCGTACACCCCGGAACCCGAGACAAGCGCCTGGAACTCCGCGCGAACATTGCCAAAATCGCGGGGTTGGCTTTGCTTTGAATCGTGTTGTAAGGCAGTGTTCACGCGTATTACTTCGATTATAGCGGAGGATGAGCAAGGCTGAGAGAAAGTGACTCAGGCCGCGAATTAGTCGTGCTTGGAGTCCATCCGTGTCGGATTCTGATATCTTCGTGCGAGTGAGCGCCAAGAAACGAATTGCGGTCATTCCCGGCGACGGCATCGGCAAGGAAGTCATTCCGCAGGCGTTGCGCGTCCTTGAAGCGATAGGCGCCGACTTAGCCGTTACCCACTTCGACTGGGGCGCCGACCGCTATCTCGCCGACAAGACCACCGTCCCTCCGGACGGATTTGCGATGCTCGCTCGCGATTTCGACGCGATCCTTGTCGGAGCATTCGGCGATCCGCGCGTGCCCTCGAACATTCACGCCAAGGAAATCCTTCTCGGCATGCGCTTCAAAATGGACTTGTACGCTAACGTCCGGCCAGTGCGGCTTATGGACGCGTCACTTTGCCCCCTGAAAGGTGTTGAGCCTCGTGACGTGGATTTTGTTGTAATCCGCGAGAACACCGAGGGCGTCTACGGCGATCTCGGCGGAGTCTTCAAGCAGGGGACGCCGGACGAGATCGCCATTCAGGAAGACATCAATACGCGCAAGGGCGTCGAGCGCATCATTCGTTATGCGTTTGAGTACTGCGCGGCGCACAAGAAGTCCGATGGCTCGCCGCGCCGTCGTGTCCTGCTGTGCGACAAGAGTAACGCCATGACTCACGCGGGCGGATTGTGGCAGCGAGCGTTCAAAGAAGTCGGCGCGGAGTATACCCAAATCGAAAAACAGCACATGTACGTGGACGCCCTCTGCATGCAGATGATCCGCGATCCGCGCGCGTTTGACGTGATCGTGACGAACAACATGTTCGGCGACATCATCACCGATGTAGGCGCAGGTTTGCAAGGCGGCCTCGGGATGGCTGCCAGTGGCAACTTGCATCCGGGGAAGACGTCGATGTTTGAGCCGGTTCATGGATCGGCGCCGCCGATCGCGGGGAAAAACATTGCCAACCCGTTCGGCGCGATTCTGACTGCGGCCATGATGCTGAGACATCTGGGAGCGACTGCTCAAGCAGAAACAATTGAAACCGCTGTACTGGAAGCACTACGACAAAAGAAGACAACACCCGATATCGGCGGATTGCTGGGCACGCGCGAGGTGGGCGAATGGGTAGCCAACCTCGTTTCCCACTGATAAACGCCATCAAGTCCTGTCATCCTGAGCGGAACATGTTCGCGCGAAGCGCGCGAACTTGTGGAGTCGAAGGACCCCCTACTCCCTAAACCATTGTCACGCAGATGCAGGGAGTTCTCCCCGCGTCGTTGCCTGCTAAGCTGGAAGTGCGCGAAGAGAATTCCCCGCATGTTGATAATGAAGTTGAGTTCATAGGGGGCCTTCGACTACGCAAGTCATTCACAAGCGAATGACTCGCTTTTCTCAGGATGAGTGACTGTGAAGTGTCGGACTTTCATTTCGATTCTGCTCGCCCCACTCTTGGCTCTACCAGTCTGGGCCCAAACGGCGCAACCTCAGAGCAGTCCTTCCAACAGCAAGAGCGTCGATCAAATCGGCCTGGAAGTTCAAGGCCCGCAGAAATCGCAGGCCGCAGCGGGCGAGGGCGCCTGCTCCACACAAGCTGCGCCAGAAAAAACCATCTCCCCGCAAGAGGCGAAAGAGCTTTTCAAATCTGTCGACGAGATCCTGGATTTTGCCAGCCAGGACACGAAACTGCCGATCAAGGAACCGGTGAAACGGCGACTGGTGGAGCGCAACGAAGTGCAGTCCTATATCCAGACCAACATGAAAGAGGACAAGGACGCACAGCGGTTGGAACGCTCGGAAATTGTGCTCAAGAAATTCGGCCTGCTGCCGCGCAACTTCGACCTGCAAACATTTCTCGTCGCGCTGCTCAAAGAGCAAGTCGCGGGATACTACGATCCCAAAACAAAAACGGTGAACCTGCTGAACTGGGTGGACGCAGATTCGCAGCGTCCCGTGCTGGCGCACGAATTGACGCATGCGTTGCAGGACCAGTCGTTCGGCCTCGAAAAATGGATGCGGGCAGGCGCTGAAGAGTCAAGCCACGCCGGCCCTCCTACTCCGGACGATATCGCCACCGATGAAGTACAGGCTGCGCGACAGGCCGTAGTCGAGGGTCAAGCCATGGTCACGCTTCTCGACTACTCACTCGCACCCACCGGCAAGACCTTGCTCGACTCGCCGCAGATTGCCGAGGCGTTGAAGCAGGGAATGCTGGTCGGCACCGCCGATACTCCGACCTTCCGTAGAGCACCCATTTTTTTGAAGGACACCCTTACTTTTCCCTATCGTTATGGCATTGATTTCACCGCGGCCTTGCTGAATTCCGGAGGAAAAGATATGGCATTTGCAGGCGTCTTTAAAGATCCGCCTCGCACCACGCGCGAAATTATGGAGCCGCAGACATATCTGGCCCACGAGAAACTTGAGCCTCTGAAGTTGCTCGATTTCGACAAGGACTTCAAAGGCTACGACCGCTTCGATATCGGCGCGATGGGTGAGTTCGATGTGGCCGTGTTGGTGGAACAGTATGCAGGCGGAGACGAAGCGCGCGAACTTTATCCCCATTGGCGTGGTGGATATTATTTTGCAGGACGTCCCAAGGGAGACAAGTCCGCGCCGCTGGGATTGTTGTATATGTCGCGCTGGTCAAGTCCCGCGAAGGCTGCCGAGTTCGCCGCTGTCTATGCGAAGTCGCTGGCGCAGCGTTACAAGCGGCCGCGCGGATTGGGAACTGATGGCAAGCTCTCTGACAATGCGCCGCCAGTCGATTCCTGGCGAACGCTGCGGGGCTACCACGTGTGGCTGACGGAGGAAGGCCCGCTAGTGATCGAAGTTCGCGGAGATACGATCCTGATCAGCGAGAGTGTGGACGAGGACACCACCAAGCGCGTAGCCGCGGACTTCTGGGGCAAACCTACCGATTAGCCGTAGCGCCGCCCTTCAGGCGGCTGTTCGCTACCCGCTTGTTATAATCAGCAGTTCTTTTATCATTTCCACCCCATCAGGAGCGCGTTTGCCTCAAGCAGAGATCGGCATCATCGGCGGCAGTGGCTTGTATCACATGCCGGGTTTCAGGGATGTGCAGGAGGTCCAGCAGGAGACTCCCTTCGGTGCTCCCTCCGACGCTTACATTCTTGGCACACTGGAAGGGCGGAAGGTGGCGTTTCTTGCCCGTCACGCCCGTGGACACAAATTGCTGCCGACCGAACTGAATTTCCGCGCCAACATTTACGGATTCAAACAGCTTGGCGTCGAGCGCATCGTGTCGGTGTCGGCGGTGGGTTCGCTCAAGGAAGAGCACAAGCCACTCGACTTCGTAATTCCCGACCAGTTTTTCGATCGTACGCGGCACCGCGTGGACACGTTTTTCGGCGACGGGATCGTAGCCCATGTCGGTTTCGGCGATCCAGTCTGCGGCGAGATGGTCGGAGTGGTAGAAGGCGCCTGCAAGAATGTAGCTGTGACAGCCAAGCGTGGTGGAACGTATATCTGCATGGAAGGTCCACAGTTTTCGACCAAGGCCGAGTCGAACGTATATCGCAGTTGGGGCGCGGACGTGATTGGCATGACCAATTTGCAGGAAGCCAAACTCGCGCGCGAGGCCGAGATTTGTTACGTGACAGTCGCGATGGTCACTGATTACGACTGCTGGCATCCGCACCATGATTCAGTGACGGTCGATCAGATCGTAGCCGTCCTGGTGAAGAACGCAGAGAACGCTGCCAAGGTGGTCAAAGCGACAGTTGCCGCTCTGCCGAAAGCGCGAAATTGCAAGTGCGGATCGGCCTTGGCGCATGCCATTTTGACGGAGCGAGACAAGATTCCTGCTGCTACGAAAGAAAAGTTGAAATTGATTGTCGGGAAATATTTGAAGTAGTCGGTGGTTTCGAACTCGGCAGCACAGCTCGAACGATCACCATCACTCTACTAACGAGAATAAACCTGGAGACTCATGAGCATTCTGGTAGTCGGTTCCGTTGCGTTTGACACGATTGCTACGCCCTCCGGGCGTGTAGAAGATATTCTCGGTGGGGCGGCCACTTATTTCGCTCTGGCTGCCAGCTACTTCACCGAAGTGCGCCTGGTTGCCGTGGTTGGCGACGACTTCACCGCCGAACATGAATGTGTTTTGAAGGCTCATCGAATCGACACCCGCGGCATCGAGCGCGCGACGGGCAAGACGTTTCGCTGGGGCGGGCAATATCTCGACAACCTGAACGAGGCGAAAACTGACTTCACGGAACTCAACGTATTCGAAAAGTTTCAGCCGCGCATCCCGAAAGAGTACGCGGATACCCAGTTTCTGTTTCTTGCGAACATTAATCCCACATTGCAGACCGCCGTGCGCCGCGAGATGAACGGCGTGCGCCTGACCGGCGGCGATACCATGAATTTCTGGATTAAGGGCACTCCGAACGAGCTTGCGGAAACGCTGAAGCTGGTCAATGTGCTGCTGATCAACGATACCGAAGTCAAAATGCTTGCGAACGAGAAAAATCTTCTGCGTGCATCCAGAAGGGTGCTGACGATGGGTCCTGAGGCGCTGGTCGTCAAGCATGGCGAGTACGGCGCAACGATTTTCTTCCGTGAAGGTGCATTCGGTATCGGACGCCATCCGTTCCGCGCTCCTGCGCTCCCGATCGAAGAAGTAAAGGATCCGACCGGCGCCGGCGACTCGTTCGCGGGCGGATTCATGGGCTACATCGCGTCGCAGGGCGAGATCAATCGCGAGGTGCTCAAGCGCGCCCTTTTCTATGGCGGCGTGATGGGATCGTTCGCAGTAGAACGCTTCGGTACGGAGCGGCTTCAGAACCTGACGCGGGAAGAGATCGATGCGCGTTTTCAAGTCTTCCGCGAGCTGACACACCTGGAATAGATCGATTGCAGAGGGCAGAGGTCAGATTGCCGCGGTAAAATCGCTCCGAAGCACGATGCGGGCCTGTTCGTTCTGACCTCTGACTTCTTCAAGTGACTTCTCCAATCAATCGCGTGAGAACTCCCACTCATCGCTCCCTCGACGGCGATCACAGATTGCTGGTGGCAGTTGCCGCTGCGGTCTCTCTGCTTTCTTTTGTCTACTACTTTCAGCGTGGAGAAATTCTACTTTATGGCGATGCGGTCGCTCACATCAACATCGCGCGTCGCGTGTTCGATTCGCAAACTCCTGGGCTCTTGCAGTTAGGGACGGTTTGGCTGCCTCTGCCTCATCTGCTGATGATCCCTTTTCTCGCGTCAGATTGGATGTGGCGAACCGGAGTGGGTGGCTCGATGCTGTCGATGATCGCGTACGTGCTCGGCGTGATTGGAATTTTCCGGCTCACATGGAGCTTGCTGGAGAGCAATGAACGTACGCAACCCCTGGCGCGCGCCGGAGCGTGGATAGCGGCCTTGGTGTACGGGGCGAATCCGAATCTGATTTACCTCCAGACGACGGCCATGACCGAGCCGCTCTATCTGGCTTTTTTCATCTGGTCAGTCGTGTACTTTGCGGAGTTCTGGCTGTTGCAGCCAGAGGCCACGCCGGTGCCAGTCGATTCACGTCGTTCGCTATATAAATGTGCACTGTGTCTGGCGGCAGCCGAGCTAACCCGGTACGACGGTTGGTTCCTTGCCGCCGTGATGGGAACAATCGGGTTTCTTTTATTGCTTCCGAGGTGGAACGACCGCACTTTCCGTCCGGCCGCTCTGAAGTTTCTGGTGATCATTGCAGCCGCGCCGCTGTTGTGGCTTGCGTACAATGCTGCGGTATACGGAAATCCGCTGGAGTTCGCCAACGGTCCGTACTCAGCGAAGGCGATAGAGCAGCGCACGTCACAACCGGGATATCCAGCCCACCCGGGAGCTGGGAATCCAGTGATGGCGGCAAGCTTCTTTCTCAAGTCCGCGGAGTTAAATATGGCGGAAGGGAACTGGGGCAGGATATGGATTGCGATTGCGTTCGTCGGATCGGTATCCGCGATGCGCCTCGGGGTTAGCCGCATTCTCCTGCTCTTAGGGGCTCCGCTGCTCTTCTATGCGATGTCAATTGCCTACAGTGGAGTGCCTTTGTTCCTGCCTATCTGGTGGCCATTTACCTGGTACAACCTGCGCTATGGATTGCAGGCGCTGCCGCTGTTTGCCGTATCGGCTGCGTTGACCGTTTCCGCGTTGCTGGCCGCCGCAGCCGCTGAAGGGGCCCTTCGAAAACTGCTTGCGCCATCGCTGAAGCGATGGCCTGATACAAATCTTATTTTCCTCGGGACTTGCGCGGTTCTGTTGCTTATCGTCGCCCTTAGCTATGGATTTGTGTGGCGATCCCAGCCGCTTTGTTACACTGAAGCCCGCGTAAACTCCCGGACCAAGATGGCGCTGGAATTGTCGGTGGCGAAGGTTGTCTCGGCTCTGCCGCATGATTCCACGTACCTGATGTACCTGGGCGACCACGTTGGAGTCTTCCAGCAGGCAGGAATTGCGCTGCGGCAAGTCATCAACGAAGGCAATCACAGGCCATGGAAGAAGCCAGCGGATCCAGAGGGGCTCTGGGAGCGGGCTCTCGCGGATCCGGCGCGGCACGCGGACTTCGTAATTGCCTATGAAGGCGATGCCGTCGATCAGGCCATCGCGAAAAGTGAACTCACGCTCTTGACGGAGATTCACACCTCAGGACAGCCGCGTGCCAGAATCTACGCCGCGCGGACAGTCCTGAATCAGCCGCGTTAACGTCGGCGCTCAACGAGGCGCAAAAGCACGCGTACTGCGATGTTAGAATCCGCTGAAATCAGTTTCCACTCATGCCGACTTTCCATTCAACGATGGATTCGCTATTGCGCGAGATGGGGTGGGTGCTCTCCTCGTCCATCGATCGCCTGCTGGTAGCAGCCATCCTGGGCGGGATCATCGGGCTGGAGCGGCAACTCCGGCACAAGCCAGCTGGGTTGCGCACGAATATGTTTATCTGCTTCGGCGCGGCGATGTTCACAATCCTTTCAAAACAACTTGCCGGAACGGAATCCGACAGCGCTCGCATCGCAGCGCAGATCATTCCTGGGATCGGCTTCATCGGCGCCGGTTCGATCATCCACGCGCGCGGATCCGTGACGGGGCTCACTACAGCCGCAACGCTGTTCGTGGTGGCGTCGATTGGGATGGCGACAGGAGGGGGTCTGTACATCACGGCGATCTTTGCGACGATGATGATCCTCATCGCACTTGCCGTGCTGGGAAATCTGGAAGGCCGCTTCGCTCTGAAGACCGAGATCGTCACTTTCGAGGTGACGGGAACGAATGTCGAAACGATGCTGCGCGAAGTAAACCGCATCCTCGAAGACGAGAAACTCATGATGCACAGTGTCCATCTCGCATCTACCGGCGGCCAGTCGCGCCTGATCTTTTCAGTGGATTGCGGACGCGAAGAACGGAACGTCCTTTCTATTCGATTGCATGAATCAAACGTGTTCGCGAGCGTCTCGACCGTTGGCACCATGGAACACGAATGACCGCTCTATCCAGCAAGCCAATTCCTTTCACCAAAGCATCCGCCTGCGGAAATGACTTTCTGATTGTCAACGGCGCAGTCGCGTCTGGGGACTTGAGTGCAATGAGTCGACGCCTGTGCGACCGCCACAACGGAGTTGGGGCCGACGGCGTGGAGTGGCTATATCCCGACGACCAGGCGGATACCGGAGCCCGACTCTTCAATGCCGATGGGTCGGAGGCGGAAATCTCCGGCAACGGAACGCGCTGCGTGGCTGCATGGTTGTGTTCGCAGAAGCAGAAGGAACAGGTGGTCATTCGTACGGGCGCCGGATCGAAATCCTGTCGCCTTACCGCGCAGCAGGGCTCTACGTTCGAGTTCGAAGCGGACATGGGCGAGCCCGTCGTCGCGGGCGAATCTGCAATCGAAACCATGTGGGTGCGGGCGGTCGGAACGATAGTGTCGATGGGGAATCCGCACTTTGTAATTTTCGTTGACGCATTTCAGGAAGGTTGGCAGCGCCAAGCCGCTCTGCTCGCGACCCAGCCGGCATTTCCGCAGGGAACGAACGTGGAATATGTGGCGGTCCGCGCGCGCCACGAAATTGAAATTCGGCTGTTCGAACGGGGTGTCGGAGAAACGATGTCGTCCGGTACAGGTTCCTGCGCCGCAGCTGTGGCGGCAATTGCCGCCAAGCGAGTGTCGTCTCCAGTGAAGGTGATTGCTCCCGGCGGAGCGCAGATGGTGAGGTGGGACGGAAACGTTTACCTGCGCGGTCCAGCCACGCTAATCTGCCAGGGAGAATTCTTCATTTAAGATCAGATCAGCATGGCCTCACACTCCCCGCCTTCGCGAATCAAGCTGCCGGCACTCCGAACCGGGGACAAAGTCGGCATTGTCGCTCCCGCTTCGAACATCAAGCGGGATTTGCTTGATCGTGGTTGCGACGGCTTACGCCGTTTGGGTTACGAGCCGTTTTATTTTGATTCGATCGTGGAACGCGATTTGTATTTTGCCGGCTCCGTTGAACGGCGCACTCGCGAACTGGAAGAGATGTTCGTGCGCGAAGATGTGCGCGCAATTATCTGCGCCCGTGGCGGCTACGGATCGAATTATTTGCTGAACGCTCTTGATCTGCGGAAGATCGCCGCGCATCCCAAGATTTTCGTCGGCTATAGCGATCTCACCAGCCTTTTAACCCGCTTCACTGACGCCGCAAACTTCGTAACATTTCATGGACCCATGGTTACCAAAGACTTTGCCACCGATGACGGCGTAGATATCACCTCGTGGAAAGCGGCCTTAAGCGGAGCGACGGAGTGGGATGTCAGCACAGATTCCGGCGTGCGAACGTTGGTACCAGGCGACGCAGAAGGCATCTCGTACGGAGGATGTTTGTCGATCCTCGTGGCGTCGTTGGGGACTCCGTACGAAATTCGCACGGAGGGGACGATTTTGTTCCTGGAAGATGTTGGCGCCAAGCCGTTCCAGATTGATCGCATGCTCATGCAGTTGAAACTGGCGGGGAAGTTAAAGACAGTGCGAGGGATCGTGTTCGGCGAAATGCAGGATTGCCGGCAAAGCCCAGACCAGGACTACACACTGGAAGAAGTTGTGATGCGAGTAGTCGGCGATCTCGGCATTCCCGTAGCATTCGGATTGCGCTCGGGCCATGTCTCGCGTGCTAACGTCACACTGCCGATTGGAGTGCGGGCAAGGTTGATAGTGGAACGCGAGGTTAAACTCAAATTTCTGGAGTCCGCGACGGAAAAGCGATAACCACGGGCGACACGGAGATCACTGGGGATCACGGGGAAGACATACAGCTGAGCTAAAGGCTAAGAGCTAACAGCTAAGAGACAAGAGCAGATTAACAATGAAAGCCAACCCAAAACACATTTACCTGATCGGCATCTGCGGCACGGCCATGGCCTCGCTGGCGGGAATGCTTAAGCAGCGCGGATTTCGCGTTACCGGGTCGGACGCCGCTGCCTATCCGCCGATGTCGACGTTTCTTGAGTCGCTCAGCATCCCTCTCGCGCAGCCATTCGCTGAAGCCAACCTGACGCCGCGGCCCGATCTGGTGGTGGTGGGGAACGCAATTTCACGCGGCAATGTGGAATTGGAACAGGTGCTCGACGAGCGAATCCCATTCTGCTCGTTGCCGCAGATTCTTCATGACGAGTTTCTTGTCGGCAAAGAAGTGTTGGTTGTTGCCGGCACCCACGGCAAAACCACCACCACATCGATGCTGGCGTGGATTTTCCAGGTAGCCGACTTGCGGCCATCGTTTCTGATCGGCGGGATCGCCGAAAATTTCGGCAGCAGCTTCGGACTCAGCGACGGTCGCTACTTCGTCCTCGAAGGCGATGAGTATGACACTGCCTTCTTCGATAAAGGCCCGAAATTCCTGCACTACTTCCCGGACGCGGGCATCCTCACTTCCGTCGAATTCGACCACGCCGATATCTACAAAGATCTCGACGCGGTGGAAACCGCATTCAAGCGCTTGATAAATCTGATCCCGCGCCGGGGAAGAGTCATTGCATTCGACACTGGCGAGAGCATTGACCGTTGCCTGGAACGGGCGCGCTGTCCGGTCGAACGCTATGGTTCCTCTGATCGCGCCACCTGGCGTATCACTAATCTGAAACTTGATGCCGACCGAACTTCATGGACCGTCTTGTGCGAAGGCAGGCCATGGGGAGAATTCGAATTTCCGCTGGCCGGCGAATATAACGTCTGGAACGCCACCGCAGCCGCGACCATGGCCGCCGACTATGGTATTCCGAAGGAAGTGATTGCGGAGGCCCTGCGATCCTTCAAGAGCGTCAAGCGGCGTCTGGAAGTAAAAGCTGAAGTGAACGGCGTCACGATCATCGACGACTTCGCTCACCATCCCACCGCCATCGAGCAGACGCTTCGGGCTCTGCGCGCGCGTTATTCTTCGGCGCGCCTGTGGGCGGTTCTCGAGCCGCGCTCGAATACACTGCGGCGGAAGATTCTGCAAGAGGCGCTGGCGAGCAGCCTGTCATTAGCGGACGAAGTAATCATCGCGAACGTTTTTAAGGCAGAAGCAATTCCGGAAGCGGAACGGCTCGATCTCGATCAAGTAGCGGCCGAAATTCAGAAGAGAGGCCGACTCGTGAAAGTCATGCCCGATGCCGACGCGATCGTCGCCGCGATTGCTCCCCAGTTGCGCTCCGGCGATGTAGTTGCCATCCTGTCCAATGGCGGCTTCGGCGGAATCTATGAGAAGCTACCGGAGCGCTTGCGCAGACTTGGGACCGGAGCATAGCGCGGATTGCGCAAGCTAAAGTCAAAGAATGAAAGAGGGCAACCGAAAAAGTTCAGGTTCGTATCACAGCACCGATTCAGCGATGCCATCCTCTGTGTTTTGAAGAGGCGTGGCTTCAGCCGCTGACCACCCTTAAGGAGCCATGTTCCGCACTATCCTCATGCTGGCGTTCTGGGCCGCTGCTCTGCCGGTAGCTGCCCTGATAGGGTTTCCGTGGACCTATCTCACCAACGACGTCAGTTTTCTGTATCGCATGTGCATGTGGGCGGCGGCGACCGGCGTCCGCATCGCAGGGGTGCGCGTGCATACGGTCGGTTTGGAAAAGATCGATCCGTCGCGTAACTACATCTTCATGTCGAATCACATCTCGAACCTTGACCCGCCGATCACGTTGCCGCTGATCCCGCGACGAACCTCCGTCATGGTGAAGAAAGAATTATTCAGCTACCCGATTCTGGGCAAGATCATGCTGATCGGCTCGCTGGTCCCGGTGGACCGCGGGAATCGCGATGCCGGGATCTCCGCCGTGCGTGAAGCTGTCAAGGCAATCCAGCAGGGACTCAACATGACGATCTACATCGAAGGGAAACGCTCCTTCGACGGTCGTCTGTTGCCTTTCAAAAAGGGTCCGTTTTACCTTGCCGAAGAATGCAAAGTGCCGGTGGTTCCGATCACGATCTCAGGAACCCAGGAAGTTATGCCGAAGGCGCGCTTCGCGATTCAGCCTGGTACAGTCACCGTGCAATTTCACGATCCGATTGAACCGGAAGATTTCGGCGATCGGGACTGCCTCATGGCAAGGGTGCGATGTGTGATTGATGGAGGGCTTCCTGAGGAATTGCGCGAAGAGAAAAAGGAACAGTCATTCTCTTCTCGAGCTCAGAGATAAATCCTCTTCAAGCTCGCGAGCGCAGCACTTTAACCAGTTCCGGCAACTTCGGATACGCTGCCGAGCACTTCAGCCACAATTTGAAATCGATCGCTGGCGCTCCACTGATCATCTTTCCCGCGGGAACATCGTGTGGGATGCCGCTCTGCGCAATGGCGATCACTCCATCGCCAATCTTGCAGTGGCCGGCGACTCCAACCTGTCCAGCCAGTACCACATTTTTTCCGACGTCTGTGGTGCCTGCCAACCCCACCTGAGCGCAGAGCAGAGTGTCTTCACCGACCGTGCAGCTGTGGCCCACGTGGACCATATTGTCGAGTTTGGCGCCGCGCGCGATGTGAGTCTCCCCGATGCTGGCGCGGTCGATGCAGGTGTTGGCTTGCACCTCGACGTCGTTATCCACAATCACCGTGCCGGACTGAACGATCTTGTGCCAGTGGCCGGAATCATCCTTGGCAAAACCGAAACCGTCGCAGCCAACGACCACGCTGTTTTGCAGCAGTACGTTATTTCCAAGCTGGCAGAACTCGCGCACCACAGCATGCGCATGCGCGAAGAAGTTGTCGCCAATCTTTGCGCCGCGATAGACCACGACATGAGGAAGGAGTACGGCATTGTCGCCGATTTCGACGTCTTCATCGACGACGACGTACGGGCCGATATGGGCATTCTTTCCAATCCTGGCCGTCAGATGGACCACGGCGGTGGGATGAAGTCCGGGCGCATAGTGTGGCGCTTTGTAGAAAAGTTCCAGCGCCTTTGCCCACGCCAGGTAGGGATTCTTACTGCGTAACATCGCAGACGGGATAGCAGGGAAGTCCTCGGAGACGATGACGGCAGAGGCTCTTGTCGTCTTCGCGGCGGCAGCGTACTTGGGGTTCGAGACGAACGTCAGTTGGCCCGAACCGGCTTGCTCGATGCCAGCGACGCCGGCGATTTCAGTGTCAGGCAAACCATTTTCCAGACGCACGTTGAGAGCGGAGGCAATGTCAGAAAGTTTCATGGCGAGTCTTGGGGAATTGTAAAGGATCAGGTTTCAGGTCTCAGGTGTTAGGTGTCAAGAAATGCTGCACATTGTCGTTTCTGATCAGCGCTACAAGGGATTCAACCACCGGAGATCACAAGAGACTTGCGAAGCACGCAGAGAAGAGATTTTGATCTTCCTGAGACCTGAGACCTGAGACCTGAGACCTGCTTTCTATTGCTCAAACAGTGTGACCTGCCGCGTATCAGGCGGTCCTTTGCGTCGGCGCCTGGCGGCCCCAATCACCGCGATCACCGTCACCGAGGTCAGCGACGTGCGCGGCACAAAGACTCGCTGCGTATTCGACCGCAGGTCGGGAGGGTTAATGAGGAACCCTTCGGCTGGATTCTGGCCGAGGTCATTCGGCATGATGCCTTCGATGACCTCGCTGTCCTTGAACTTAAGCCGAACCCACAAGCCCTCAGTCCGAGGGCGAGTCGTGAAAGTTTTCCGGCTCATCACGTCCGAGTCAGAAAATTCGCGGACAAAATAGACCGCCTTGATGTCCCGCAGATCAATGGCGACCACATTGCCCGATGTGTTCAACAGTTCCAGTTTGCCTTCCACCACAAAGTTCGCGGGAGACACATAGCCGCTGACCGAGTCGCGGTCCGACTTTCGGACGATCACTTTTTTGTGCGTCGAAGGCATGGATGGCTGGAGAACCTTTCAAAGCCACGCGCCGAGCAGCATTCCGGCGCGCGAAGGTGAAAGCTTATGTGGGATTCTCGCACTTTCCTGCTCAAAAGGGCGAGCTTGTCCGTTCACAGTAGCCAAACGGTAAACTTTTGTGTTATTTTCTGTAGCTTGCCGTCACACAGGGCCTTTAGTATAAGTCTAATCTCTAGAGCGAGTTAGATTCTGCTGGCAGGGCGGTCTCACCAGCTCCCATACGCCCGCTTGTGGAAATCTTGTGAATAACGCCCCGCTCCAGCCGCGGCACGGCGACTAGGAAGGCATGGCCGATTACATCTACACCCTGGAGACCCGGCTTTCGCCGGACCAGCAAAAAGCTGTCACCCTCGTACAGGACGCCGCCAAAGTGGCGGACATGAACCTTTACCTGACCGGTGGCGCTATTCGCGACATCATTACCGGTTTTCCCATCCGTGACCTCGATTTTACCGTTCAGGGGAACGCGCTCAAGCTCCAAAAAGAGCTGGAGCGCGCGGGTGCGGTCGTCGGCGATGCGGACGATGAGACGAAGTCGCTCCTGCTGACTTTGCCGGGAAATGTGCGCGCCGAAATCGCGATGGCGCGCTCCGAACGCTACGAAAAAACGGGCAAGCCTCCACACATTCAGCCTGCAACCATCATCGAGGAT
>Ga0137359_10000796_pt1 | contig 24249 bp, 13 predicted proteins | sample Mad1_40_16metaG_FD_108281 | JGI IMG/M metagenome (GOLD analysis project Ga0137359, IMG submission 108281) | Vadose zone soil microbial communities from Angelo Coast Range Reserve, California, USA - Mad1_40_16 metaG | ecosystem: Environmental > Terrestrial > Soil > Vadose zone | place: USA... | reverse complement strand
TAAGCTTGACCGACGGGTTTGCGGCTCCCACGTCGGCAGCGCTTACCCCTGGCGACTCGTTGTTGGCTTCGCGCATCGCGTTTATCTGCGCCGCAAGGATTGCAAAAGTATCGCCGGGAAGCACAGACGCGGTATAGCCTGCGACCGTCACCGTCTGATCGCTCTGCAATAACTGGTAGACTGAAGCGTTGGCATCGGCCAGCTCTGCGGGCGTGGTGTGGTAGCGCGCGGCCGCATCAGAAAGAGTTTCTCCGTCCGCGACCTTCATCGTCACAGCGTAGATGGTTGCTTGCGGTCGAACGACGCCCGGCATCGGCCCCAGTATCTCTGCGAAAGCATTGAAGTCATTTTGCATGCCGAAAAAAGTGGCGAGCGAATCGAACGTGTCGCCGAGCGCAGGCTTTTTCTGCTTGCCGCCAGTCTCGATCGACTGATTTGGATTAAACAGAGAAGGCACATAGCGATTGAACCCCGCAAGGTCTACGACTCCATTCCAGCCGGGGCGGAACACATTGGCTATGTCGGCGAATGTTTGGTTTTCAGTTGCCCGATAGGTTGAGTATTGCACCGCGGAAGCGTCGACCAGATAAGGGATTCGCAAAACTTGATCTGCCTCAAGCGGGACAGTCGCGTTCCGCGTGCCGAGGTCTTGAATTGTAATGGCGAACTGGTCCGCAATGCTCTTCAACGTGTCGGTCGCCAAAATGTTGTAGCTAGTCGTCCCGTAATAAAGCATGGTGCCCGCCGGATAGAGGTCGGGCACGAGAACGTTGTCTTTAAGCAGTTGTATCACCGCCTGGTCGTCACCTGCGGCGTCAACTGGTCCGATTGCGTTAGCGACAGATAGGAGCGTGTCGCCCGGTTGGATCACGTAGTCGGGCAGGTCTAACACGACGTTTCCGGCGAAGAAAGGTTGCGCGAACTGGTTCTGCACGGCAACAGCTTCCACCGTAGCGTCTTGAACTCCGGCGGCTGTAAAGCGATTCGTTATCTGGGTGAGCGTCTCAAGATCGCCTACCGTAAGACTCACATCGCCCAAGGTGAGGAGAGTGCCTTTGTTGAGCAGCTTGTCTTTGTTCGCAGTTGCAAGTCCCGGCACGAGAATCTGCTGCTCATCGCCTGATTCGGTTGTTGTGTCCACTATGGCGACAAAGAAGTTTGCGGATATAGCGTTAACGGTCGAGAGCTTCGAGTCTGAGTTATCTACTGTCACCTGACGCAGCTTTGCCAGGATGGCAGTTCCTTCCCGCATCGGAGTGTTCTCATTACTGGTCGCCATCAACTCCAATAACTGTTCGCGCTGGGCTGGCGTCCCGTTGGGCAACAGCTCTTTAACAATCTTGTCGAACGTATCTCCGGTTTTGAATCGATAGTATTCGGGAATGGTGAGCGCGGCGCTGGCGCCGAACAAGTTCGATGCCGTGAGGTCGGCGTTAGCTTCTGCGACTAATCCAGCCGTGGTGGAATAAAGAATCGCAATGCTGTTCAGGGTCTCCGTATCGAGGTGGATTGGCTGGCCGGTTTTGTAAATCACTGGAGGCAATGCCGCTGCGGTTGCCAGAAAGACACAGGCCGAGCTTACAAAGTCTTGCAAGGCGAGCAGGAGCTTCGTGTCTACGGTTTCTGTCTCGTCGTCCAGGACCGTGCCCATCGTTGTTGATAAAGCGAATCCGACATAAGGCATGCGAATCTGGTAATAAGCCGCCTTCATCTTCTCGCGGTCTGCCCGTGCGCTGTTGTGCGATTGAGGGTAATCGTTGCCGGGCCCCGGCATGTACTTTGCGCAGCTGAACGTCCATTCGGTCACCAACTGAGCGAGATTCATTGCCTGCGGGTAAGGCTTGACGTTGAACTCGAGTCTCTTGAAAACATAACCTGCCGACACGCTCGGCCAGCGGGCAAACGTCAACAACTCATCCGTATAGCCTACGTCAAGATCGAGGCCTTCCAATGGCGGATCGGTCGTTAGCCGGTTGCCGTTAAGGTCCTGAAAAACGAGAGAAAGTTTAAGAATCGAGTCTGCCATAATGCCCGCGTAAGGATTCGTACCAATTGGCGGCAATGAAGCGCAGTTCGGCGCTGTATTCGTCTTCGCGGATGCGAATGCCTTGAATGACTGCGTGTAGCTCCAGGTCTCAGAGACTTCTTCGCTCGCCTCGCGCGCGCTCAACCCGTCAGTGCCCTCCTGCTGGCTTTCGGTCGGCCCGGCAGGAAGTCCCTCGCCGCTTTCCTTGAAGAAGTCGTTGTCGCTTATCCAAAAGCCGAGCAGGTTAAACAGGTTGTTAATCTCTTGCTGCGGATCAGGCGTGCCGGCCGCGCGATCCGCGCCGGGGTTTGTGGCGTCCGGGTTGTCGCGAGTGAGCAAGAATCCTGTGTTTCCAGGCGGCAGCTTTGCGTTGATCTTTAACTGGCCCTCGATCAACTGCATTATAGCGCCCGGCTGCAAAATGTCTCGTTGCGCGTTCCATGTTCCGAGAAGGCTAACGTCATTTATGTTACGAGCGGTGGCGATGGTGGCGAATGTATTATTCGGCTCGACAGTGAAGTCGGGCTGGTTGAGGATGGCGACGCTCGCGCCGGTGCGCAACAAATTCTGTATCGACTTATTCGCGGATGCGAGCGAAGCAGGAGTCGCCGTTACCTGCGGATATTGGTTGGCAATCTCTTGCAGAGTTTGCGCGAGTTTGCCTTCAACATTACTCTTGCCCACGATTGGCGCGATAGTCCTTGCAAAAAGATGGCTCTTAGAAACGTCTATGTTGTCGCCTAATATCGCCGCATTATTGAACGTACGAATCAGACTCTGCGGCGATTGGAGTTGCGACTTCAGAATTATGAGTAAGCTAATGCTGCCCTGATTGTTCTCAGCGAACAACCAATCGGGCAGGCTCTTGCCGCTTGTATCCCGATAAGTGAGATAAAAGCCGCCTGATTGGACGACGCTGCATTGCCACAGCAGCGTCATGAAATCCTGGCTGTCGCTCACTTCAAGAGTTCCTGAGTAAAGCTCCTGGCCGGGGCCGGCTGACTTGCGCTTAACATCAGCCGCCAACAACTGGCCGCTATGGCTGAGAGTCGAAAGGTTGGTCTTCAGCAGAACGCTGTGTGCGCGGTCCAGCGCGGCAGAGACATAACCCCCGGAACCGCTCTGGCTCTGGCTTGGCGGGAGCAACAGATATAGCGAGACCGCTTCGCCCGTTGCCCCCGACAGATAATTCAGTATGTCGTACAGAAGTTCTTTGCCCGTTTGATTGGAGCCGAGCATCAAGAAAGTGTCAGCGAGGTAGGGTGAATCCCCACTTTGAACGGCTACGCGCGAGACAGTCAAATCAACCATTGTTGCCCAGCAATAGCAACTGGCGTCTGCGAAGTCGGTCCCGCCTGTGGGTTTTGGCTGCCCGACCACGAGCTTATAAGGAGCGCCATTAGTCGATGTGTCGGCGACTGCCGTTTTTAGATCGCCCGGGAAGGGCCACAGAGTAGGCTGGCCGGTTAGCTGGCCGTTGGCCGTGAAACAGCTTGACCCAGGAAGCTCTCCCGCTTGCCATACATATTGCACTTCGAGCGCGTGCTGGTCAGCCGAGTATGCTGAAAGCGGCAACCGGCGGCGCAACTCCACGCCGGGCTTCAACACTGTATTTTGAAAATCGCTGATCTGCGACTGTTCTTCCGGCGATAGATCGAACGTCAACGTCCCCTTCGGGCTGTATCCGCTCTCTGCCGGCAAAGTAACCCATGGCACTTCCTCTCCAACCGCAGCCCCTTGCTTAACAGTGAATGTGTAGTCGGATGCGTTGTTGGGCACGGGCGCGCGGAACTCCTGCCCGATCAGCGCGAAGACGGGATATGTGCGATTGCTCGGTGCATCCGGCGGGGGGACGCGCAGCCCCTGTAGCATAAACCGGGATGTCATCATCGCTGATTGATTCATCTTCTCCGAGCCGCCCAGTTCTGTTACGAGCTGCTCTATATTCATCGCGGGCACGAACGGGATTGTCAGGCTCGGATTCTGGTTGTCCGCCGCGTCCCGGAATATGCCTCCAACCTGAGCCAGCTCGCCCGCGAGATCATCAAGCGCCAGGGCGTAGCGCGTCGCAAGCGACTCGAAGGAATCGGTTGCCGTGATCGCAGGCGCTATGTCCGGCATATCGAGGATAGCAAGCGGCGCGAGCAGCTTGCCGTTAGTGATGTTCGCGCTTTGAAGCAACGTCGCCAGAGGTACCGCGTAATAGGTTTGCAAGTGGAAGAGGCTCGCCGACAGCGGGAACTCGATGAGCGTGGCCGGCGCAAGCGACTGCATAAAATCAACGGTGGGATTCCACTTCTTTAGCAGGTCGCGGAGCTGGTCATCTACGAAGCCGAAATACCGAAGGATAATTCCGTCCAGAGAATCGCCATCGGTCGTCATATAATCCGCGACGAATGTGCTGTCTGCGGTGTGGCTGATCCCTTTCAAGGCTATGGCGACGCCTGCCGCGACCCTGATCGAAAGGTTCACGCGCAAGATGTCGTCCACGCTGATCTGAAATTTCAAAGCGACGCTCTGGACCGTGTCGCCGCTCAGCACAATGTAAGTTGTGCCGGGCTCGATCTGAATTATCAGGGATTGTCTGCCGTCTGCGAGAAGCGGAATCGGCTGGTTCCAGCTCATCATATCGCCGAGGCTGACCCCGAAATACTTCGCTATCGATTGCAGAGTATCGCCGTTGCGCGAAGTGTAGGTCAGATCGCCTATGACTACGCTCGCCCCGGGCCGGAAGAGGCCCTCGTTGTCGAGGTTGCTCTCGGCAACGTCGGAGGGAGTCAGCCCGAAGCGCGTGGAGATGCCGTGTTGCGGATCGGCGCCGCCGAGCATGTCACCGTCGACAACTTGATACTTGATACCTGTCAACACCGGGCGCTGCGGCGCATTGCCCGCGACACCCGAAGCTTGCCACTGTCGCAAGAGCCCTTCGGTTGAGCGGTTCGCTGTCACTATCTCTTCGACCGTGACGCCGACCGGAATCTTGATCTCGGTCCCCGGCACAAGCTTCTGGTTGAAGTCCACGCCGGGATTCTCATCGACAATAGCCTGGGCGCTAACCTGAAACTGCGCGGCAATTGAATTGAGTGTATCGCCTACCCTCGTGACATAAATCACTATAACGGTCGGGAACCGGGCGGCGATTGAAGCGAGCGATTCGGTGTCCGGCGATTGAACCTTATAGGTGTAATCTTTCAGAAAATCTATGGCCGACTGCACGACCGACTGCGTCAGCATAAGGAAGTAGCGACGGAACACGAAAGTCGCCATCGTCTCTTTGGGACCGATCGGCTCACCGACGGCTGGAACCGAGCTGTCATCCGGCTCCCCGTCAGGGTTGCGCTCTACGCTGTTGGCGTAGTCAACGGCTAGATCCTGAAAGTACTGCTTAACCACGTTCTCGTATTCCGGTGAGACTTCAATCTCCTGCCCGAAGTCAAAGCTGTAATTGGGCGTCGAGAGAGCCAGGGCAGGGATCATTGGGAAGAATGCCGCGCTGACCGGGTCGCCGCTGGTCGGGCGCGCGTCGATCTGAAAAGTGATATTACTATTCGTAAAGAAGGCGCTCAGGTTGGCGTAGCCGAAATACTGATCGAAGGCCGTGTCGTTAGTCAGATCTTTATAAATCTGCTCAAGTTCGCTTGCGGTTACGGTGTCCGTCTCTTGAGCGATGGTGTTCACCGCCCATTTGAACAAGCGCGTTAGCAATACATTGAAACCGGCGGAACTGCCCCCGTCAGTCACGACGCTCGCTTGAAGCGGCGTCCTGGCGTCGGGGGCTATTGAGGTCCCAATGAACAGCATTGATGAGATGACGACTTGCGCCTGAACGTCCGCGGGCGGAACATTGGCCGGCGGGAAGTCTGTGTTAAGCGCCTTGGTTATGAGGGGCGTGAACATCAGCTCAATAGTGACTGCGCTGTCATCAAGTGAGAGGGGCGACATCGCGAGCGGACGAGCTTCGCGCGACATTCTCAAGCTGGGCGAGGCGTTTGCCAGCGCGAGCATCGGGTGAATTTGCGAAGCACCGCTCTGCACGAGCCGCTGGCGGCCCGATTGACCGTCCGACACGACATGCCAGGGCGGCGTCGTCTTGCTCCCGATTACGAAGCTTGTTGTGATGGTCGCCCTGAAGCTGAACTTGATTCGGATGAATATGATTTTAATGCTTACCGACACGTCCACGCCCGCGGAAATTTGAATGTAGATAGGCTCATAAACCTGGAACATCAGGCTTACGGAAGCATAAACAGTTAAGCTGACGCTCGCCTGGATTATGCCGAAATCCAGAGTGGCGTAGACCTGTCCGACTATGGCTATCGTGCCGGTCAGCCTGAAAAATGTCGCGCTCGGCTGGTTATGATCGGTCGGCTCGAAGTAGGCGTACACGCCCTGGATGATGCCGTTGACGGTGATGCTGATGCCGCCTGACAGCACGCCTAAGCTGAGTGATTTCCCGACCCCAATAAACAGCGCGATGCCCGCTTCGATTACCGGATTAAATCTGCCGTTGTCGATTTTGGGGACGGAAGTCGACGTGTCGCCGCTCAGCTTCGCGAAGTAAAAGCCGCCCACCCCTACGAACGGAAATACTTCGATCGCGAAGCAGCGCGACGTGTTAGTCATGCTGGTCGGGAACCCGAAGTCAACCTTGAAGTCTCCGTTGGTGTATATGTCGACGGTGATGATCGGAAGCGTGATCGTGACCTGGCCTAGCTGCAGCCGCCTGAAAGCGTCGGGCAACTTCAGGTCTATGTGATAAAGCCCGATCTTGTCCGTGATCTTGCGGTAGAGTATTTCGAACCTTAGCCCGGAAAGCGGTCCCGCCTTCTCGCCTTGAAGACCTATCAACAAGCCATAAACATTCGGGTCGTTGAAGACCAGGCTCATCGAAAAGACTCCCGCGACTGAAAACTGCGCGCCGATAAGCCAGTTGCTGCTGCTGTTGAATTGAATGCCGGGCAATTGAGAAACCGGGTTCGAGCTTGGGTCGCTGATGGGTTTGACGGCGCTCTTCAATGCGTTTATGACGCCTTCGACGGTGTTCAAAGAGTTGTCGTTGGCCCTCAAGGAAACGTGCTGACCGAGACCGAGGTACTGGAGGTCAAAAGCCGCCGCGCCAGCTCCGGGCAAGGCGGGCGGCGACTGGGTGGCCGGGTTCCATTTCAGCGCATTCTGCCCGCCGTAATTTTGCCCGAGGAAGTCGGCGTCGAGCAGTATCTGTACGTCCCCCTTGCCGTAAAGGCGCTTGTACTCGAAGCCAATAATATTGATCTTGATGAATCCGAGATCGAGCTTTATCGGGTAGGTAACGCTGATCCCGCCGGTCTTGAAAAAGATTTGAATCTGCAGACCGTTCAGGCTGACGGAATTCAGCCCGCTCCACGGCGCGGGGAGCTTGGCGTTGCCGCCAGGCTCGGCCAGCCCGATCAGGAACGACAGAATGTCGCCCAACGACTTGTTGCCGAAGCTGATGGTGAGCGATGGGTTGGCCGGGTCACTTTTGTAAACGGCCGTGATCCCCGCAAAGACGAACGTGAGCTGAGAGCCTCCGGGTTTAAACGCATACTGCGCGGTCAGCTTTATGTCGTTCAGCGCCACGCCGCCCGCGATCAGCCCTGAATACTGCGGCTTGTCGTTGGGGGTGGTCCTCGTCGATTGTAGTGCGACGCTGGCGTTGAGATTAAAGACGAGCTTGTTCTCAATAATGGTGATGGTCCACTTCAACCCTCCCTGCACAGCGAAGGTCTTTGTAGCCGTGTTGAAGCTGGCCTGAAAAGCAGTGATCGCCGGAAGGTTGTCAGGGTCCGGCGGCTTCACTCCCCACGTGGGAGGCAAAAGCCCATTAATCACATCTCCAATCGTTAACGTCTGATTCGGCGCAAGCGCGCCGCTGAAGGTCCAACCCTGACCGGTACCGGGCCGTTCAGCGGAGAGCGTCCACTGCTTGGTAAGAAACAACACGTTTCCGCTAACGAGGACGGCCGTCGAGGTTTGCTGCCGCTCCAATTTGAGGGTGATGCTGGTTATGCTGATCTTGTTCGATGCTCCAGGCAAGTCCGGCCCAAGTGGAATCGTTAATATGTCGCTCGTGTCTACGGTCGCGTTGACCCGGTATGTCTTGTCGCTCGGGTTTATTTGAAAGTTCAGATCCGTGATGCTGAGCGTTGTGTCGAAGGAGGGCGTTGCGCCAAAGAACTGGCTTATCGCCCTTATGACATCGATGCTGCCTGAGACTAGAAATCCCGAGAAAATGACGCTGGGCGACTTGGACGACAAGTCTATTATGGCCGATAAAGAGAGGACCGCCCCCGATGAATCATCAATGGCCCCGACGCTTGCCGGGAGCAACGCCTGCTGGCCGCCACCGGTTATTGTGAACCTCGCAGTGATCGCCAGCTGGTTGAGGAACGGCACGAAGTTGAAGACGATGCTGTTGAAGACTACGACGCTCGGCGGCACGATGGTCCACTGCATGTTTACGAGCCCGACCCCAAAGCCGAGGTTAAAGACAGTCCGGGTCGTGGGGTTTATCGTAAGCGAAAGGCTGACCAGGGCGAGGTTGTCGCCAAGCGGGAACTGCGGCGGTATCAGGTTCGTCAGCGAAGCCGTGTTGGCAAGCGCGGCCAGGTCGTTGAGCGTCGCGAGCGGCTGGCTCGTGCTGCCCATTGCGAGGTTAATGTTCTCATCGCCTTCAGGCAGTGTTGCAGTGATGGGAATAGACTTGCTGCCCACGGAAAGTTGTGCGGTAAGCGACAATTCAACCTTAGCCGTCGCGTCCTCCTGGCCGGCCGGTTCCGAGGTGGCGGCAATTCCTGCGGCAAATGTGACTGCGCCCACCTTTATTTCGGTCGGCACGTTGGGGGTGTCCAGCGACATGGTCGGCACCCCGCCAGTGCCTCCGTCCAGGGTCACGCCGCCGCTCATCTCCAGTTTCGTCGTGCTGCCCCAGAGCCACGCGACATTGCCGAGCGGCGGGGAAGAGATCAGCAGGCTGCCGACGAAGTTCAGCCCCGCCACCAGGGGCGCAACGCCGATAATATCGGCGGCCACCGAGGCGAGCGCAAAAGCCGGCTGATCGAACTTGAAGGTGTCAATCCTTGTCCCGGCAAGCCCGCTGAACGTGTTAGAGAATTTCCAATTCGCCGGGAGATTTATTATCTGATATAGCTGCGGCTTGCCATTCCCATCAATGAAAAATACGACGGTCGACGACGGATTGGCCTGCCCTAAGAAAGTCTGATCGAATGTGCCTTTCAATACGATTGTGTCACTCACTATGGGGTTGCCGTGTTCACTGCGCGTAAGCTTCAATACCGAGTTCGTGTAAAAAGCCGTATTGGCTAACAGGTCCGATATCGGCTTTGACCCGAGGACGTTTATTGACGGGAGGGTGAGCGACTGGTCGGTCAGGTAATTATTGGTCGTAAGCAGATTCAGTAGTTCATTGATGGTCATCATAACGTCTCTCCAGCTTGCGAAGCCTTGATTAAGATTACTTTTCTAAGATTTGTTTTGCTTCAACCGCTTTTTGTCGGCGGTCTGCCCGGCGTGCTTGATGACCCGTTGTCGGCGGGCTTCGAAACCTTCATTACGCGGCTTGAGACAAGGTCGGACAACTGCGCCACATCTGCCGCCACGCCGGGCAGCGCGCGGGGCTTTTGCTGGCTGGCTTGTGACTTGACGTAGGCGGCATACCAGCCGAGCGTCTCGCGGTCTGACCCTGTCGGGTCGCCGAACAACACGATGTTCGTCTGCCCGCTGGGGGGAATCGAAATGCTCAGTATGCTCAGGGCAACGTTTCGCAACTGCAGAATGTAGTTCGAATCATTGACCAGGAAGCTCACGTCGCCGAACGTGAGCTTGATGACGCCCTGAAGCGTGATCGCTCGCTCGCCCCCCTTGACCCCTGGTAACGATAGCCCTATGAACAGGCTCGGCTGCGTTGTCGCGGGCGACCATGCGGAAATGAAACCCGCGTTGAAGCCCACTTGAGCGGCAAGGGCGCCGGGTGTGCCGAGATTTAGCGAATACGTTAAGGCAAACCATGTGTCGGTGAGGCCCTGGCTCGACAGCGGCGTGGCGACGGGCATGTAATTCTGCTTGTCGGGCCGGCTGTCGGCTCCGCCCTGCACCAGCGCCGTCAGCTTAAGCGGGAAGTGGTTATACAGACTCGCGCGGCGCGCGGTGCTGGTTGTCGTGTCGAGTACAATGCCGGACGTGTCAAACGTGAAGGTCTTGTAGGATGGGATATTTGCATCAAACGACATGTCGATCGACATGGCGCTGTAGGCCAACCCGCCCTGTCTGCCGTCATCCGTGCCGAACGGGAATACGTCAAACCCGGCCAGCGCCTGGAATGCGATCAAGCCCGAAAACAGAAATTTTGTCTTCACCTCAGGGCTTGTGTCGCCCTGCTCGCGAGCGAGAGTCACGAACTGCGCGCGAGAGACTACGACCGTCTCAAGCACCTGGCTGGTCACTATGAATGTATTGAGATCGCGATTGGTGAAGACATATGTGCCTCTATCGCCTTGCTTTTGGTAGACCCCATTGAAATCAAGCACGTTGCCGGACTGGCTGTCTTTCAACTTAGCGAGGTCGCCGAAAAGGTAGTTCACCAGCAGCTCGACCTGGCTGGAAAAATCCATTATCGCCGAGTCGAGCATCAGCGTCTTCAGCGACAACACCTTGTACTGGTAGATCGCTGTCGGGTCGTTGAGGTGGTCAGGGTCATTGTAATCTATAAGCCCGAACATGGAGCTGGGCCGGGCCGAAAGCGTCGTCCCTGTTACCTGTACGGGAGTAATATTTATTCCAACGTGGTGTGCCGCAAATTGCGCGGGATCGATCCCAGCCGCAAGCCCTTCGAGCTGCTCCGGCAAACCCTTAAGCGGCACGGGACAGTTGAGGGCTACGATGCCGTTCCAGTTCTTGTCATCAATGACTGTGTTAAGAAAGTAGTCCAGGTCCGGGTCTTTTCTGTTGCGTGCATCGTTAATGAAATCACTGAGTTGCTGTTTCACCGAAGCGGAGCCGTCATTGAATTCGTCCGCATTTGACCAGGCTTCCAAACTATCTTTGAGGCTGTTGATGCTCTTGTCGTAAAACTTGAATATCAGAATGGTTTTGTGCTGGTCCCAATCATACGGCGACAAGTTGAACTCGAAGCCTTGAATGACGACTTTGAAGTTCGCGACAAAGGTGATTATTGCCGCGCTGCTTGCGGCATACGCGCGAGCGCCATAAAGAATGATTATCGAACCCCAGTTCTGAAAATCGGAGGCCGATAGCCTCGACTGGATTGCCGATTGGAATTCGCCGAGAGTTGCGAAACTCGTTCCGGCAATATCTTGAAGCACGGCGATGGCCGTTTGCGGCACTCCAACCATCGTCGCCAACTGACCGAGGATCTGGTCCGTCAAGACATATGGCGCGTTGCTGGAAACGTATGAGGCAAGCTGCGTGGCGACATCCTTCAGATAAGACGCGAGCGTGTCATAAGTGTTGCCGACGAGCGCGGCGAGCGCATGGGTAATCACTTCCGGCACGTTGCCTTGCTCGTGAAGCGCGAGTAAATTCGACGAAGTTACGACGTAAGGGATCGAACAGTACTTCAGGAATTTCGTGCCGCTCGAGACCACCAGGAAAAGCTGGTTGCTCTGAAGCGAAGACTTCAGAACCCCATCAGCGTGATAGAGCAGCAGGGCCTCCAGATTCAAATTGCCATCGGTTGTGTAGACGGCGCGCGCGCCGTCGCTTGGCCCCTTGATATTGTCTGCCGGCGCCGACTCAAGCTCGGATTGCCCTAACGTAATTGATTGCCAGGCCTGGTTATCAAGGTCGAGCAGCAATCCCTGCGGAGTCGTCCCGTGGGTCACGCCTGCGGCGGACATTAGGGCCGCAATGCGCGGCGAAATATTTCCGCCGCCGCCAGGTATCGTATTTCGCCTTGTCGGGCTTATCAGTTGCAGCTCTAGCTGGTGAAAGAAGAGCATCGTGTCGCCTGCGATCCCAGCGTAGGGGACCATAGGGAAGTTCTTAGGCGCTTCAGCAGCCTCAGGTGAGCCGGGCGCGAGCGAGCCTGCGATCATAGGGCCGTAAAAGAGAAAGCTCGGATTATCTGCCTCGGCTGGCGCTTGAAGCGGCACGTGCAACACGGAACTCTGCGGTTGAGCATAATAATCCAGACTGATGCCCGATGCCTGTGGGCCTGCCTGTGCGCTTACATATGCATAAGACGTAGTGGCCGCGGAGGTAAAGGGGTGGAACTTGACCCCCGTGAGATCACCCGTGTCCGGGTTCGTTTCGTAATCAGTAGGAGTGTACGCATTCGCCCCTGACTGAAACGTGAGAACGGTCGGGGCCCCGCCGGCCATCTCGATGTACTCGACCGCCGAGATGCCGCACATCAAGTTCGCGGAGTAATTCGCCGCCCCAGCCTCTTCAGACTGCGCATTGTCTACCGAGAGCTGGAAGTCGCCTGACGGTGTCAGGTAATAAGGCTGGTCGGGTGCGGGTTCGCCCGAAGGCTCGAAAGAGACCAGTGTGCTGAAGACGAGCTTCGCAGACTGGCCCGGCACTACACGAACGACCTCGCCGAGCGGGTTGCGGAAGTAAGAACGTATTGGCGCAAGCGCGGCCCCAGCTTTGGCGGGAGCGAGGCCAAAATACGTGCGATCTATGTTGAACTGGTCTGTGGGGTCGAACTTGACCGCGAGTTCCAATTGAGTTGGGTCAGTCTCGGTTGCCCGTACGCCAGCTTTCGGCGCGACAGCCAGGTCCAGCAACGGATAGCGCAGCGAATCAACATAGCCCGGCTGTTGGAAGGCAGGCTTGAAGTAGCGCAAGCCCACGTCCAGACTATTCAGGCCGTCATCATCGGTATTGACGGCAAAACCGAAACAGCCTTCGCCGTCGCCCGACAACAGAGCGAGGTTCACCGGGCCCAGGACAGGAAATCTAACCTGAGGCTCGGTGCCAAGAGGCGTGACAAGCAGCAAATGTTCGCCGGGAGGTACAAAATCGAACCCCGTGCCGGGGTTATCAAGTACGATCTTGCTGAGACCGCTGAGGCGCAGCGAGTAATTTGCAAAATCAAAGTCGTGGCGATCTTTTGTAAAAAAGTCCGTGCCCTGTTGGTTGATGACAAGACCCTGAGCTTTGAGATTGTCCGGGTCGTCACTTGCGAACCAGGCGAACCTTGTCCCTGCAGCCCCAGACGCCGTGAGGAACCGCCACATCGTCTTGATGAAATCGTCGAGCGGCCCGTCGCCTTGCGGCAGACCGGGAAAGAAGACGTACGCACCCGCGAATGCTGAAAGCGAATCGGCAAGCGATATTGGATCTCTTGGAGGGACAGTCCCTTCTGGTAGGAGATAACCGTTTCGGGCCGTTGACTGATCCGAGCCTTCCGGCAAAAAGAGCAGCGTCGTGTTTAGTCGAATGAAGTTGGCCATGGCAGCTTTCTGTTCCTGGTTTTTGGAATTCTGTTATCGCATGAGGCGCAGCCAATCCTGCTGCAAACAAGCGATCTACTCTTGCCCAAATCCCTACTGACCGCACGCGGACGGTTTGATTTGAATCTGTATCGAGGAACCGTTTTCAGGCACCGTCGCGTAATCGTTGAAGCAGCCGTAAGTGGGATCGTTAATTGAAATTAAGAGTTTATTCCTAATGAACGGGACGTTAGGCCCTCGGCTAAAACAGCTAATGATTACTTGCCCGGAGTTATTAGTGAGCATTTCGTAAGGATCAGCAGCATTCATCCAGCCGGGAAAATCGACCTCCACATTTGCGGGTACGGAGCGACCATTCTGGTCAAAAACAGTTATAGTCAGTTGCGCCAGATTGTCTACGGGACTGAAAGGTATCTGAATGTAAGCGTTGTCGATTATTGTGACCTGCGCTACGGCATAAACGAATGGAGTATATTGCATAAATGCCACGTAGTTTCCCTTACCCGGAAAAAGTACAAGAGCGACGCCATTGCCAGACTTATCAACGCCCCACACCTCTTTATCAAGCTGGACTTGCTCTCCCAGTCGTCCTTGTTCGTACTTGTAAGCCTCTATAAGAGGAAACTCCACATACTGAAATTCATCCTGAGTGAAGTTGGTGCCGCATACAGGAAAGTTATAGTCAAGCACAAGAGTCCCCGTAACGTTGGAGGCAGACCGGGGCGTTGCGGCGGCAGTTGAGCTTCCCGAATGAATCATCGTCATTGGCTGGGAGGCCACTTTGGGTATCTCGAAAACCTGTTCGCCGGACGAGCCCCTCGCGCTGGAGCGGGGCAACGGCGCGACGGGGCGGGTCACGGTTATGCGATCAAACGGGGGAGCCCCTTGGGGGTTCGGCGCATCTATGAAGACCGCCCCTCCCCTGTTGGCGACTACTCTGGGAATCGTGAACCTGCCATTATCGTCCGTGGTTGTTTCGTAGCGGTATGGGTAGCTGCCATAGACCACCTTCGCGCCTTTGACCGGCGGGCCGCCCTGCTCAATTCTCACGACGCCGGTGAAAGAGACGAGCGGCTCGCGCTTGCCAAGCAGCTCATCTTCAGTGAGCCTTATGCGAACCGTTCCCCGCTGAGGGATCGTCACGGTGCGCTCGACCGTAATGCCCGGCGTTGGCCCGACGAAAGAGAGGCGGAGTGATTGCAGTGGCGGGAGGCCCGCGATCTTCGTCGTCCCTTCAAGCTCCAGCGGGATTTGACGCCGCTTTGTGAGGAACTGCCCGATTGCCATGTCCCGCCGGTTGAGAAGGCTGATCATCTGAGTCGATTGCGCCTTTGTAGCGCCGCGAACGCCAAGAGACTTGACCCCCATCATCAGGCCGAGAGGAAGGTCGGTCTTGCCCGCTTCAATAGAAACCTCAAGCGTCGCACCGGCCGCCGGAGTTATCAGGCCGGCCTGAATAGTCTGCCTCGCCCTCACGCCTTTTGGCAGAGGAACGGTTCGCACAGCGGTTTGACCTGCATTGTTGAAGACCAGTAACTCGGTCGCGTCGACTGCTGCGAACCAGCCAGTCACAAAGCGCCCTCTCGTATTCGGATTCGAACGTAGCCAGCGGCTCGGCACGCGCGCCATCTCCATCCCTTCCAGTTTGTTCTCGTCTGGGATGGCGCCCAGCTGCAGACCGTGCGTCATGCGCTGGTAATTAGAAACCGTCAAACGCGGGCCGTATCCGCAGTCTATCGTGATGTAAGTCGGTTCTTTGCCGAATCCGGAAACGGTTCCTTGGACTCGTATCGGAAGCGTGACCTTAAACTCTGTTACAGCTTTGTCGAGAATGCGATCAATCAATCTGATGCGTGTGACCGGGTCGTCGACAATCAACTTTCCTTCCCTCGCCATACCGTTAACATACCCGTTAGCGTCGGTCGTATAATTCGAGGTCTTCCCATCGAGACTAACGACTGTCACTCGTAAGCCAGAGGCGGCCCGACCTGAGATTAAGTAAACAAACTTCGTGCGGGCAGTTGGTTGCGCAAGACTCAAGGAAACTAAAACTAAGACGGCGGTCGCCACAAAAGCATAACCCCTCATACGCTTTGTAAGGTTCCAAACGGCAGTCATTGTTAGTCTCCTTTACTGGTCTGTGCGCGCATCTAAGTCAGTCGCCGCATAACTCGGAAACCAATACTGTCCCAGTGGCCGATGGAGAAGTAATTGACGCGGTAGCCGGGGGAGCACTGGTATTGAGGAGTTCGGAAACTGCCGCCTCTTATCATTGGGGCAGGACACGAAGGATCAAGAAAAACAGGGTCGCGTGTAGGAGCATGAAAGTAGAACGTCACGTCAAGACAGTCGAGCATCCACTCCCAGACATTGCCGGGAATCCCGTAGAGGCCGAAGGCGTTTTGAGAGAGCCGGCTGGCTGGCTCTGCGCCGAGCATGGCGATGCTGCGATCACAGTTGATCTTCGATGCGTTGAAGAGATCACCCCAGGGCCAGATCGCCTTCGAGTCGGCTCGGGCGCAATACTCCCATTGCGCCTCGCTCGGCAGCGCGTAGATATGGCCCGTCTTTTCCGACAACCACCGAGCGTAAGCGAGAGCGCCCTGCCAGCTAACACCCGTCACTGGCAGGCCGGCCGCGCCGGCCTTGACCGCTACAGGGTGTCCCGATTCAGGTATGCTCAACCCCGGCGTCAGCCTGACCTGTACGAGCGCGTCGGTCTGCTGGAGAGATAGACGCTGGTCACTTAAGAACACAGCGAACTCTTCGTTGGTGATCTGAAACTGTCCCATCGCGAACGGGGAGAGCAAAACTCTGTGTTGAACGTTTCTGGTGTTGTAGGCAGGATCGGATGTGCGAGTTCCCATTACGAATTCGCCGCCTTTGAGAGCGACCAGTTGCGGTCCCCACCTGCCGCTGTTGTCTAGGAAACGGTCGCGAATCAGTTCCGGTTTTTGAGCCGTGGCCTGGGCGAAGACCGAAGCGCTAGTCGCAAAAAGCGCGGCGAGCGCAGCCAGCGCGCGAAAGGCTCGCGCTTCGCGAATAAGCGATGCGATGAGCGACACGCCTGCGTCTGGTCTACTACTGAACATTGATGCGCACTCCGAGATGATCGGAAAAGGTGAGGCGGAAAGTAGGCAAGCTCCCGTTGTCTGGCATCACCAAAGGATTGTTGCAAGTGACTTTGGTTGTGTCCCATAGGAAATGATCGTAGGACATGCTCAAACCAACACCCTTAGGCTTGAGGCTGGTCAGCCCCGTGGGCTGGATATTGATATTGCCTCCAAGCGTATTGTTTATGTATTGGAAGGCTGCATCGGTAGCGGGAAAATTCCAATCTCCGCCGACGATGTAGCGCGGGTATTGTTGGCCAGGGTTTCCCATGGTAAACGCCTGGAATTGGGGAATGACCGCCGCGACTTTGGAAACTTCCGTGCGGCGAGCGCCTACCGCGCCAAACATAGCGTGGTAGTTGATAACCCAGGTGGTATTAGTCGTCGACTGGACTAACACTCCGCTAGGAGGTCTTGAAAACCCGCCGCCTCCGTATATGGCATAGTTTTGCCCCGTCGGCGTCTGGACGATGTTGCAACATGCGTTCCCCTGCGTAGGAACGCGGACTAGAAAACCGTATGTCTCCTTGTAATTACCCGGCCCTAGCGCGTTCGTCTGCACGACGTTGTAGGTGCCGGGCAGAAACTGGTTCGCAAGTGTGGCAAGCTGCGCCTGCTGCATGACTTCCTGTAGAATCACCACGTCGAAATTCGCGGGGTTCCCGATGACCGTATTGAACAGGTAAGTATTCTTGTTGGCTTGGTATTGGGGCTGGCCCCACCCGAGGTGCAGTGTGTTTTGCGAAAGCACAGTGAACTGGGCAGATGCGCTTTGATGCGCGACTATCACAAGCAGCGCTGCCAGCGCGATGCGCGAAAAGTGGAGCGACATAGTCTCCTCCTTTATCGGTTACCTGGACCCGCTTATCTGGATGTAGTCGCCCATCGCGAGCGGCAGATCCCACTGGGTCAAGCCGGTCGTAGCATTTACCGTCGTGGTGCTTTCAAACTGGACCGCTGTAAGGGTGTAACCCACATTCCAGCCTTGATCCGAATCGAGCAGCGAGGGCTGCGCCCAACGCCAAAGCAGGAGTTGGAAAGAGCCGTTTAGGACTTCATCAATTGAGACGGTCATCACGGTGGCGATTACGTCCTTCAATGTAGTACCGAGCGGAACAATCACCGGCGAGCCATTGAGCATGACGGTGATCTCGGTATAAGCCGCGCACCTGCCGCTAAAGAACAGGCACCGGCCGACGCCATCGCATGAACCGTCTTTGATGTAGTTGGCCGTCGCCGTTTCCAGGTCTGAGAGCTTGTTCGCCAGGATGAGCGTGACATTTCGCGAGGCATCGGGCGCGGTCTTGATAGTGACGACATTATCGATCTGAGGCGGATAGATCAGGCGGCAGTAAGCCATGTTATTGCCTCGCGCTTCGAGGTCGAGCAGGCCAGATACTTGCGGCGGACTGCCCATCACCATTTGAAAGCTTGAAAGCGCGTCGGTGAAGGCATTGAAGCCGATAAGGCCGTCAGCCCGGCGGCGAATTTGAAAGCGCGTAGACCCCGTGCCAGTGTAAGCGTTCCTGTTTCCTCCAGCGACGCTAGATGGGTTGATGTACTGGTAGCTTCCGTAATCAACGCGAAGCGACATCCCCGGCAGCAAATCCACGTGGCGCGACGCGGTGTCAAGCCCATAAGCGAACAGGGATGTCCCTGCGTAGCTAAGCGGGAGCGCCTGGGCGATGCGGTTGGCGATAATGCCCGCACCGCCGGAGATAAGGCATGTCGGCGGCAAACCCTCAAGGTCTTGTCGAAACTTGTTGAACGAATCCCAGAGGCCATTAAAATCAACGGGCGGGTAGAGGTGGTCCGGGCTAACAGTGACCACGGCATACGTGTTGCCATCCTGCTTTGCCTCCCACTTAAGAGCGAAGTCGGTATTTCCCCCAGTGGGATTTATCGCGCAGGCCCCTGGCCCCGAAAGAGCACCAGGGCCGGCTACTTGAGGTATGTAAAGCGTCAGTGCCGGAAAAGACTCATTGTTCGGGTCAAAGCCCGGGGGCAGCAAGAATGGCCCGTTTGCTGTGTTTCCGTCCCTGGACTTCAGTGTTGCGCAGGCTGAGAAGTAATTTAAGACTCCCACATTAATCGCTCCAATCGGCTAAAGTTTTTATTGAAGCTGACTCTAAGGCCTCCAGAACCCAATCTGCTGGGACGTGATTAGGCGCTGATGTTTGATGGCAGCAACTCAGGAACCGGGACATTTTCAACCTGTTAGACTACCAAGCCCGCTATAGTCATTTAGCTGAGAAATAGCCAGATGAAATAATAAGCAAGCATCAAGACTCACCTGATAAGAGACTCACAGCGAGGCCGAGAACATATGAGCAGTATTAAACCGAACCCGCCTGATGAGTCTTCTTGAAACCCTCACACCAAACTGCGCTAAAGTGTGAGTGATCTTACGTCGCAAGCTTGTGATTGTCAACCAAAAGGATATTGAATGCTGACACTCGGAGAGACAATCCCCGTCTTACGTCAGTTTGTGGGGTCACAAAACGCTATTAAATAGTCAAGGCTGGAGCCTGATCTCTGCCGAAGAGTTCCTGGCTTGACTAGCGAGAAATCGGCACTGGACTTGCAAGCGCGTCCGACGCGTGTTACAAAACGTCGGTACTTATTAATAACTACCGACGATTCGTTTAGATGGGCGCACAACCTCCAACAAAGAAACTCCTCGATCTCGTTCGCAAGGCGGGCGTGCTTCGAACCCGTGAGCTTGAGAATCACGGAATTTCGCGTGTATATCTGAAACGCCTTGTAGACTCCGGACAGCTGGAGCGCATCGGTCGCGGACTCTACACCCTTGTAGACGCCGACCTGGGAGAGAAGGCCAGTCTGGCTCAGGCCAGCAAACGAGTACCCCATGGCGTTATCTGCCTTCTGTCGGCGCTTCGGCTCCATGGGCTCACGACCCAGAATCCGTTTGAAGTTTGGATTGCAGTTGATCAGAACGCCCGGCGGCCTGCGGTGTCCTATCCTCCGCTGCGAATCATTCATCTGTCCGGCAAAGCATTCACAAGTGGGATCGAGGATCATCGCGTCGAAGGGATCAACGTGCGCGTCTACTGCGCAGCCAAAACGGTCGCCGACTGTTTTAAGTTTCGAAACAAAATAGGCACTGACGTCGCACTAGAAGCACTTCGCGATTACCGGCGGAAGTATCGCTCGGGGGTGGATGAGCTGTGGCGCTACGCGAAGGTGGTCCGGGTGGCGAGAGTAATGCAGCCATATCTGGAGGCTCTTGGATGAGCCCGACCAAACCAAAGAACGTTGCTGCATCTGTCAGGCAGAAGCTAACAAACCTTTCTAAACAGCGAGGCGAAGAGTTTCAGTTCATCTTAAGCGAGTACGCGATTGAGCGATTGCTATACCGGATCAGTCGTTCCAAGCACAGTGAGCAGTTCGTGCTGAAGGGAGCAAAGCTTTTTAGCCTTTGGGCAGCACGGCCTCATCGAGCAACGTGGGACTTGGACCTGCTGAGCAAGGGAGATAGCTCTGTTGAGAAGCTGGGGCAAACTTTCCACGAGATCTGCGAGGCATCGGTTGAGGATGATGGGCTTATCTTCGACGCAGCCTCAATTCGGGGTGAAGAGGTTCGAGCCGATGAGGAGTATAAGAGCGTTCGGCTCAAAATGATCGCGCGCCTCGCACGCGCTCAGATTCCGGTTCAGGTGGACATCGGATTTGGGGACATAATTACGCCGGCACCTACGCTTCAGGTATATCCAACGTTGTTGGATTTACCTCCTCCGGCGATTTTGACGTATTCGCGCGAGACTGTAGTGGCTGAGAAACTGGAAGCAATGGTAAGTCTTGGTGTGATCAACGGCCGCATCAAGGACTTCTTCGACATCCGAGAATTGGCGCTGATGTCGGAGTTCAATGGCAAGGATCTTACCCGCGCTTGTGAGGGCGACATTTCGCCGTCGGCATACTGAGATTCCCAAAGAGACGCCTCTGGCTCTGAGTGAAGATTTCCTGCATCAACCTGGACGCCAGGAGCAATGGAAGGCTTTCGTGCGAAAGGGTCGCCTCTCACCTGAGACAGACACACTGGATGTTGTCATTCCTAAACTCCGAGAGTTCCTTGAGCCGGTGCTGGCCGCTGCCATTGAGAACAAAGATCTCGACGCGATCTGGAAGCCAGGAGGTCCGTGGCGCTCTTCTCACAAAGAGAAGTGAGTTCAACCAGCCCGGCGCGAGGATGCCTTGTTTTTCCTACAGTTGCTGGAGAGAAGTTGATCGCTCTCTCCGCTGAGGATCACTGTATCAATAATCGGTTTTGCGGCCGTTCGTCCGAGCGGCGTGGTCAGCAGAACCTGGTGGCAGTTGGTTGTCAGATGCACAGTATCAGAGTTATCTATTCAACTCCTACCAAGAGTCCGTCGAAGTCTGGCGCCTTCCGCATCGAGCCCGGCCTTTTGTAGCGCGTAAATCGCGTCCCACACCAGACGCTCCAGTCTCTGGATTTCGGCTTCTCGTTGCGCGACGGCCGCATCGTGACCAGCCCATTGCCGTAGGATCGCCCATGAGGCGCGGTACTCATTAAGAAGGCTAACGATGTAGTCCTCACCTCGTCGAGCCTTTTGGTCCCAATCGCGCTCCGTTGTCTCTAAACTAATTAAGACCGTGGAAGGCTCCGCAGCGCAGAACCTCCGGGCGAGTTCCAGCGCCTCATCGAAAGGGAGGTGAAGTACTCCCCTTCGGTCTACGTATCCGACTGGCGAATTAGCTTTCGGGTCCATTCCCGCTCGAGCTTTAACTCGCTCGCTTGCCGCCGGCTCGCCGCTGAGGATGCCGTGATAGAGGGAAACCTTCTCCCCAACGCACTCAAACACTTGGTCTAAAGCGTTGACCATTGGAGAGTCCCGTTTGAATCCGTGACGCTCATTGTGTTCCTGTAGGCGTTTTGCCCTTTCTTCGTCTTTCAAAAACGCTTTGTGCTGTTTCCAGGGAACAATCAGCTGACCTGACTCAACGTAGTGAACGTCACTGATACACATCCCCTCGTTTGGTACGCCACTAACAAACCATCGAAGCTCTCGAAAAAGGCCCTCAGCGCCTTCAACACTGCCTCTCGCCAAGAGGCTCTTATTTATGTCACAAGCTTCGTGTTCCGGGAAATCGCCATGCTTCTCAAGGTTGGACGCATTTCCCTCCAAGAAGATTATGGCGATTGGGCGGAACATCTCGTCGCGCAACCGGGGTTCGACCTCGCCCCCTTTAGTGTTGAAGTGACTACCGAAGCGTATGTCTATCCGTTTTCCGACCCCTTTGACGGCGTGATTACAGCTACCGCAAAAGTCATGGACTTAGCACTCATTACGAAGGATCCAGACATCAGCGACTCTCGCTTAGTTGATATCCACTGGTGACCTTGCACGCGGTGGAAGGGTACGGAGTTCAACAAGATGATCGGACGCGTCGTCCGCGAAACACCACTGATTGCTATGCCAGCGATTCGACTTCGAATCTTAGAACGCGGGGCGAGAAACGCTCCAGCCACTATGTCTTAAAACGAAGACAATGAGACATGAATGAGACATATGAGACAGGCGACCGCGTGGCCGAAAGCAATGCCCGAAGTTGGTGTGAGTCACTTATGGGGCATATGAGACACTCGACTAGTCCGTGCTGATCGCCAAGCCAAGCGAGCGTTTGAGCAATTTGGATTATCAGAAGGCGTTCGGCGTCTCAAAGCCAACTGCATCGAGGGAGTTTGGAAGATATGCTCAGGAAGGGCATATTGGAGAAGATAGGAACAACAGGCAAGGGAACCTATTACGTGCTCAACCGCAAAGGGCTCACAAAGGACTCAAAGGGATCATCACCAGGGACGCGGGCAATGGCTCATAAATGGCTCTCTTGGTTCATGAGCCCATAAACTGCTCAGCCGGACTACTTACCGACCGAGCTTGACAGTGGAGGCGGGGCAATCGAAACATAGGAGTTTGCACTCCTCGATCTTTCTTTTAGCGGCTAGAGCGGGAACGTCTGTCAGCCAGGTCTTAACACCCAGAAAGGGACTTGACTCGGCGTTCCCTCTCCTTTTCCATCAGAGTTGCTTCGCGCGGAATCAAGGCTAACACTCTCTCCCCACCCGCCCCCCCATCATTATTAATACCCGCCGTACGGCGAACATCCATCTCTACAATCCTGCTCCGAACTAAACCTCCCCGGCTCATTTTGCTCTCCGACAAATTAAGGTAAAGGGGCAAGACGAGTAGCCCCAACGGCAGCGCTTGTTTGTCGCTTCGCGGCTGTCCCTATCTGTCCCTATCTCCGCCGCCTAACTGCGGGCCGACCCCTATGACCTGAATTTGTCTCCGCTACACATGGCCTCTATCGGGTTTGTTCTTAGTTTTTCAATTCCACAAAACCCCTTGGAGGAAAGACATGAACCTTGACGCGACCAATCAACAGAAATGGAGCGACTTGTTAGCGCAAGCCGTCACTCAACCCGGTTTGATCCTCAAAGCTTACTCGGCTTTTCACGGCTACAGTCTAGGCAATCAACTTGCCGCACTCTTGCAATGCCACCGTCACGGTATCGAGCCAGCAGAATCAGATATCAGCGACTCCGAACAGACGCCAAGGAGCTTGCGAGAAGTCGAGGCCGAGGCAGTAGCGCTTCTGGTTTGTGAATCGCTTGGATTGGCATGTTCTGAATATTGCCGAGGCTACATTCAGAACTGGCTAGAGGGCGATGTTATCCCGGAGAAGTCGGCGCAGAAAATCTTCGGAGCAGCCGACCGCATTCTGAAGGCTGGCATCAATCATCAGGCTGAGCGGACGGCAGCATTATCGGGCCTGGCTGGGGGCTTTGTTGCTGCCTTGGAACCTTACTTGACAGCGTATCGTATAATGGTAATATTATGACCATAATATGACGGTCATAATAGAAGGAGGAGACAGATGAGCGACTATGTAACTGAAGTTAATGATGCGAATTTCGAGAGCGAGGTCTTGGAATCGTCCCAGCCGGTGCTGGTGGACTTTTGGGCCGAATGGTGGCAGCCCTGCAAGGTACTCGCCCCGACCGTCGAGTCGCTGGCCGAGAAGTACCAGGACAAGCTAAAGGTGGTCAAACTTAACGTGGATGAAGGCGCCGGCAGCTCCTCGCGCTTCGGCATCAAGGCCATCCCGACCCTGATCCTCTTCCGCGACGGTAAGGAGGCCCAACGGTTAGTAGGTGTCCCGACGAATGCCAAAGAATTCATCTCGCAAATGCTTGATAAGCAGCTACCGGAAAACGCTGATGCCGCTGCATGAACAACGTCGTGAGCTGCGAGCGCCAACGCCACGTTTTTCCGTGGCGGCAGTGGCGACAATTCGGCGCTCGAAACGGCCGCGTCGAAAAAATGCTCACGATCATCGGGGGGAACTGAACTGTATGGACAACGTCATTGTGCTCCTTCATGGCTCTGCAAATGGCTCCTACTCATGGCGTCAGGTGAAGAGCGCACTCAGGTCGCAGGGCTTGGACGTTTTCGCGCCCGACATGCTCGGCTACGGAAAGGCTCCCGCGCCCAGCGACACATACAGCATTCAAGAGGAGGTCGCTCATCTCCAGGGAGAGCTTGATCTGCGAGGAATCGCGTCGATGCATCTCGTCACACACTCTCTGGGCTCAATGCTGGGTCTACAT
>Ga0137359_10000793_pt1 | contig 24278 bp, 20 predicted proteins | sample Mad1_40_16metaG_FD_108281 | JGI IMG/M metagenome (GOLD analysis project Ga0137359, IMG submission 108281) | Vadose zone soil microbial communities from Angelo Coast Range Reserve, California, USA - Mad1_40_16 metaG | ecosystem: Environmental > Terrestrial > Soil > Vadose zone | place: USA... | reverse complement strand
TTGCCAGAAAGAGGGAGTCATAAGTTTTATTTGGCGAGAAGAGAGAGATGACCAGCATGGGCAGCCCTGTCGATTTGCGCAACGTCAGCCCAAACTGGGTGACGTCCGTGGGAAGATTAGGCTGCGCCTGGGCAACGCGGTTTTGTGCGTTGACCTGGTCGATGTTGGGGTCAGTTTCGACGTCGAAAGTTACGGTCAGCGTCATCGTTCCGTCATTCGCGTTGGTGGACTGCATGTAGAGCATGTCATCCACGCCGTTCATCTGTTGCTCCAGAGGCGTGGCCACTGACTGCTCGATGGTTACCGCGTCAGCGCCCGTAAAGGTTGTTGAGACAAGGATCTGCGGTGGAATGATCTCGGGAAACTGCGCCACCGGCAGTCCCCGCATCGCAACGAGGCCGCCAATCACGGTGATGATGGCGATAACTATCGCCACGATTGGCCGCTCAATGAAGAGTTTCGAAATCATCGATCTGTACCTGTAAAGGAAATGCTCCGTTGCTCTGAATGCGACTCATTGCGGCGGAGTGGTCGACGCTGCCGCATGTGGCTTCGGGTTTACGATGGCGCCGGGGGCGACTTTTTGCGTACCTTCGACGACCACAGTGTCACCCGGTTTCAATCCATCTTCGATAATCCACATCGTGCCAACGAGTTCGCCGACCTTAACGGTGCGGATTTCGATCTTGTTGCCTCCGCCCACGACGGCTACCTGATAACTACCTTGCAACTCAGTGACGGCGCGTTGCGGTACGAACAGTGCGCCATGTCGTGTGCTGGTTGCTGAACGCACTCGCCCGTACTGACCCGGCCTAAGAACATTGTCAGGATTAGGGAACACTCCTGCGACGCGGATGGCTCCAGTCTTAGGATCGACCTGGCGATCTGCAATGTAGAACCTCCCCGTATGCGGATAGGTCGATCCATTGGCGAGGATTAATTGCAGTTCGATTTCTTTCTCCGCAGCAGCGCGTTGTACCGGGTCAGGATTACGTTTCACATAATCCAGATATTCCTGCTCGGTGACAGTGAAATACACCTTGATCGGATCAATCGTCGACACAGTAGTTAGAACTCCGCTCGTTTGGTTTACCAGGTCACCTACCTGAGCGAGTGCAATGCCGACGATGCCATCAATTGGAGATATGATCTTTGTGAAACCAAGATTCAATTCCGCTGTCTTAACCGTGGCCTGTGATGATTCCACCTGGGCTTTCGCCGCAACAACCGCCGCCTTTGCCGTTGCGACGGCTGCGGCGGCTCCCTTTATTTGACCCTTAGCTACTTGTACCTGTGCAAGCGCGGCAGCGTTAGCCTGCACAGCGTTATCATAGTCCTGCTGTGTTACCGCTTTTTGCTCGAGGAGCGGTCTGAATTTATTGACGTCAAGTTGCGTTTTAAGCTGATTGGCCTCGGCCTGCACAAGTTGGCTGTTTGCCTGCGCAAGCTGGGCCTGCGCTTGATCGACTTGAGTGATGGCTTGTTGCACCTGACTCACAAATTTGGCCAAATCGCCTTTAGTCTGATTGAGCACTGCCTCTAACGGGCGCGGATCTATCTCGAATAACAACTGCCCCTCTTTTACCAACGCCCCTTCAGTGTAATCCTTCCTTAATAAGTAGCCTGAAACTTGAGCACGAATGTCTGCGTTCACCATTCCATCCGTAGTACCGATCCACTCGCTGTAGATAGGAACATCCTGCTGTTGAACCTGGACCACTTCGACATCGAGCGGCGCAGACGCCGCCCGGCCAGGCTTTCTTACTCGGCCGATGACCACGGCGACAATCACCACCAGGACAACACCAGCGAGAACAGCAGAAGCCAGGACCTTATGCCTTCGCAATCTTTCTCGTAGTGAAATGAAGATACGGTTCACGATGTTGACTTTTTCTTCGGGCTCTATGTCCCCTTCGAATCTCCTGGTCGACCTTAGGGTGAGTGACTGGTGCAGTGGTCGAACTCCTCCACGCACTCTCGAACACAGAACCAATCCTGTATTGAGCCCGACAGGCACCGCTAGCCGAGTGAACATTCGGGGAAATTTCTGGGATATTCGGGTATAGACGGTGCATGCGGCATGCCACTCCCGCACTTTGAAAGTAATTAATCAACGCTTGCTTTCTCAGCAGCCTGCGCCTTGGCTTAGGGCCCGAGATTTTAGGAATTACCGGCGTAGGTTGTCTTGGACGAAAGAACCCAAAGCGGGTGAAATGACCCAGTTGTGTTTGCGGAAGACTTCGACGGGACTCAATCTCGATGCTCTCGATATAAATCGGATGAGTCGTCGGAGTCTGTGATTACGGTGAGTTGCTCGAAGAAGTAGTAATCAGGTCGGCGAGCACTGCAGGATTTCTTGCACCAATGGGCTACAGCCAGATCATAGAAGACGGCTCCATTGAGTGCTAAATCTCTACGTTATTGACGGAAGTGAGATTATTGGTCGGGGCGAGAGGATTCGAACCTCCGACCTCTCGGTCCCAAACCGAGCGCACTACCAGGCTGTGCTACGCCCCGAAGTTGAAGAGACAGTCATCTCTGCAGGTCGAGCATTCTATGAGGCAGGAAGGGCCGGGTCAAGTTTGCCACCTTCTCGCAGTAAGAAGTCTCTGCAAGCCAGCAACGCTCGCGCCCGATGACTGATCCGGTTTTTCACTGACTCAGGCAGTTCGGCAAAGGTCTGAGTGTAACCATCAGGGACGAACAAAGGATCGTAACCGAACCCGCCATGCCCCTTCGCCCTTCTTGCTATTGTGCCCCTGCAGATTCCTTCCGAGGTGTTTAGAAGTTCTCCATTTGGATTTGCTATCGCTACCACACAAACAAACCGCGCTGTGCGATCATCGTCATTGGTCTGAGCGAGTTTTGTAAGAAGCAACTCTCGTCGCTCGTCATCTGACGCACCCTCACCAGCATACCGCGCGGAAAAGACACCTGGCGCCCCACCGAGCGCGTCAACTTCCAGGCCAGAATCGTCTGCTAGCGTGCATAGGCCGGTTGCGGTTGAGTAGTAGCGCGCTTTGGCGATCGCATTTTCGATGTACGACTCGCCGGTCTCAGCGGCCGTGGCCACATCCTTGAATTCGTTGAGGGAATGAAACTCAAAGGGCAGTTCGCCGATAATGGTCTTGATCTCAATAAGCTTTCCAGGGTTTCCAGTGCCAATTAAGAGAGGAGGTGCCACGGTGTGATCTCTAGCAGGATTCAAGTCGTCACGGTTGGCCAGGCGAATTGACGGAGTGATTGGATTCAAGAAGTGAAAGTAGCGTGCTGAACTGGCCGAGTGCTGAACGCGTCCTTCTCTCGATCCCCATCCCAGTCAGCGTCGTCTCGGTGGCAGCAAAGCTCGCATCCTCAACTGCTCTTCTGAGCACTTCTGCTTTTTCCGTGGTAGGCGCTCGACCTTTGAGCGCAGATAAGACTGATATGACACTGTTCAGGCGTGGCTCATCGTTCGTGAATGTAACAATCGTTGCCGTGCTGTCCGGAGCAAAGTGTATGAAACGCTGGAGCTTTGTTCCTACAGATAGCGTCTGATTGTTTCTAACAGCAATAACGCAGCGCTTGACGTTTTCGGTTTTCCCGACAAGCACATAGTCGTCTACCAACACAGCCGCAAATTCTTTGCTAGAGTCCAGGTCAGACTGCACTCCTTCAACAACCTGGCCGCGATTTCCTGAGAAGAGCTGTTTTGCGAGCGAGCGTCGAAGTGCTTGCCAATCACGAACTCGGCCGATAAGAATGGACCCCTCAGCACCGGGATCGGGCCGCAATGTTACAAGAGGAGGAGCCAGCGTAGTCAGCAATTCCTGAGGGTCTGTTATCCCATAAACAGACAAGGCTGACTTAAGAAGGGAAGCGAACACTACGGCCGACAGGGCGTCGAGCTTGGAGGATACGGCCGAATCAAGGGCGACCCATGCGGCCTGCGGATTCTGAGTGCGGTAGATTGTTATTGATTGGAAAGTCTCAGGAACAAGCTTCCAGAAATCCTCTCCCACTCGCGCCGTGTCGAAGGCTGGTCCCAAACGCGAAAGAACAGACGGTTCAAGTGGGAATAGAAATCGATCTTCTATTCCGCCTGCGGCAGAAACCGAACTCCAGGCAATACCGCGTAGAATCTTTGCCGCGCTAACCGCAAGAATCTGCTCCAACTGATGATCTCCTGGAGCTTTTCCGATTAGGAGTGGTGCGCCCATGGAAAACAACTTGGCCGAGTTTGCCGAAGAAATATAGCCAAAAGCCAAAGCCTTGTCCGTACTTACCGTTGAGCGCATTCGAAGCATGTCTGCATCGGTTTTCAGACTGGGCCGTTGTCCCCGACGTACCGCCAGGCAGCTTTGAACGGCATTCTTGGTGTTACCAACCACAACCAGAGTACCTTCCAGAGCTGCGACTATTCTCCGGTCACCTGCGGGCGCCACGCATTCTACGTACTCTGCATCCTCGATATGTTGAGTGCAGGTTGGCTGGCCGTAAGCAAATTGCGCAATCCGCTTGACTGCATCTATTGCTGTTGATCGCATTCGACGCTGTGACGTGTGCGTCTCCACAATCAGCGCAGCTTCGGGCTTGATCTTTAGGGTGTCTGCTTCCTCGTTCGTGCTCATACCAACGATTACCAACGCCATCTGAGCGCGAGATAAAATCACGCTGCCGGTTGGTCCAATTCCGGCCCACGCTGCTGCAGACAACCAACGGCCTCCCGTACCCGTTTGGATATCCAGCGTTGGTCCAAGCGTCTTCCAGGTTTCGTTTTGTTCCAGAGCTGTCGCAAGCTGATTCAGACTGTCGACCTGGAGGTAAACGAAGGAGTCGGCAGGGGCATAGTCAGCCATGTCGACCTTCCTGGGGAGGTTCCACCAGAGCAAAGCTGTCAGGATCACCAGCATGAAAAAGCAAGCAATTACCACGCGCCATATGAGCTTCATGTAGCGGGCATCCTAGCTTTACGATGCTGTGAGAGGCAAGTTGAAGAATAAATAACTCTGTCCTTCGGCAGGTATCACAAGTAGAGCTGACTCCGAGTTTTCAATTGATGCAGCTTGGACAACGTGATACTTTGACCTCCATTCCAGCAAGACAGCGAGTGTGTTAAGGAAGTGCTTGGAAAAGCTTATGACTTATCGTGAATTGTCTGCACAGGCCCTGGCAGAGAAGGACTACAAGGCGTTCCTTGAGGAACTGTATCGCTCCTTGACCGACGGACGGAAAGATCCCAATGAGGTTGTCAGGGATACGCTGTTTGAAATTTATTCAACAGCCTCCGGTCAGGGTCGCTCTCCCACGGAAATGGACAACCTGAGCTTGCCCGCTAAAGTTGTTCTCCATTCGCTGGATCCTCGCAATATAACCACCGAGCCTGAGTATTACGCCGACATCGATGCGAAGCTCTATGCCGAGCGCAAACCGTTCATCTGGTTATGGCAAATGTTCGATCGTTCGCCCCTCGGACAGAATGCGCTTCTCAGTCATCGCTTCCGGAGGATGTTAGCGCCCCTCATCTTTCGTCGAGTAGGTGAGAATTTCAAATGCTGGCATTTTGTCGAGTGGTCATTTGGCTACAACCTTTCTTTTGGCGATGACGTAGTGGTCCACCGCCATGTGTTGCTCGATGACCGGGGCGGAATAGAAATCGGCAACAACGTATCGATTTCAGACTATGTAAACATCTACTCACACACGCACGATATCTACGACATCCACAGGGTTTTCACTCCCGCAACGCGGATTGGGGACGGCGTTCGCGTGACCTATCATGCGACCATTCTTGCAGGAACCCAGGTTGGCGAACACGCGATGATTGGCACCGGCGCCGTTGTTACACGGGACGTCGAGCCTAACCACATTGTGGTTGGTATACCGGCAAAAACCGCGAAGGTGAAAGAGTTTAAGTAAACTGGAAACGCGTTCTACCAATTGTGGAAATCATCGACAGGTATTCCAGAAAACGGGTCTCTGAGGACCCCTTCTCCTGTGTTACTCTAGCCAAAATAAAGAGTTAAACGCGTAAAAATAGCGGTTGACAATGTTGGGCCCGTACGGTACTCTGACAACGTTGGCGGCCTCTGTGAGTTGCCTTCCCGTCAAGGCGCCCGCCTTGATGATTCTATAACGGAAGGTTCTCCGTTAATTCTTTGAAGCACGACAAGGCACACTTCGCGTGAGCGGAGGTCGCAAAGCCTACGGAAGTTGGTGATAGGACCAACTTGGCTGGGTTCCCGAATGAGCTTCATTCCTCCCGCCGTAGATTTCTCCTACAGTTTTCCGAATGATACCTGCCTAGGCGCTTCTGCCTTACAGACTGGTGTCACGATTGATTACCTTCCAGAGCACCGGATACTAATTTTGAAACCGACCACTTATTGCTCAACCTCTAAACCAGTCAAAGGACGAATGCCAAGAGCACGAAAAGCGCGTGCCCGGCTACGTCGGCTGAACCGAATGCGCGCTCACGTCGCGAGGACTAATTAACTATGTTCAAAAAAGGTATGGGAAAAAAGAATCTTGTGGGCTTGGACATTGGCTCAAGTTCAGTCAAGGCCGTGGAACTCAGCAGGAAAGGGGGAACCTTACAACTCCTCAACCTGGGCTATGAAAACCTTCAGACTGACACGATTGTTGATGGCCAGATAATGGAACTCAACAATGTCTCCAATGTCATCTCAAACATTTTTAGCGAGCATCAGATTAGAACTAATAGAGTCGCAGCTGGAGTTAGCGGGCACTCCGTTATTGTCAAAAACATTGTTCTGCCGCAGATGAGCGAAGACGAACTTCAGGAGTCGTTTAGTTGGCACGCGGAGGAGCACATCCCCTTCGATATCGCTGACGTAAATCTCGACTATCAACTCACAGGTAATTCCTCAGAATCCCTACACGTGCTGATGGCAGCTTGCAAGAGCGACAAGATTGCGAATGTGAAACAGGCTATTCAACTCGCGGGAAAGCAGCCAATCATTATCGATGTCGATGCGTTTGCTTTGCAGAACTGTTATGAAGCGAACTATCAACCCAAAGTTGGTGAAATCGTCGCCCTGCTGAACATCGGGGCTTCGACCATGAACATCAACATCCTGAACGGTACGCGCTCGGTATTCGCTCGCGATGCGTCCGTAGGTGGCAGTCAATACACAGGCTTGCTTCAGAAAGAGTTGGGCCTGAGTTTTGAACAGGCGGAAGCTGTGAAGCGCGGCAGTCCTATTCCGGAAGGCATAGAGGAGCGACCGATTCAGCCGATCATTGAAACGGTATCTGACATCCTGGCGCTTGAAGTACGCAAGACGATGGATTTCTATCGAGCGACCGCCGCAGAAGGCGAAGCAGCAATACAAAAAATCCTGCTGGCGGGTGGCGGTTCTAAGCTCCCCGGTCTGGGCGAGTACCTGGCAAAGCGATTCGAAATTCCAGTGGAAGTCTTTGATCCTTTCCGACAGATACAGGTTGATCCAGCGAAATTTGATCCGGATTACATGCGAGAGATCGTTCCCGAAATGGCTGTTGCGGTTGGTCTCGCCCTAAGAGGAGTCGAAGCGGCATGATCAAGATTAACTTACTCGAATCTGTTACTGATCGGCCTAAGGGAGTCGCTCTAGTAGAAGACAAGGTCGCGAGTCCGATGATTCAGACTTTGCTGCTGGCGCTTACTGTCTTTGGAATGCTGGTGCTTGGCGCCGGTTACGATTATGTTAGCTCAAGTGCGGCTCATAGTGCTGCGCAAAAGGAGTTGGAGAACCAGAAACGTATCAACCAACAAATGCTTGCGGTAAACAAAGAGCAGGCGGAGTTGGAAAAGAAAGCTCAAGACATTCAGACCCGCATTGATGCGATCAAGAACCTGCGCGAGTCGCAGCAGGGACCGACTGCGGTTCTGCACGAAATCAAAGCTCGCTTCGACGCCGTTCCAGAACTCTACTTGAAGAGCATTGAACAAAAAGATGGCGAGGTCACAATAAAGGGCGAGTCGCCGAACGAATTCGCTGTGACGCGTTTTGGTCAGAGTCTTGAATTCTCAGGTGGGATCTTCAGCAACCTGAATATCGAGACGACCCGTGAAGACGCTAAGGTGCCGACAGGCAGCAGCCCGGTCGCGAGCACTGCTACCGCAGAGGTAGTGCTATTACCGAAACCCGAAGTTGTAAGCTTCATAGTGAAGTGTAACTACGGGGCTCCCAAGTCTCAGTCGAAATCGGCCTCTGGGACGCCTGCCAACCAGGTTGCGATGAAGAAGTAAGGTCAACCTGCCCACCTACCTGGCACACAGAATTTTTCCAACAAAGGAACGAAACAGATGAAAGTCGGCAAGATTCAAGCCTTTCCCTGGTACCTGCGGCTTACCGCGTTTGTAGTGGTCGGTGGAATTCTCTATGCGGGGTTCTGGTACTTTGTGACCCGCGGTACACGTACCGAGACCCAGGCGATGCAGACTGAGATTGCGCAGTTGCTGGCGAAAAACGCTCAGGCGCAGATTGCGTCACAGCGGCTTAACGAGTTCCGCTCTATCTATAAGGCCAGGGAAGAAGAATACGACGAGCTAAAAGCATTGCTCCCCGAACAGCGCGAATTGACGATGGTACTGCAGGGACTTCAGGATCGAGCCAAAAACAATGGCCTCACCCTCACCAGATTCAATCCCGGGATCGATGTGCAACAGGACAACTATAGTGGTAAGAAGATTGATGTCAATGTAACCAGTTCTTTCGCCGCTCTCCGAGCCTTCTTTGAGCAGCTCGCTCACTATCAGCGAATCGTTTCTGTCACGAATTTCGAACTCAAGCAGCTCGACAACCAGCAATCAGGCAAAACTGTCAATGCCAAATTCGATTTGACAGCCTACTACGTGACGGCCGAGAGCCTCCAGAAACAAGCTAACCCGAAGGCGGGGTCCGGAGGACAAACTCCCGCACCCCCAGCCGTACCGCCGGCGAAGTAGTTCGGGAAACCTTCACAGCGACAGATGTACACAAGGACATGAAATGATCATGATGCACGACAAGAAATTAAGGTTCCGACTGGGTCTCCTGCTTAGCTGCGCGGCGATTGCAATCAATGGAGCGGTAATCACTGCCGTTGCCCAGGAGGATCAGCCTAAGAAGTCGGTCGAGAAAAAACGTACGACCGAGGGCGGCCGTGATCCTTTTAAGAGATATGAGCCGCCTCGTGTCGTAGTAAAGAAGATTAGTGGCCAAGTCACGCCCCCTTCAATCCAGGAACGAATTTCCCGATATAAAGCTCAGAAAGTCGCTGCCATGAATGCGAGAATGCCGGCACCAAAGCCGACAACAGCACTCCTGCTTAGCGAGCTTCAAATTATCGGAATCTCACGTACGCCGAGAGGATATGCGGCAATTGTGGAAGCCACTCCAATCAAGCTCACTTACGTTATTTATCCTGGTGAACCCTTCTACGACGGACAATTAGTCGCCATAGAAGACACTCGGCTCGTGTTTCGCCACGAAACGGTATTTACCGATGGGCGGCGAGATAGATCAGTGGAAATCAGAACTTTGCGACAGTCGAGTGGAGTTGACGCCATGGCGAAAGCCTCTGCTACAGAAGTCGAAGCTCCCAAGGACGAGAAAGCCGCGGCGCCCATCAAGCCGTAATAATTTTATTGGTTTGGTTCTTGTAGCTAAGCCAGCTAACCCGCGCAGGTCGAAAACGCCCTGCCCTTTTGACAGTAACCCTAGGACGATGCCGCGTTTGTGCGGCGCGCGCTTAAGTTGCCCCGGCAATCGAGCGTAGCGCGTGGCGGTGGCGTTCCAGCATTCCCCTAAGGAGGGAACGATGCCTTATCAGTCTCGAAGATCGGCCATAATGAGGACCACGCTCGTCCTGTTGCTCGTATGCTCCTTCGGCATCAGCAGTTTGGCGGCCACAAAAAACTCACCCGACGCGGCGGCAATTAGTTCCACCACTTCAGGCTCTTCGCCGATTGCTGATTCAGCTGAACAGAATCAAGGTCAGTTGAGAGCCCTGCCGTCACCCACTCCCACCCCGGCCCCAGTCACCATCTCGCGTCCGGACCGGCAGTCAGATCAGGGACGCCAGTATGGACAGCCCGGATTTGTCGGTGAACCGATTAATCTGAATGTTGTCAACGCTGACATTCGAGACATCCTCAACTACATTACCGAGCAAGATGGTGTGAACGTCGTTATCGATTCGTCGGTAGGGGCAGTTCCGGTAACGGTCAATGTCCAGGATGTACCCTGGAACGTGGCACTCGATGCTGTGCTCAAGGCAAATCGGCTTGGGATTGAATCAAGTGGCAATATCCTCCGCGTGGCGACCACGGAAGTCCTCGCGAGAGAAGCGTCAACCCAGAAGATCATTAATGACTCGCGACTGGATGCTTCGCCTCTGGTCACGGAATTCATCAGACTAAACTACGCCCGGGCGTCGGGAACGCTCGCTCAAGCTGCAGGGTCGACCGGAGCATTTTCGGGCGGTTCAACCAATCTCAGCTTTAGTGGTGGCGCTGGTGGCGATGCGACGGGCGGAAGCGGCGATCAAGGTTTGCTTCCAATCATTTCGCGCCGACTTTCACGTCGCGGCGGAATCGAGGTTGATGGACGCAGTAATACGCTGATCATCACGGACGTTAAAGAGAACATTGAATCAATTCGGCAGTTGGTCGCAATTCTCGACCAACCTGAACCTCAAGTCGAGATTGAGACGCGCATCGTTATTGCGCAACGCAACTTCAGCCGCGATCTTGGCGCACAGCTATCGGCTGGTGTGCTTAATCTCGGCCGCGGCGGTCTCGGCAACATAAGCAATCTTCCTTCCGCTCCTACAACGACAGGATCCGGTAGCGGTTCGGGTACCGGATCGGGTTCCGGTTCCGGCGCCAGTAGCACTGGTACATCGGGTCCGAAACCATTCGGCGTTTTTAGCGGGTTGAGTGGAACACCTCAGCCCATTCCCGCATTGGCCGCAGCGGCCGCCAGCACCGTCATTGGTCTAACGACCGGACTCTTCGGTACCGCGCAGATAAGTGCTTTGCTTACGCTCGCAGAGTCGAGAGGCCAGGCCAAGACAGTAGCGACTCCGCGCGTAACCGCCCTGAACAATCGCCCTGCACAAATCGAAAGTGGATCACAAATTCCGGTGCAAACTACACAGGCTGCGAGCGGAACCGCAGTCGTAACGACGACCTTCGTTTCGGTTCCGTTGCGTCTATCGATTACGCCTCAGATTACTGACGTAGGCACCGTCGTATTGAGAGTTACGATTGAGAACAACACAATCAACACCGGCATTGCCGTAGGCGGCGTACCGGGAATTGATACCCAACGTATGCAATCGGAAGTCTTAGTTCCGGATGGTGGGACAACGGTCATGGGTGGTGTATTGGCTGATACAGAAGGCGAAACGCAGCAACGCACACCCGGACTAGCTTCAATCCCTGTCTTAGGCAATCTTTTTAAGCGGAAACTCACGACTCGTCAGAGCAGCGAGATTCTATTCTTCATCTCACCACACATCTATCGCCCCGACTATCAGGGGCGACCGACTGCTGGTACCGTGAGCAGTGGACCGCGCTCGATTCAGATTCCGCAGCCAGTGCCGCTTGGAAATCCGCAGAGCAATACACCTACTCCAACACAGCTGCAAGAGCAACGTCAGCAACCAACCACGACAACAGGAACGGAGCAGCCGCAACTCTTGAGCGCTCCTGCTCCGGATGCTCCGCCCGCCAACACGCCCTCGGCGCGGCCTGGCACACTTGGGGGTCGGAGACCCTAAGGGAGGTTACCAATGTTTAAGGAAATGCTTGAGACCATTATTGAGCGCACCGAGGGAAGCCTCGGTGCTCTCATCATGGGTACGGACGGCATCGCCGTGGAAAAGGTTCTCGGTGAGGCCGGTGCCGAAGCAAATCTCGACGTAGCCGCCGCTGAGTTTACCTCGCTGGTGCGAAGTGCGCAGCGAGCGGGTACTGATACCGGACTCGGCGGTTTACGCGAGATGGTGGTGTCGCTCCAAAGCGCCATCCTGGTGATGCGACTGCTCAGCCGTGACTACTTTGTGGTACTTGCGATGGGTCCGCAGGGTAATCTGGGTCGCGCGCGTTTCGAACTTAGAAAAGCTGAGCTGCAACTCGCGAAGGAATTCGCGATTTAGCATCCGCCGATCGCCGGCAGCCCAGTAAAGTTTTCCAGCGAGATTGTCCGGACTTCTATCCTATTCAAAAACATGAAGCGCTATTTTGCTTGCACATTGTTTTTAGCGCTGACGGTCTCACTCTGTGCAGTGCACTGCGTGAAAGGTGCTTCGTTATTCGGTAAGGTCATTGAGATAAATGACGGCGACGCAATCACAATATTCAACATGAACCGTCCGGTGCGGGTTAGACTGATGGGCATCGACGCGCCCGAAAACGATCAGTCTTTTGGCGACGTCGCGAAGAAGCACCTTTCAGATCTCGTATACGACAAATTTGTATCAGTCGAATACTCCGGGCTGGGCCAGAACGGTAGCCTTCAGGGTAGGGTCTTGATCAATGGACAGGACGTCGGTGCGCAAATGATTCGCGACGGCGTAGCCTGGTATGATCCCAGTTATAAGAACCGTCTTACTGAAGCAGAGTTCGAGGTCTATATACAGTCAGAAAAAGCCGCTCGCACCGAAAAACGAGGTCTGTGGCAAGCTGATAGCCCTATACCACCCTGGGAATTTGTTAAGGGGCAAGGACCCAAGCGTGAGGTTGTGGCGAGCCAGGTTACTCAACAGGCTGCGCCGAGCAGGACTGTCCGGCCAACCGCCGGCCTTACCAGCGAAAGTCTCTTGAGCACGGAGATTGCTACTGGAGCCTTTCTCGGTTCGTCACGAAACAGCGAAGTCAATAATGGAATCGGGGCTCCAGTTGCAAGTTGGCAGCGACTGCAACCAGCAGGCGAAAATTTCTCGGCGCTTGTACCGAGTGGCGGGAAACAATCAACAACCCCTGTTCCATTCGGCGATCAAACGATCGAAGTTAACTATTACATGGCCCGCGATGGGTTGGCGGTCTATACGCTGATGTGGATGACAGGTCCAACCAATGGCGAGAGTGATGCCGCTGCCATCAAGGGAACTTTGTCTGGCTTCACCAAAGGCGTTGGAGCTGGTTATGAGAGCAGAGGCGGAAAGTTTATCTGCGAACCACGATCTGATAGCGATATTTCATCGGGCGGCTACAGCGGACGCGAATTCGACTTAAGAGGTTGCACGATCCCGGCGATGGCGCGAGCCTATACCAAAATAGTAGGCGGCCAGAGACAGATGTACGTCGCTGCGGTTTTCTATGACAAGGATGAGACGAACGTGTCAAAGTTTCTCGATTCGTTCAATGTCAATAAGTAGCCTTGTCAGGATTAAGACAACCCCACAATAGAAGTTCTACTTTCAGCGGAAATGACCAATGAAAAATATGAAAAATGATAAATGAAAAATGATTCCGGCCTGAGCGGCGGTGGCCCCCTTTTACGCCAGCCTGACGTAGGGCATACCGCGCAAGATAATTCTCTGGCGCCGGGCCACGCGTCGCGGGTTAAGTTGTGGGTTGAAGACGGTGCGGGGATTAGGAATCATTGCTGATAAGAATGCGGCCTCGTTGGTGTTCAGCGCGATTGCTGGTTTGTGAAAATAATGCTGGGCAGCGGCCTCTGCGCCATAAATCCCATCGCCCCACTCAATCTCATTCAGATACAGTTCGAGTATGCGTTGTTTCGTTAAGAAGCGCTCGAGCATCACCGTAAGGATTGCTTCCTGACCCTTCCGAATAAAAGATCGCTGCGAGGAGAGGTACAGATTCTTCGCAAGCTGTTGGCTGATGGTTGAAGCGCCGCGCTTAAAGTCGGGAAGGTTGGGAATCCAATCATCGTTTTCTCCTTCCTTCGTGGCTTCTTTGGCAGCCTCCTTCTGCCCCTGGTCCCAGGCTTTCTGAATTGCCTGGTAGTCAAAACCGTGATGAGTTGCGAAGTTTGTATCTTCGCCTGCAAGGACCGCACGCTGCAGGTTCGGAGAGATTCTGTCGAGTGGCACCCAAACCTGTTCCCGTCGGGGCTGCTGCCCCTTCTCCTGAGCTTCGTTTGCACGAGTGTCAATCAATGATGTCGATGATGGGTTCTGTGAGCTCAAACGCCAAACCCGCGCGGCCATGATTGCCTCGTACCCGATTACGCCGACGAGGATGCCGAGGATCAAAAGAAAAAAGAGTCGCAGGATTCTTCGCATGTGATTCCAAATCTTTACCGCTCGCGTCTAGGCGAGACGGCGGGTCGCTATCATCTGATTCTCAAAGATACCTTTGACCATTCGAATCGTGTTGCAATGGATCTCCACCGTATCACTAATATCCTTTCCATAACCACCCGACATTACAGTAACGATCGGAATTTCATGTTCATAGCATTGATTGAGCACAAAACCGTCCCGCTGGCGGAGACCTTCCATTGAAACCGCAAGGCGACCGAGCTTGTCGCCGACGAATGGATCGGCCCCGGCCAAATAAAAAACGATTTCAGGCTGATGTGCAAAAACAGCAGGTATGTTCTCAGCTAGTGCTTTCAGATACTCCTTGTCTGCGGTTCCATCTGCCAACTCCACATCCAGTGCGGACCTCGCTTTAAACAGTGGATAGTTGTTTGCGCCGTGGATTGAAAACGTAAACGTTTCCAAATCGTTGGCAAAGATCGTGGCAGTACCGTTTCCCTGGTGCACATCGCAGTCGATGATCGCAGCAGTCCGTACTAAACTCTTCCTGCGCAGTACGCGAATCGCGATAGCCACGTCGTTGAGAACACAGAAACCTTCGCCACGATCCGCAAAGGCGTGATGTGTGCCTCCAGCCAGGTTCGAGCTGAAGCCTTCTTCAAGGGCGCGGTGTGCGGCGCTAATAGTGCCACCGACAGCGTAAAAAGATCTGCGAACTAACGACTCAGACCAGGGCAAACCAAGCCTGCGTAATTCTTTTGCTGTCAAAGTTCCACTGCTCAGACGAGAGATATAGTCTTCTGTATGGACCAACTGAACCTCGTCGACCGTTGCCGGCGCCGGCTCCGCTAACTCTCCATGCTGCAAGGTGCCTTCGGATAGAAGTCTGTCGCGTACTAACTCAAATTTGCGGATGGGAAAGATGTGGCTGTCGCCAATCTCAGCGTAATAGTGGGGTGTATAGAATACGCGCATGCTGGTGGCGTAATGATAATAGCGCGACTTAGCGAACTGCTAAAAGCGGACCCGTATCGGTGTGTTTCGGGTCGTGTCCGTATTCGCTGTTTATTCTCTTTCATGCCGCGGTCCCATGAGGTCAGTACGACAACCCAGCAGGGAGTGTGGTCATTACTACCGCATAAGTGATCAGGTAGTTGCGGTCCCATGAGGTCAGTACTACATCGCGGTAGCGGGTGGGTAAGCGGTGCGCAGCTCTGGACGTAGGACCCACCCGCTACCGCGATGTGGTACTGACCTCATGGGACCGCGCGATGAGTGACGGGGGAGCGAGACCCACCCGCTACTGCGATGTGGTACTGACTTCATGGGACCGCAGCGTGAGTGATTGCGAGCGAGACCATCCGCTTTCCGTGGGTGGAATTTCGGAGTTTTCATTCATTCTCTTAAAGCCGCCGTGCCGGTGTGACTAGAAGAACAAACTGGGCGACCGTCAGCGAAGTCTCGTTGGCAGTTGGAGTCGCGCCAAGCTATCTTGTTATGCCGTGAATCACACGGGCGTAAATCTACAAAATAATCCCAAAACAAACGTAGTTGCTATTATTCCTGCCCGCTTCGCTTCCACTCGTCTGCCTGGCAAAGCGTTAATAGAAATCGCCGGTAAACCCATGGTTTGCTGGGTAGCTGAACGCGCACTTGCTGCTCATAACGTGGACCGCGTGATCGTAGCCACGGACAACCAGGAGATCTTTACAGCCGTGAAATCGGCTGGTTATGAGGTTGTGCTGACTCGAGACGATCACGTGAGCGGGACGGACCGCATTGCTGAAGTTGCGGCGAAGCTTCCCGGTGCAGAGATCGTTCTTAACGTTCAGGGCGATGAGCCGTTGATTTCACCCAAAACGATCGAACGAGCGGTCGATGCCATGGTGGAGGAGATTGCTTGCGCAGGGGAAAACCTGCCACACAGTAAAAGGGCCGGAATCGTAACAACATGGGAACCGATTGATTCTGTTGCTGATGTCTTGAATCCCGCTTTGGTAAAGATTGTTGTCGACGAGAGTGGCCGGGCGATCTACTTTTCCCGATCACCTGTGCCATATCCACGCGATGCAGTAGTATCGCATGGCACAATTGAAGCCGCGCTCAGAAACGAGCCCGCATTGCTAAGGCAATTTCGCAAGCACACAGGCCTTTATGTTTTTCGACGAGAGGTGTTGCTCGAATTCACCAGGTGGCCGCCGTCTAAGCTTGAACGGATTGAAGGTCTGGAGCAGTTGCGCGCGCTCGAACGCGGAGTCCGGATCAAGGCAATTGAGTCAAGCACGCCTTCCACCGGTGTGGATACGTCTGAAGATTTGGAAAAGGTTCGGAGGTTGCTTCAAGAGGAGAAGCTTCAAGCGTCGAGTGTCAAGGTTCGGGTTGAAGTGTCTTGAGATTGTACCTGTATGAGCGATTGGATTGGTTTAGCGGTTATTGGTTTCCTGGTTCTTTGCGGTCTTCTTGCCTTGTCGCGGTTGGGCAAGCCTTATGATCTGACAACGGAAGAGTTCGAAAAGCGTGCGAAGGAAGGGCCGGGATTGCTCGGAGCGGGCCTTACTGGTTTGCAAAAGGCTCTCGATCCCGCGCTGGAAAAAGCTGTGATAGCTCAGGAGGATCTACGTCAGGCGCGCCATGCCGGCGAACAGGGATCCGGAGACCCACTGGAAGCGGGTAAAGCTGCGGACCCCGCGGATGATTGAATAAGCTGAATACACAATGTCATTCAAACTAAGAAACGATCTAAAGAACTGACAGGCGATGGTCTCTGTCATGTGGAGAAAAAGGATGACTAAATACATCTTCGTTACTGGTGGCGTGGTTTCGAGCTTAGGCAAAGGACTCGCCGCGTCTTCAATAGGATGTTTGCTCGAAAGCCGCGGTTTGCAGGTGGCACTCATCAAGCTGGACCCGTACATCAACGTGGATCCCGGCACGATGTCACCGTTTCAGCATGGCGAAGTCTTCGTGACAGACGACGGTGCGGAAACTGACCTCGATTTGGGCCATTACGAGCGCTTCACTCATGCGCATCTTTCTCAGGCGAACAATTGGACCACCGGACGAATCTATCTTTCCGTAATCGACAAAGAGCGACGCGGCGACTATCTCGGCAAAACAATCCAGGTGATTCCGCATATTACAAATGAGATTAAGCAGGCAGTGCGAGGCGTAGCTGAGAAGGATAAACCTGATGTAATCATTGTTGAGATCGGTGGGACAGTCGGCGACATCGAATCCCTGCCGTTTCTGGAGGCTATTCGTCAGATGGGTAATGAAGAGGGTGCGGTCAATGCGCTTTTTGTCCATGTAACCCTGGTGCCTTTCATCGCCGCGGCCGGTGAATTGAAGACTAAGCCAACGCAACACTCGGTTAAAGATCTACGCGAGATCGGTATAGCCCCTGACATTTTGCTGTGTCGTTCTGATAGACAGCTTCCTCGCGATCTGCGCGGAAAGATTGCGCTGTTTTGTAACGTCAAGGAGTCGGCTGTGATCACCGCTCAAGACGTGGATACGATTTACGATGTGCCGCTTGCCTTTCACGAGCAGGGGTTGGACGACTTGATCGTTTCGCAGCTTGGCCTTCACGCTCAGGCGCCGCAGGCGGATCTTGCGGAGTGGAGAAATCTGGTTTCCACGATACGCGAGCCCTCGGGCGGACAGACGTCGATAGCAATCGTCGGCAAGTACGTTGAGCTTGAAGATTCCTACAAGTCGTTGCGTGAAGCGCTAACACATGGAGGCGTCGCCAATAATCTGCGCGTTGAAGTGAAGTGGATCGAATCCGAGGAATTGATGGATGACGATTACGAAGACCATTTGCGCGACTTCGATGCGATTCTTGTACCTGGTGGATTTGGCAAGCGCGGTGTGGCGGGCATGATTCGCGCGATCCTCTATGCTCGCAAAAGTCGTACACCATATTTTGGGATCTGCCTTGGGATGCAGACTGCCTGTATTGAATACGCGCGAAATGTTTGCGGGTTAAAGGAAGCAGACTCCACCGAATTTGATCTCGATACGCCCTATCCGGTGATCTTCAAGTTACGCGACCTTGTGAATGTTGAGGAATTAGGTGGCACTATGCGCCTCGGGGCCTGGCCGTGCCGGCTGGGTCCTGACTCGCTGGTTCGGGAAATTTATGGCGGCGTGGAAGAGATTAGCGAGCGTCACCGTCATCGTTACGAATTCAACCCGGAATTCCGTGAGACGCTGGAAAAAGACGGGCTGATTTTTAGTGGGATCTCACCTGACGGCAAATTCGTGGAAATGATCGAATTGCCGCGCGATGTCCATCCCTGGTTCATCGGCTGTCAATTTCATCCCGAATACAAATCGAAACCGCTCAACGCGCATCCGCTTTTTGCATCTTTTGTTCGCGCCGCTTATGAGAACCGGCTGCAGTCAGAAACCTCTATGGACAAGGACACCGAGGTGGAATTGATAACACACGAACGTTTGAGCGCCACGAGCGGCGACTAACCTGAAAAGAGATCGACTCGAGGTGAGAGACAATCCCACAGATTGCGTAGCCTTTAGGTCTTTGGTCTTTGGTTTTTTGAACTTCGATCCGAGTAAGATCTTGTCATCTTTTAGTACCCTTTAATAATGACTTTCTCTTGACGACTCAGTACCTCAAGTTTCGTCCGGGTGCATCCGAATACGTTTTAAGCGATAATCCTTAGGCCCCTACTCTCCCATAGAACATTAACTAGCTGATGCTCCATTGCCCAACATGCGGAAGGCGCTACCCATCTGGCGTGCAAAGTTGTCCTGATGACAACTCACTATTGCAGGCCGATTCCACCATTGTTGATGCGCCTTCAGACCCACTCATCGGCCAAACGCTCGACGACAAATATCGGCTCGAGGAGCGTCTGGGTATTGGTGGGATGGGGACTGTCTATCGCGCCCGCCATGTACTCATTGACCGCCTCGTAGCGGTCAAGGTTTTGAATCCGCGCTTCGCGGAGGACGAAGCGGCGCGCGTACGTTTTCGCCGCGAAGCAAAAGCTGCGGGTCGTCTGCAGCACACAAACGCTGTCGCCGTAACCGACTTCGGACAAACACCCGGCGGCTATGTCTACATCGTGATGGAACTGCTCGAGGGCCGCACACTTCGTGAGATCCTGGCCAAAGACGCGCCTCTTGAAACTGCTCGCGCCGTATCGATCATGCTGCAAACCTCGGCGGCTGTGGCTGCAGCACATGAGGCCGGGGTCATCCATCGAGACCTGAAGCCGGCAAATATTTTCATCACGCAAAAGCCTGATGTGCCGGCTGTTGTTAAGGTGCTCGACTTTGGTATCGCGAAGCTTGCCGCAGAGACCCTGGATGACGACGAACCGAAGAACCTGACGCAGTTTGGTGCAATGATTGGAACGCCGCGTTACATGGCGCCGGAGCAGTGTAACGGTCTGGCCTTAACGCCAGCGGCAGATGTTTACAGTTTGGGTGTAATTCTCTATGAGATGCTTACGGGTAGCGTGCCTTTCAATGGTTCAACGCCACTTGCGATTGCTATGAAGCACGCTTCGGATGCGCCGCGAAATCCGCGCGAGATTGTTTCTTTAATCCCCGAAGATTTGGAGCGCGTGGTATTGCAAGCTCTAGCGAAACTGCCGGAGGATCGACCGGCTGACGCGGCAGCTTTTCGTAGCGAACTCATGGCTACAGCAGAACGCCTGGGCCTGGAACACGCTGCCATAACAAGCGCCCCCGACCTGGCGGCGTTACGCAGTGCTGGAGTGGAATCGCCATCAGGTCGTTTGATAGTAGACCTCTCACGACTGCGAGAGAGCAGGGCGACTAACTCAGGAACGAGTGAGTTAACAGTGGTTGGGGTACCTTCAGGCGACAACTCGCGTAAAGGTAGCGGACTGGCGCAAGAGACTGGACCTCCCGTAAGGGGTACGTTTCCCCGGGTTGATGTACAGTTGGGCCGAAAAACATACCTAACACGAAGAACTCTGGTGTTGGCATTGATTGGGGCCTCAGTCTTGTTGGCGGGTTTTACCTTTCTGGCTATTCGTCAAAACAATGTGCTTGCACCTGCGCCTGCAAATGTAAATCTTAGCGCGAGTCCATCGCCCACTGCGTTGCCTTCGCCTTCGGAATCTCCGACGGCCACGCCGAAGCGTCAACCTACGCCGAAGCCAGAAGAGAAGAAAAAACCAGGGAAGGTAGGTAGGTTTGTAAATAGAATTAAGAAGATATTCAATTAGCCATTCGAGCTATGTTATTAAGTCAGCAGGATTCTATGAGGGCCTTTCAGGTTGGCAACGCCACATTTGGCGATGGGCGACTAACGATCATCGCCGGTCCGTGCGTTGTTGAATCTGCCGATCATGCTTTGATGATGGCCCGCGAATGTTCCAGCCGCGCGCGCGAGTCAGGGCTCGACTTCGTTTACAAGTCGTCCTTCGATAAGGCCAACCGCTCGTCTATCAAGAGTTTTAGAGGACTGGGAATAGAAGCTGGTCTCGATGTGCTTCGGCAAGTAAAGGAAGAGGTAGGCGTCCCCATACTTACTGACGTGCACGAAGTTTCGCAGGTCGCGATTGTCGCAGAAGTCGCAGATGTTTTGCAGATACCTGCGTTTCTCTCGCGGCAAACTGACTTGATCGTCGCAGCAGCAAGATCCGGCAAAGCTGTCAATGTGAAGAAGGGGCAGTTTCTCGCTCCTCATGATGCACTCAACATTGTGGAGAAGGCCCGCGAGGCCGGCTGCGAGAAGTTGTTACTCACCGAACGCGGCGCGACTTTTGGCTATAACAATCTGGTGGTGGACATGCGCTCGTTCCCGATCATGCGACAGTTTGGCGCACCCGTAGTTTTTGACGTCACGCATTCTCTGCAATTGCCTGGTGGTCTTGGGCATGCAACCGGCGGCCAATCAGAATACATCGAACCGCTCGCTCGCGCTGGTGTAGCGTGTGGAGTAGATGCAGTTTTCATGGAAGTGCACGAGTGTCCGGAGCGAGCTCCGTCAGATGGGCCAAATGCCCTGCCGCTTGATCGCTTGCAGTCACTCTTAAACGTTCTTCGCGATATTCACAACCTGGTCCGTAGCAGTTCTGCATGAGGTTTAGAGCGAGTTTCCGCTTTTAATCTTAAACAGTCATATATGAAAACCCTTCTGGCAACCACACTTCTTAGTATCCTTTTCCTTTCATTCGGATCAAATTGCACTGCGCAGGATGAGACAGCGCGCGTCATTTGGCAGGTGAGGAGTTTTGACATTAACGCCAATCTGCAGGAAGCAGAGCGTTCTCTAAACGCGACTGCCACTCTGAATGCTACCAACGTTGGGACTACCGCCGGGACTACGCTCACGTTCCGGCTCAATTCCAAAGCCAGTGTGAAAACTGCGTCGGTTGCGGGAGCTAGTGCTATCTTCCGATCCTTTCCTGAGAAAGGGGAACTGCAACGCGTAACCATTACTCTCCCAACGTCTGTGGCTCCTAATGCTGCAGTGAGCTTAACGGTGAACTATGTACTGCCAGTGGAGAGCAATACCGGCCTCGCGGCGATTAGTCCACTCTCTTCGCAGTTTCTACCTCTCTCCTTTTGGTATCCAACACCGAACACTCCCTACACCGTTGTGGGGGCTGACGCTGCGCCGTTCCATCTCTCCGTCAACGCATCAAACGTAATCTCTTCTGGCGTGGAAAAGGCAGGGCCAGCTGGTTCCATTACCTTTGAACAGACCCTGAGTGGGCAACCCTTCTTTGTTCAGGGCGAGTGGGACAAGATCGAAGGTACCGGCGATGCAAAGGGTATTGTTGTACTTCTTTCTAAGGGGGTCTCCGCTGACGAGCGTAAACAAGCCGAGGCTTTGATTGGAGTGACCAGCGCCGCACGTACTTATTATGCGGCCGCACTTGGTCCAGCTCCCGAAGCTGCGATCCGCCTGGTCTCAGTCAGGAGCGGAGCCGGCTTTAGTGATACCGGCACGGTATTAATCGAACCAGAGACTCTTCACCGGCCGAAGCTCGATGCGGCGACAGCTTTGACCGTCGCCGAAGCGGTTGCTCGACTTTGGATTGGGGGCCAACCCCCTATCAGGGGCGCGGGAAACGGAGTAGTGCGGGACGGACTCGTGCGTTTTCTTGCTACGCTGTTTCTGGAAAAACAATTTGGCCGCGACGCTGCGCAGTCGGAATTGCTGCGCGAGAGATTGGCGTATACAGCAGTAGCTAAACGAGACGGACCGCTCTCGAAGGCTACTCAATTAGATACAACGTATTTCGGTTCAGTACCGAATAGGGGAGCAATGGTTTGGAGACTTGTGGACCGCCGGCTGGGCCACGAGAACTTCATGACCACACTGCGAAGCTTGTTGCAGGCCGCAAAAAATGATCCCAACGGAGTTACTCTTGCCGCGCTGCGGTCTGCCCTGGTCGATCGCGGAGGTGAAGGCCTTAAGCTGTTGGTTGACCAACAACTGGATCAAGTCATCGATACAGATCTCTTAATTGGCGTGCCTCAGCAACGCAACGGCGAATGGGTTTCTGCATTGCGCAATCTGGGTTCGCTCGATGTTTCAGTACAGGTCGTGGCCACCACGGATCGCGGTGAGCAGGTAGTGGCAGAGGCGACCGTGCCCGCGCGAAATTTTGGCGAGGTGGTTTTCAAAACTACAGCTCGGATAGTCCGCGTCGAACTGGATCCGGATAAGCTCTATCCCCAACAGGATTATAGCAACGACGCCGCTCCGCGAACACGAGATTTGCCGGAAGCTTTGGCTGACGCGTCACGTCAATTGGGTGCCCAGGACTACGTGAAAGCCGAAACCACCGCCAGAGAGATCTCTGGTGTGGCCCCGCGACTGCAGGAAGCGCAGATTCTCTTAGCTCGCGCTTTACTAGGTCAAAACAAAATAGATGAGGCTGAAAAGCTTTTTCGGGCCGCCCTCGACCAGGTTTTACCTTCGGCCGCAACTATGGCTTGGTCCAACATCGGCCTCGGCGAGATTAGCTTGAAGCGAGGGCAGGGTGCCGAAGCCGCAAAGCGCTTTAATGACGCAGTTCACGCTAGCCGCGATTACGCTTCATCCTTAGTTTCTCACGCTGAAAGAATTCGGGCCGAAGCGGCGGCTAACAATGCGCCGCCAATCGATGAGTCCGCTCGTGCTTTCATTGGTCAGCTAGATCAGGCTATCGTTAGCGGCAAGAAAACGGAGTTGGATTCGAGAATTGTTTCCGGTGAGCTTGTGAAGTTTGTGCGTGGCATCGTTGGTACTCAGCCGGAGATCTGGGAAACACACGTCTTGCGCACTGAGCAACTCGATGCTGGTCTAATGTCTGTTGACGTAAGCATCAGAGCCAAGCAACTTGGCAAGGAGGGCTCTGGTACTGCCCTGTTACTTCTCTTGCGCACTCCAGGAGGTTGGAAACTCTTTGGGATTGATCTATTTGAAGTGCGCTAAATTCAATGGAAGATTTCTCATCAATTCAGAGACGCGCATCGCGCATTAAACTCCTGCTGATGGATTGTGATGGCGTGCTCACTGAGGGCCAGGTCTGGATTCTCGAAAACGGCGACGACCAAAAGACTTTCAACGTGCGCGATGGTCTGGGGTTGGCGTTGTTGCATCGAGCAGGACTAAAGTCGGGCGTCATCTCCGGGCGTACTTCGAGCGCACTCGACCGCCGGGCACGGGATACAAAAATGGAATTTGTTCGGCAGGGAAGTCCAGACAAACTCAATGCCTTTGAAGAGGTGTTAGCGCTTGCAGGGCGAAAGGACACAGAAGTCGCTTACGTAGGCGATGATCTTGTAGACATTCCTCTGATGAAGCGTGTGGAGTTTGCCGTTGCCGTCGCGGACGCCGTCCCGGAAGCCAAATCGCATGCGCACTACGTGACAAATGCGCGGGGTGGCAAAGGCGCTATTCGTGAGGTTGTGGAGATCCTTTTAAAAGCGCAGGGCCGTTGGGACGATCAGCTCGCGAGATATTTGAAGTAGTAGATCTTTACTCTTGCATGAGATGCCAGCGCTTGAGGTCGTCTTCGTTGACACAATAGCGTCTCTTAATTATCTTTTGGAACCCCAGAACGTTTTGCTCGTGATGT
>Ga0137359_10000784_pt1 | contig 24383 bp, 22 predicted proteins | sample Mad1_40_16metaG_FD_108281 | JGI IMG/M metagenome (GOLD analysis project Ga0137359, IMG submission 108281) | Vadose zone soil microbial communities from Angelo Coast Range Reserve, California, USA - Mad1_40_16 metaG | ecosystem: Environmental > Terrestrial > Soil > Vadose zone | place: USA... | reverse complement strand
TTCTGAGCTCCGCTCTGAGGCGCGCCTTGGGCCGTTTGTGTTTGGGCGGGCGCTGGGTACGCCGCGCTCGGGGTGGCCCGCACCGCACACCCCGCCAAGACCAACATCACTGCGACACTCAAAAAGGGACGCGCACAGCAATCTCGCATAATAGGCCGCCGGATTGATGAATCGGGGACTTAATCATCGTCAAGAGTTGGGCACTCCATACCCGTCGACAATCCAGTTGCCGCGAATGTGAGCACGGCGTGACCCCGGAGGGCCCTCACAACGACATCATAACGGGTGAGGGCAAACATCCCGCATTTTTCCAGCCAGACGATCGGCCCCCTTCCTGCAAGAGTCGTAGACATTCGCATCTCCAGTTCTGCCCACTGGGGCCATCCTGCTCCGCACTGATGAGCATTCCGGCGCGTGGGCGGTGAATGACACAGCGCGCGAGCCCACAGAGGACATTAGGCCGCTGGAGTAAGGGCGTCGTGAGACAGGGACGCCCTTTCAGCCGTACGGAGGCGCCTTGGACCGCAGCGGTCTTTGGAGAGGGCTCCCGGAGTGTGGCCGAATCGGCGAGCTGAGCCGCGAGCAGGACAAGGCCGAGTTGGGGGGCGCGGCACGGTAAGTCTTCCCAGAGCACAGCGAGCCACCGCCAATCGCCAGCTTTGTCGACTTATCGGGCCAACAAAATTTGGCAATTCTCGGGCGTTAACGTTCGGGCGCGCTGAGCAGAGCTGAAAATCGTTGCACACTCGTCGGACTTGACGCAAACGCGTCTGGTCCAAATCTATATTGGACACTTGTTGGATACCCGCGACTACTGTGTGGGACACGATCGAGGGCGCGCTGACCGATTCCGACACCGAGCTGGTCTGGGGCGGTGTTCGGCAATCCGACGCGCACGTCGGACCGCTTCCGCGTGGTGATGACGGTCCTGGCCGATGCCGCTGCCCATTGGCGCAGGTCGACAAACTTGGAGCGAAATTATGACTGATTCTCAGTATGCGGCCTTTAAAGCGCTCGACCCTTTCTTCAACATAGTCCAGCAGGGTCTGGCTGGCCTAGTCGACGGCGACCACTATTTCGATGCCATTGCCGACGACGCGATATTCGAGTTTCGATATATTTTCCCAGGATGGCCTCAGAAACTTGAAAGTCGTGAGGCGCTAATGACGCTCTACGCGGGCTATGGCGACAACATTGTCCTACACGGCGCGGATGCGCTCATTGCGAACCGATCGCAGGATCCCCGTGTCGTGATTATCGAATACGAGGTGCACGGCAAAATAGTCGGGACCGGTGCCTCCTACGATAATCGCTTCATCTCGGTCGTTACCATCGAGGACCGCAAGATCGTGCAATGGCGGGACTATATGGACTCCCTTGCCGCGATGACTGCGCTCAGCGCCTCAGGCTGAAGCCGCAGACCGCAATCGCAGGACTCAGTGGCTGATTGAATCGGTTTGAGCCGTTGGAGCGGCCGCCACCAGACGTCCGCTCATGGCACGACTCGGACTTGCTGAAATGTCCGCGATGTCATAGCCGACATTGCCAGCGGTCGCCCCGGAGTCGGGATTTATGAGTACGCGCGCCAGCACGACAAAGGGCGCCGCGGGTAACCGCGGCGCCCCCGTCTAAAAGCCTTCCTGTGTGCTCGCGATGCTTAGTGGGTCAGCGCCGGCTTCTCGCCGCCGTTGACGACGGGAATGGCACGGGCCTTCTTCTCTTCCGGCACTTCACGCTGCAGCTCGATCGTCAGCAAGCCGTTGGTGAGCTTGGCACCCACCACCTTCACATGGTCGGCGAGCTGGAAGCGACGGTCGAAGTTGCGGCCGGCGATGCCGCGATAGAGGTACTGCTTCTTGTCTTCCTCGCCGTTCGTGGCGGCCTGGCCGGTGACCTGGAGCTCGTTTTCCTTCTGGGTCACGTTGAGCTCGGCTTCGGAGAAGCCGGCAACCGCCATCACGATCCGGTAGGCGTTCTCGCCTGCCTTCTCGATGTTGTACGGCGGATAGCCGTTGGCGTTGCTGGATTGGTTGGAGACTGCGTCGAGCAGGTTAAACACCCGGTCGAAGCCGACGGTCGCGCGATGGAAGGGAGAGTAGTCAAAAGTCGAACGCATAATTCATCCTCCGATGAGCGATGTATGAATGGTCCCCCTTGCGGGCGGGCCGGTTTAACAATGTCGCCGCCCCGGATGGGCGCTGGCGACAGGACAGAATTTAGGAAGGGTTGCCGGGGGTTCAAGGGGAAGGATTTTCTGTCGTCATTGATAGATTTGGCTAATAATTACAGTGAATAAAAGTAGTTGTTATGTAATTAGCACTAGGTAGATGATAATTAAGAATTAATACGCCTTATAAAGTGTACAATAGATGAACACGCAGACTTCCATTCTGGGCATTCGCCGTCACCAGGCGGCGGCGATGCTCGGCTTCAGCATCGCTCTCCGGCTGCTCGGCCTATGAACCATCTGCCCCTGTTCTTCGACGTCCGCGGTCGTCGTGTCGTCGTGGTCGGCGAGGGCGCGATGGCGGACCGGCGCGCGGCGCTCGCGGCGTCGGCCGGCGCGATAGTTTCCCATGAAACATCTGCAAGCGCCGCTTTTGATGGAGCCGTGGCGGCCTTTGTCGCCACGGGTGACGCCGATCGCGATGCAATTGCGGCGTTTGCCGCACGCCAGGCCGGCGTGCCCGTCAATGTCGCCGACCGCCCGGCGCTGTGCGATTTCATCATGCCGGCGATCGTGGAGCGTGAGGAGATCATTGTTGCCGTCTCGACCGGTGGCACCTCACCTACGCTGGCCCAGGCCGTGCGGGCGCGCATCGAGGCGGCGCTGCCCGAGCGCATCGGCGCGCTGGCGCGTCTTGCGTCCGAGTTCCGCGCGCAGGTCCAGGCCCTTATCGTCGATCCTGCGCGCCGCCGCACCTTCTGGCGCGGCCTGACATCGGGTCCCGCTGCCGCTCTTGCGCTGGCGGGTGATGCGCAGGGTGCCCGCCGCACAGCGCTGCGCGAATTGAATGACGCGCGCAGTGTGGAGAACGCACCGCGCCAGGGCATTGCCCACATCGTAGGCGCCGGCCCGGGCGATCCCGAGCTGCTGACACTGCGCGCCGCGAGGCTGCTGCAGGAGGCCGACGTCATCCTGCACGACGATCTCGTGCCGCCGGCCATTCTCGCGCGCGCCCGCCGCGACGCCGAGACGGTTTCCGTTGGCAAGCGCAAGGGACGCCATAGCTGGCGCCAGGAAGAAATCAACGCCGAGCTGGTGCGGCGTGTGGGAGCCGGCCAGACCGTCGTGCGGCTGAAGGCGGGCGATCCCTTCGTGTTCGGCCGCGGCGGCGAGGAGGTCGACGCTTTGCGCGACGCCGGCCTGCTGGTGAGCGTGGTGCCCGGCATCACCGCGGCCATCGGCTGTGCCGCCTCGGTCGGCATTCCGCTCACGCACCGCAAGCTCGCGTCCGCGGTGACTTTCGTTTCCGGCCATTCCGCCAAGGATGCGCCCGGCGCCGCCTGGCCGGCTTTGGCGGCGCAAGGCCATACGCTGGCGATCTACATGGGCGCCTCGGAGGCCGCATCCGTGCGCGACCGCTTGCTGGCCGCTGGCGCTGCCGTCGATACGCCTGTCGCCCTGATTGAAAATGGCACCCGTCCGGACGAGCGTGTGACCGCGGGTCGTCTCGCCGATCTCACCCGGCTGGCCGCAGGCCACGTTGCCCGCGGCGATGCCGGTCCCAGCCTCATCATCGTCGGCGCCGTTGCAGCATTCGGTGTCAGCACCGATCAACCTCTATTTGCCGAGGCATCCTGATGGCCAAGAATCTTTCCGGCGACCTGCAAATCGCCAGCGCCAACCGTTTGTCTGACGGGGTGGTGGTCTTTCTCGACGATGCCGGCCAATGGACGCCGCGTATCGATCGTGCGGCTTTGGCTCGCGACAAGCGGGCGGCGGAGATCCTGCTGCAGCGCGCCCAGGCCGAGGCTTTCAGCGTGGTCGAGCCCTACCTCGTGGCCATGACCGAGGAGGACGGCCGTCTCGAACCGCTCTCCTTGCGCGAAAAGATCCGCGCCAGCGGCCTTACTTTCGATGCCATTGCAGCCGATGCGGTGCGTTATGCCTGACACCCATTTCTATCGTTACGACGACTATGACCGCACGCTCGTCTCCGAGCGCGTCGATCAGTTTCGCGACCAGGTGCGCCGCCGCCTCTCGGGCGAGCTCAGCGAGGAGCAGTTCAAGCCGCTGCGACTCCACAACGGCCTCTATTTGCAGCTCCATGCCTATATGCTGCGCATCGCCATCCCCTACGGGACTTTGAGCGCGCGCCAGCTGCGCCAGTTGGCCGACATCGGCCGCCGCTTCGATCGCGGCTACGGGCATTTCACGACGCGCCAGAACCTGCAATTCAACTGGATCAAGCTCGAGGACGCGCCCGATGCGCTGGCGGCATTGGCGGAAGTCGACATGCACGCCATCCAGACCAGCGGCAATTGCATCCGCAACGTCACCGCCGATCACTTTGCCGGTGCCGCCGTCGACGAGATCGAAGATCCGCGGGTGTGGGCGGAGATCATCCGCCAATGGTCGACGCTGCATCCGGAATTCACGTTCCTGCCGCGCAAGTTCAAGATCGCGGTGACCGGCTCGCCCAACGACCGGGCAGCCGTGCGCGTGCACGACATCGGCCTGCGTCTGTGGCGCAATGAAGCGGGGCAGGTGGGCTTCGAGGTCATCGTCGGCGGCGGCCTGGGGCGCACGCCGTTCATCGGCAAGACGCTGCGGGAGTTCCTGCCCAAGGACGAGTTGCTGGCCTATCTCGAGGCAACCCTGCGCGTCTACAACCGCTATGGCCGGCGCGACAACATTTACAAGGCGCGCATAAAAATCCTGGTGCACGAGGTCGGAGCCGAGAAGATCCGCGAGGAGGTCGAGGCCGAGTTCGCCGAGCTGCGCGACGGCGCGCTCCGCCTGCCGCAAGAAACGATCGACGCCATCGCGCGCCAGTTCGCCCGGCCCGACCTGCCGGCGCGCCCCGCGACTTCGGGCACGGTCGATCGGCTGCGGTTGGAAGACCGCAACTTCGCCCTATGGCTGAAGTCGAACGTCGCGCCGCATTGGAACCGTGACTATGCCATCGTCACTGCGTCGCTAAAGCCCGCCGGCGCGCCGCCGGGCGATGCCAGCTCGGTGCAGATGGATGGTCTCGCCGACATTGCCGAAGCATATAGCCAGGCCGAGCTGCGAGTCAGCCATGAGCAGAATGTAGTGCTGCCGCATGTCGCGATCGAGGATCTGCCGGCAGTTTATGCCGCGCTCGGCCGGCTCGGATTCGCCGAGGCTAATGTCGGCAAGATCACCGACATCATCGCCTGCCCGGGCCTCGATTATTGCGCGCTCGCCAACGCCCGCTCGATCCCGGTGGCGCAGCGCCTGTCCAACCATTTCGCCGACCTCGCGCGTCAGCACGACATCGGCGACCTCAAGATCAAGATCTCGGGCTGCATCAATGCCTGCGGCCACCACCATGTCGGCCATATCGGCATCCTCGGCGTCGACAAGAACGGCGTCGAGCTCTACCAGATCTCGCTCGGCGGCGACGTCGATTTCGGCAACACCAGCTTGGGCACGATCATCGGCCCGGCGGTGACGGCCGACCGCGTCGTCGAATCGGTCGATGCGCTGGTCGCCACCTATCTCGACGCCCGCCAGGACGGCGAGCGTTTCGCCGACACCTACCGTCGTGTCGGCATCGCCCCCTTCAAGGAACGCATATATGCCGCTGTATAGGGAAGGCGGAATGGTTGCCGATCCGTGGCTGCGGCTGGCCGACGATGCGACGGTACCGGTCAACGGTCCTGTGCTGGTGAGCTTCGCCCGCTGGCGGGCCGCGCGGCCGGCCTTGCTGGCACGACGCGGATCGGTCGGTGTGGTCCTCGCCAACACCGATGAGGTCGAGGAGCTGGCGCCGGACGTCGTGCGGCTCGACCTGATCGTGCTCAGTTTCCCCAAATACACCGACGGCCGGGCTTATAGCCAGGCCCGGCTGTTGCGTGGCCGCTACGGGTATCAGGGCGAACTGCGCGCCACTGGCAATGTGCTGCGCGATCAACTGCCGTTCATGCTGCGCTGCGGCTTCGACTCCTTCGAGAGTGACCAAGCGGGCATTAGCGAAGCGCTCGCGCATGCCCGCACGCTGTTCAGCGTCGTCTACCAGCCCACCGAGGACGGCCGCACCCCGATCTCGGCGCTACGCCGGCAGGGTCAAAGCGCCCCTCGCGTCGTCCTGAACGAAGCGAAGGATCTCACCCAGCAATCGGACAGGGGTCACCAGCACCGGGCGTGAGATCCATTGCCGCCGCCGACCGATCGCGCGGCGTGATTGCCCAGCGAAGTGGCGGTGCACGGCCTCCGGCTTATTGCTTTTAGGACTGCATGATCAGGGTTCCCGGCGTCGCACTCCAGACCGTTCTTACCTGAATTGCCCGCAATGCCCAGACTTGGCCGGCCAGATCGCCTCGCCGACCGGCATTGCCTGCGCGCGCCAACTTGCCGTTATATTGCAGATTGATCGATCTAAAATGCTTGCAAGCAGTCACCGCTGTAACAAAATCGACGCCGCAGGCGTAGAAGGGTTAGGGCGTGAACAGTCCGACACGCGAAGAGGAGTGGGCGATATGGCTGCGCGCGGCGATTTCCGGGGATGTCGGCGCCTACCGCCGATTCCTGGAAGATGTGACGCCGCGCCTCCGTGCGATGGCCCGTCGTCGCTGCGAGCGCTATGGCGCCCTGGCAAACGACGTGGAGGATATCGTGCAGGAAGTGCTTCTTGCGATTCATCTCAAGCGCGGCACGTGGGACCAATCGCGACCCATCGGACCGTGGATTTCGACCATCGTTCGGAACAAGCTTGTTGATACCCTACGTCGGCGTGGCCGACACGTAAGCGTGCCGATCGAGGACATTGTCGATACCTTCGAGGCGGAGGAACAGACGGATAGTCTGGAAAGGCAAGACGTCGAACGCATGCTGGAGCAGCTCAAAGAGCATCAGCGCGATATCGTCCGGTCAATATCGATCGAGGGGACGACTGTGCGCGAAACGGCAAATCGTCTCCATATGAGCGAGGGAGCCGTACGCGTGGCATTGCATCGCGCGCTGAAGGCGCTCGCCCTCCGATATCGGAGTGATTTTACGTGAATACGGATGATTTCATCAGTGTGTTGGCACAGGATTCGACGGTGCGGTGGCCATTCGGGCGCACGCTCGCAGTTGCAACAGCCAGTGGCGTTGCGATCACGGGCCTCGCGTTCTTTCTTGGTGTCGGCTTTCGCCCAGATATCGCGCAGGCCCTCGACACAGGGCGCTTCCTGTTCAAGTTCCTCGTCACGCTGGCGCTCGCCACCATGGCGACGGGACTTATTTGGCGAATCGCGCGTCCCGGCATTCCAGTCGGTCGGTGGAACTGGACATTATTGGCGGCGCCCATTCTCCTCGGGGGTGCTGTCATTGTCGAGCTGCTCGTGATGCCGGAATCAACGTGGATGTCCAGCTTGGTCGGCACCAACGCACGTCATTGCCTGACCCTGATTCCGCTCCTGGCGATCGCGCCATTGATATGCCTGTTGATTGCCTTGCGACAGGGTGCCCCTGCGCGTCCGGGCATCGCCGGCGCGATCGCCGGACTTGCCGCGAGCGGTATAGCGGCCAGCTTCTATGCCGCAAGCTGCACAGACGACAGTCCGCTTTTCGTGGCCACATGGTATCCGATTGCGACCGTGATCGTGGTCCTCGCCGGATATCTGGCGGGATCGCGATTCTTAAAGTGGTGAACGTTACATCGGTCTTTTCCCGGACAGAAGTGGTCGAAGCTCGTCATGGGAGATTGCAGAGCCTAGAAGATTTCAGAGCCGTTTGGACGCCCCATTGTTGCGCATGGGCTGCGGGCATCGACGCAAGATCAGATCGGTAAAATTCTTTGCGTGAGCGTGTAACGCAACGCCTCCAACTCTCGAAGATCATAGTACCGAACCAGACACACAGGTTCGGTCGGTCGCTCCGGAGCGGCCATCAACGATCATTCAAGAGAGGATTCCAATGACCACCAAAACCAATCTCGGAGTGCTGACCCTGGCTGGGTCATTCGTTGCCGCGCTCGGCATGATTTCATCCGCGTATGCGGGTCCGGTTGCCGAGCAGCCGACCATGGACAAATGCTACGGCGTTTCGCTGTCCGGCCACAATGATTGCGCCGCCGGCGCCGGCACGAGCTGCGCGGGAACGTCCAAGGTCGATTACGACGGCAAGGCCTGGAAATATGTCGCCAAGGGTACTTGCGACACGATCAAGACCCCGAAAGGCATGGGTCACCCTCAGCCGATGTGATCATTCAAACCGGAGGGCCTCGCAATTCTGCGAGGGCCTCCGGCTCCCATATCCTTGCCGAGAGAACGATCACGATGGAAAAACTGCCGAACAGCGTCGGGGTTGGCTTCAAGCCCGAACATTTCGAGGCAATCATGAGCGACGCACTGCAGCTCGCTTTCCTCGAAATTCATGCCGAAAACTACATGGGCGCGGGTGGACGTCCGCATGCGCAATTGGCCAGGATTCGCGAGCGCTTCGCCCTCTCCATCCACGGCGTCGGCTTATCGATCGGTGGTGAACAGCCGGTCGACAAGGCTCACCTCGCACGCCTTTCGGCATTGATAGAGCGTTACAAACCGCAAAGCTTTTCCGAGCATCTGGCCTGGTCGTCGCACGACAGCGAGTTTTTCAACGACCTCTTGCCACTTCCTTATACGGTCACGACGCTCGCCCGCGTCGTAGATCATGTCGCCGAAGTACAGGACACGCTCGGCCGGCGCATGCTCCTCGAGAATCCGTCGACCTATGTCCGCTTTTCCGAGAGCACGATCGGAGAGGTCGATTTTCTCGGTGCGATCGTCGCGCGAACCGGCTGCGGACTCCTTCTCGACGTCAACAACGTCTTTGTTTCCGCGCAGAACCACGGCACGAATGCCTGGTCCTACCTTGCCGATTTTCCCTTCGAGGCGGTAGGCGAGATCCATCTTGGCGGTCATGACGCGGACCGGGACGAGACCGGCGCACCGCTTTTGATCGATGCCCATGGCAGCCCGGTCGCCGATCCGGTCTGGAGCCTGTTCGCAGAGGTGGTCGCCCGACACGGGCCGCGGCCAAGTCTGGTCGAATGGGACAACGATGTACCGGAATGGCCCGTTTTGCGGGATGAAGTGGAACGAGCCCTCTCGATCGTCGGAGATTGTCCGATCTTGAAGGCAGCGTGACAGATGAACGCTTTCGCCATCGCAAGCTTCGCAGCCGCGCTCAAGGATCGTTCCCTGCCGCCGCCGGCGGGTCTTGCGGGAGAAGTCACGCGACGCTTTGCCGTTTACCGTAACAATGTCGCCGTCGGCCTGATCCGGGCACTCGAAGCGCGCTTTCCCGCTGTCCTCGATCTTGTTGGCGGCGAATTCTTCCGCGCCATGGCCCGCGATTTCGCGCTCGCCAATCCGCCGACGTCACCCGTACTGATCGAATTCGGAGATCGTTTTCCCGATTTTATCGCAGGCTTTCCACCAGTTGCCGGACTTCCTTATCTCGCCGACGTTGCGCGGATCGAGGCCGCCCGGACGCGCGCATATCATGCTGCCGATATTCCACGCCTTGAAGCTGATGCCTTCGAGTCCGTTTCGGCCGAGCAACTTTCCAGTCTTCGGTTGACCATTCATCCCGCCGTGACGATCGTGCGTTCGCCCTATCCGGCACTGACCATCTTCGCCATGAGTTCGGGCGTCGTCCAACCCGCGCCGATCGAGAACTGGCAGAGCGAAGACACACTCATCGACCGGCCCTGCTACGACGCCACGGTCCGCCCTCTCGCCCTGGGCAGCGCGAGGTTTCTGCAAAGCCTGCAAAACGGCGCACCGTTGCAGCGGGCCGCTGACCTGGCAATCAAGTGCAATCCTGAGTTCGATCTTCCCGCCAATCTGGCCGAACTCATTGGGTCCCGCATCGTCACGCATATCAACATAGCACCAGAAGGACTGTGACCATGACGACGGACATGGCGCCAGCGGGCAGCGGCACGACGCACATTTTGCCGCTCGCGGACCGAGCTCTTGAGACGCTCGACGGCATTCCCATTTCGTTCATCACCTTCTGCGCGCGCATCTTCCTCGCTGCGGTATTCTGGCAGTCGGGCGAGACAAAGGTGGAAGGTTGGCACGTCACCGAATCGGCCATAGCTCTTTTTCGGGAAGAGTATCGGCTTCCCCTGGTAGATCCCGTGCTTGCGGCCCATTTGTCAGCCTTTGCCGAACATTTTTTCCCCGCACTGCTCGTGCTTGGGTTAGCAACGCGACTTTCCGCCGTGGCGCTCCTCGGCATGACCACGGTAATCGAGGTTTTCGTTTATCCGGATGCCTGGCCTACCCATGGCGTTTGGGCGACATGCTTCCTGATTCTCATCGCGCGTGGCGCCGGCGTCTTCTCGCTCGACCATCTCGTGAAGCAGTTCTTTCAGTCGAGCCGTCGATAAAGGCTAAGGCCCGCCACTCTTTCTGGAAGACTGCAAGGAGTCGTCGTCCCGACGTCCTTACTTCAGCGATTTACGCCGGCACACGCTGCCTTCCAATTTGCACTTGTTAATTCTAAATCGAATCGTTCTAAAATTCAGCCGCGAGGTACGGTGGCGCTACCTCGGAAAATCTGTCGCCGCATGAGTGGTCTCGATCCAGATCGCCAGAGGTTGACCGCGCGTCCTGCGTGCTGAAAGGCGAGGCCGATACTTTGGCGGCCTTTCCGAACCTCAAGCGCTGGTTCCGGGCCATCGATGCCCGACCCGCGCGCTTGCCCGCCCACGATCCGTCGGGAAGAATCATGAGTTCAAAAAAGTAAATGATGAAGAGACGCGGCGCACTCTCTTCCCATCGAACTATCCAGTGATGGCGCAGCCCGAGGCGAGCTATTCCCATTCGACCAGCAGGAGGAAATCATGACCAACGTCGCTTTGTTTGTGGAACTCAAGGCAAGGCCCGGTAAGGAAAAGGACGTTGCGGAATTTCTCACCGGCGCACGCAGCCTCGTTGCCGCCGAGGCAGGTACCGTCGCCTGGTTTGCCGTGCGTTTCGATTCGCAGACATTTGGGATCTTCGACGCATTCGAGGAAGAGGAGGGGCGGCGCGCGCATTTGAATGGACAAGTCGCCGCCACGCTCCTTGCTCGTGGACAGGAACTATTCACAGCCGCTCCGGTTATCCGCAGCGTGGACGTCCTTGCTGACAAGCTTCCCTCCTGAGGGCCGGGAGGCCACACCCTCATGCCGCAGTAGCCAGCGTTTGCGCTCGATGCCGCCGCCGTAGCCGGTCAGGCTGCCGTTCGAGCCGATGACGCGGTGACAGGGCACGACGATGCTGATCGGGTTCTGCCCGTTGGCCAGCCCAACCGCACGCACGGCGCTGGGCCGGCCGATGCGGCGCGCGAGTTCGGCGTAGCTGATGGTCGTGCCGCATTTGATCTCGCGCAGTGCCCGCCATACGTCGCGTTGAAATGGCGTCCCCGCGGTCGCGACCGACAGCCTGTCGAGGATGTCAAGGTCGCCCTCGAAATAGGAGCGCATCGCGCTGGTCAACCCGCCCGGATCGCGCGCCGCCTTCAAGGTGTACCCGCCCTCGCCATAGTGCCGGCGGAGCAGGAGGAGCATGCGGTCCTCATAGTCCGTCCAGTCGGCCACACGCAGCTTTCCGTCGCGGTCAGTGACGATCAGCAGTTCTCCGATCGGCGTCGCCAGCCGGTCGATCGACAAAATCAGGGGATCAGCCATGTGCCATCCTCAAATGTTGTGCGGCGTAAGCGTGCCACGGCCGCCATGCCGGAACCGTGTCGGGTGAGCTGACGGCGTCGCCCTGCACGCCAGTAAGCTCATCGTCCCAATCACCCGGCGCGCGCAGGCCGGGGCGTTTCTTTATCAGTGGCGCGAGCCTGGGATCGCGCGACAGGTGGGCGCCGATGGTGACGATGTCGGCACCGAGGTCGAAGACGCGGCGGACGCGAGCCACGATCGCCGGCAACGCTTTTACGCTGGGGAAGCGGATCGTGACGCTGAGCGCGTTCCGCACCGGCAGATTCGCGATCTCAACGGTACCGTGCTTGCCATCGAGTTCGATGACGCGGCGATAGACGCCGTCCTCGATCGTCTCAACGCCGGCCGCGGCACGGGCCTTGAGATGCGCCAGCATCGCCGGCCAGTCATAGGGCGGCCGATAGGACAGACGGAGCGTCACGCCGCCCTGGGCCAAATCGTCGTCGGGCAAGGCGGATTGCGATTTACGCCGCAGGGCGCTCGGCGGGCGCCGGAACAAATCGTGGAAGGTCTCGTTGAAGCGGCGGACGCTGCCGAAGCCCGCTGCCATCGCTACCTCGACCATCGGCAGGCGTGTTTCATGGATGAGTTGCTTGGCGAACAACACTCGGCGCGTCTGCGCGACGGCGATCGGCGAAGCACCGAGATGCTGCTTGAACAGCCGGCGCAATTGCCGGCCACCGACGCCCAGCCGCTCGGCCAGCGCCTCGACGCCTTTCCCGCCACCGCTGCTCCCACCGTCGTCGAGCGCGCCGTCGGCGATCAACGCCAGCGCGCGCGACACCGTATTGGAGGTGCCGCGCCAGAAGGCGAGGTCGGGGGCGGTTTCGGGCCGGCAGCGCAGGCAGGGCCGGAAGCCCGCCTCTTGCGCGGCTGCCGCAGAGCCGAAGAAACGGCAGTTAGCGAATTTTGGGGTGCGCGCGGGGCAGATCGGCCGGCAATATATACCGGTCGAGGTCACTCCCACGAAGACGCGGCCGTCGAAGCGGGCGTCTCGCCCCTGGAAGGCGCGGTAGCAAGCTTTGCGATCGAGCAGTTCCATGTCCGCAGTGTCTCACGTGCGCGCGAAACGCGCTCGCGGTTTTCGGACATCATTGTCTCCTATTGGTTCGAGCAGCGCCGAAACGTCGGCAGGCGAGCGTGGCCTATGGTCTCCGCGCAACCGCTTTTTTTCAACGGAGAAACATATGGTCGATGTAAACACGCTTCGCAGTGGTCTTGTCGTGACGGCGTTCTGGGAAGCCAAGCCTTCGGAGGTCGAATCGCTGGTGGAAATCATCGGTCACTTTCTGCCACAGGCGCAGAAAGAGGCGGGTGTACAAGCCTTCCAGATTCACCAGTCCCTGACGGAGCCGACGAAATTCTTCTTCTATGAAGTCTTCAAGGACGAAGACGCTTTTGCAGCGCATCAGCAGACTGAGCATTTCAAGACGCTGATCGTAGGCCAAGCGGTGCCGAAGCTCGCCAAGCGCGAACGCACGCAGCACAGATTCGTTTAGGCACACTGGCGGTTGCTGTGAGCGTGCTTCTCCGGTGGCGCATCATGAATTTGAGCGCCGGTGGAGTGGCGCGCTCGCAGCTATGCCTCTGTCTGCCTATTTTTTCTTCCTCTGCTTCTCGCACGCCCGCATCCCCTCCTTGAGCAGCCGCAACGCTTGCTTGGGGCCTTTGCAGGCGATGACCTCGAATTCCTTGCCCTTGAGGCTGTTGTAGTGGCCGAAGAAGGATTCGACTTCGTCCAGCATATGCGGTCGTAGATCGGTAAGGTCCTGGACCTGCTCATGGGTGTGTGCGTGCGTCGCCACCGCGAGCAGCCGGTCGTTGCGGATTCAAGGCTGCTTCTTCTCCCTCTGCCGCGCTTCGATCACGCCGATGAGTCGCGCCGTGGCGATCGTTCCAGCCGGCACGGCGTGATCCAGCAGGACGAGCACATCGAGGGGGTCGCCGTCCTCGCCCAGGGTCGAGGGGATGAAGCCGAAATCGTGCGGGAAGGTCAGACCTTCACCAAGAACGGCCGCAAGTCGCAGCGCGCCACATTCCGGATCGTAATCGTATTTGTTGGGGCTCCCCTTGGGCGTCTCGACCACAATCGTGATGTCGCCGGTCTCCTTGTCGAAGACTGGCAGGCAGGAGAGCGGCGCCTGTTGCGTATTGGACGGCTTTTTCGCCTTCGCCATGCGGTAGGGCTCCCAGATGGACGCTCCACTACGCCACTGCTTTTGCAACGACTCCCCATGCCGGGAAGTTCCCGTAGTCGCGACTTGCAACTTTCCATCGCAAGAGTCGTTGCGTAGGCAGCGCAGGTGCGCATCGGAGACAGTCAAATGAATTCGATTATCTACCTGGTTGGCCTGGTCGTGATCGTGATGGCGATCCTTTCGTTCATCGGCCTTCGCTAAACCTCCGAACAGCGAGGACCATCACATGGCAACGGCAACAATCGTCGCGGCACCGGGCGCGGACATTGCGTCGCGTCCGCCGCGTTTCAAGTATCTCGAATGGGGTCCGGTCATTGCCGGCGCCATCGGCGCCGCGGCGATATCGCTGGTGCTCTTCACCTTTGGATCGGCGATCGGCCTTTCGGTCGTGTCGCCATGGCCCAACCACGGCATGTCGACAACCGCCTTCATGGTCATTGCCGCTTTGTTCGCGGCCATCGTCCAGGTCGGCAGTTTTGCCGCCGGCGGTTATCTGGCGGGCCGCATGCGCACGCCCTGGCCTGCTGGCGACGAGTCCGAGCGTCAGTTCCGTGACGGCAGCTACGGTTTTGTCGTGTGGGCACTTGGCGTGTTGATCGGTGTCAGTATCGCGGTGTCGGGCGCGACCAGTGCCTTGAAGACCGCCGTTCAGTCGACCGCTGTTGTCGCAGGGGCTGCTGCCGGAGGTGCTGCCAGCGCTGCGCCCGGCATGATGAACCAGATCGGCACGAATCCGGCCGACTACGCCATCGATCTGCTATTGCGTCCGGCACCGATGGCGACCGGCGCTGCAACGCCGGCCCCGGCAGCGACTGACGCGACGGCGGCTCCGAAACCGGACAACGGGACTCGCATCGACTCCGAGCGTGAATTGCGGGCGCCGCTCACGCGAATCTTCGTCTCCAGCCTGCAGAATGGCTCGCTGGCGGCCAACGACCGGACCTATCTCGCCCAAATCGTCGCGCGCCAGACCGGAATGCCCCAGGCGGACGCCGAAGCCCGTGTCGGCCAGGCCTATGCCGAAGCCAAGAATGCCGAGGCCAAGGTAAGAGCGGCAGCAGACAGAGCCCGTAAGCTCGGCATGATCGCGGCCTTCCTGGCGGCGGCCACCCTTGCCATCGGCTGTGCAGCAGCTTGCGTCGCAGCCAGTGCCGGCGGACGTGCGCGGGACGAGCAGACCCCGACGCGCTTCCTGGGCTCGTCCCGCTTCTGGTAAGCCACGGGAAAGACCCGCCTCACTAAAAAGACCCGCCGCTTGGAGTAACCTCCGAGGCGGCGGATTTTTTTTGTCAGTAGTCCCATTCCATCTTGGCTCCAATGCGGCCGTTGGAGTCCGCGCCGACATCGCCGTTTAGTTTGACGTGCGGAAACACGTCGATCTCGACCGTGCCGCGGCTGCTGCCAGGTGAAGCACCTTGCTTGGTGCCGACATAGACGCCGGGGGAGACATAGCGGCCCGCTTCGATCGACGAGGAGGCAGGGCCTGACCTCGAGGAACTGTCCGAGGAATTGATCGACAGGCGGTCGAGGCCCAGCCCGCTGCGCAATTTGCTCAGCAGGCTTGATCCAGGAGAGATGCCGGTCAGCTCCGCCAAGGCTTGCGCGGCCTGCAACAATTCGAAAGGGCTGAGCGCGGAGCCGACCTTGCCGAAGAGCAGCAGCGCCATCGCTTCGTCGGGCGGCAGCGTCGGCGTCGAGGTGAGTTCGATCTTGGGGGCGCGCGGTGTACCGGTGATGGCGAGATTGATCGTCGTGGAGCCCGCCTGGGTTGTGGCAAGGAAATCCAGCAGCGGGTCGAGCGTGTCGACGGTGACCAGCGCAACATTGCCCCGCGTGAACGAGAGTCGCCGGCCAGCCAGGGTGAAGTCACCACGGCGGAGAGAGAGACTGCCGAGCACGATCGGCTTTGCGACGTCCCCCGTCACACGGAATTGTCCGCCGACCTCCGCGTCCAGCCCGCGCCCGCGCACGAAGATCGCGCGTGGCGCCTCGACGGTGACGTTAAGCTTTATTGGCAGGGAAGGGGATGCGGCGGCGGCCGGGGGGTGGGACGGGGCTTCCGAAGGGGGCGCGCTCTGGTTGGGTAGCCCTGGCACGTTGATCTCCCTCACCGGAACGGTCGGATAGTCCACGACCTGGGGAGCGCCGATGGCGATCTCGGCTTTGTCTATCGTCACAGGACCCGAAAGATCGAGCCCGTCTCTTGTCGAGCCGGTCAGCTTGAGGGTGCTGGACACGGTCGCGATCAAATCGGTCCGGCTGACCAGGAGCGCCCGGCGTGTTTCCACGCGCAGATCGGTCGGGAAACCGAGGGCCGCAGCGAGGCTGAGACTGCCGCTGGCCGTGACCTCGCCGTTGCCAGCTGTCTGGAAACGCAGGCGCTGGATTTGCAGCGAGTTGCCATGCAAGGCGAGGCTCGCTTCGCCATGGTCGAGCCGGAGGCCCGTTTTCGGCAGGTTGAGTGCGGCGCCCGTCAAATTAAGCGTGCCGCCGCCGGTGATGGTTTCGCCGGACACGGTGAAGTTCAGATCGGACTGCAGCCGGCCCGTCACGCCTTGCACAGTTGGCCCGGTGATGGGAGCGAAGGGCGCCAGGTCGATCGCCCCGGTGATGCTTGTCGAACCGCTGAGAGGCGTGCGCCCTTGCGGTAGCGTTCCTTTGCCCTTCACCGACAGGCTGCTGTCCGTACCGGCCGAGAGCTTCGCGTCGATCGACGCCTGCCGCCCCGCCATGGCGGCTGTGCCCGTGACGGCAAGCGGCGGCAAGAACATCGTCTCCGGCCGGCGCATCTTAATGCCGCTGGCGTTATAGGTCGCGTCGATCAGCGGGGAGGCGAGCGGTCCGTGCAAATGAAGCTTCGCCTGCAGGGCGCCACTGACCCCGCTGCCCGGAGCGAAGGCCTCGATTATCGCAAGGGGCATGCCCGCAATATCGATGACGAGATCGCTGGCCGCCGGATCCACGACACCGCTAAGCGTGACTCGGCTACCGCCGAGTTGGAAGCTTGCAGGATCGATCGCAACATGCGCGCCGGAGACACGGGCGCGGGCCGTGGCGGCGAGGTCCACCGCGACCTCGCCATAGTGTCCATTGAAGCGCGAGAGGGCGATCCGCACCTCCGGGCCGGCGGGCTCGATCCTGGCAATGAGCGCGCCATTGGTGCGGACGCCCGCTGCCTGCAAAGTGACATCCAGTGCCTGGCGATCACCATTCATTGTGACGGCTAGTCGACCGATATCGGCGATACCGCTCAGGCCGCTCAGGGTGGCGGTGGCCTTGGTTGCCGCGCGGCCAAGAGGATCGCTCACCGTGGTGTCGGCTTCCAGCGTGGTGATGCCGATGCCGCCGCTGCGCAAGTTTTGACCGCGCAGCTTGCCATGCACCGTGCCGGCCGCTTGCTGGTCCGTGGTTACGTCGAGATTGATCGAACCGCTCAGATCCGCGCCGGTCACCGCCGCGAGGTCCTGCAGGCGTGTCATGCTGATATGGCCACTACCGGTGGTGCTTGTCTTGGTGATGGCGAGATTGACGATATCGATCGCGGCACTTGCCCAGTGGCCTTCAAAGGTCGGCACCGAAAGACCGCCCACTGCATCGCGGGCGAAACGGCCGGCCAGTTTGAGAGGCTGACCGGCGAGATCGCCGTCGGCTTGCATCTGCCCGCTGACGGCAGAGCCGCGAAGCGCTGCCTCGAGCACCAGCGCGAGCTTTTGCGAGCGAACGCCGCGATGGACGACGTCGTTGAAATCGGTGGTGAGCCGGACATTCGCACCGTCGTCACGCAGCGTCACCTTGCCTTTGAGCGCCGCCGTGCCGGTAACATCGGCGTCGAACGCGCCCAGCTTGGGCAGGGCAAGTGAGAGGTCGACCTCGCCAGTGGTGCTCTTGCCGCGCCCGCCGATCTCAAGCGTCAAGGCGTCGCTCGCCACCCGCACGGAGTCGAGGCTCCAGGCAAGGTCTCGTCCGCCGGCCGCGGCGCCGCTCAGTGTTATGGTCGGCCGCAGCAGGGTCGGCGGAGCATCCGGGACGCTGAGGTCTTCAAGCGCGCCCTGCCAGGTGGCCTTGATCCCGCCTGCCTGCGGCTGAACGGTGAGGTCAAGATGGCCGCGTCCACCGAGCGGCAGGCCGGCGACGCCGGAGAAGGCGGCGAAATCGGGCACGACGATCGAGGCCTTGCCTTTGGCTTCCAGGGTCGCCGTCGCAAAGTTTCCATCGACTTTGACGGACATTAGCGGTGTGGTGGCGTCGAACGTCTCGATATTGATGCGGCCATCCCGCTGAAGCGCCGCCCGTGCCGCCACAGTAAGGCGCCCGGCAGGCGGCGCCCGGGCGTCGAGGGTCGTCAATGCGAGGTCGTTTATCGATCCGTTCAGGGTGATCGGACCATTGGGATGCGTCGCCAGTTCAGCGATCGTGGCATCGACGGAGAAGTCGACGGCGCCCATTTTCACCTGTGCTGGCAGTTCCGCGCTCGACGCCGTCAGATGGCCCTTTATATGCAATGCGTTGAGCGATCCATCGGCGTTGAGTTGCAGGCGCAGTCCATGCCATGTCGCGCCGCCCAGGAGGTCCGACAAGGCGCCGGAGTCGTCCGATTCGAGCGTGGCGGTGCCCGAGATCTTTTCGCCGGCGAAATCATATTGGCCTTCGGCGGTCAGCCGGCCGGGACCGGCGTTCAATGTGGCCTGACGCAAGTTCACGCCTGTGTCGGTAACGCTGGCCTCGCCGACAAGGGTGAGGGGTGTACGCAGCGCGCGGGCGAGAGGGCTGCCCGGCAAGCCCGGCGCCGCCGCTGTGAGGTTGACCGATATTCCGGTGACGCCCGAAGCGCTGTGCCAGGTGGCGGTGCCATTCGATGTCGCGGCATCACCGGCGGAAACCGTGAGCTTGCCCGTTCCTTCCGTCGCATCGCCGTTCACCGTCAAATGGATGGACACGGGCTCCAGGTCCGGTTGGCCGAGAAGCGCTGCCGCCAAGCCGCCGCGCGAGTGCTCGTCGAAGGCTATCTCGCTGGCGACGGCGCGACGCGTCGGATCGAAATTGACATCGACCGTAAGCTTGCCGTCAGGTCCGTCGGTCCGAGCAAGGACGATGTGGAGATTGCTTGCGCGTCCATCGAGGGCGATCAGCCCTTCACCGTCAACGCGCCACACTGAATCCACGCCGCCGATCGGCGCCGCGAGGTGAAGCCTGTCGATCGACAGCGCGCGCAGATCGATGTCGATGGGGGGCTCGAAGGAACTGCTTTTGGTAGGAGGCGAGGGCGTGGCCTTGGCGGGTTCCGGGGCGCGCAAGAGATCGACCTCGCGTGCACTCACCGGATCGATGCGCAGCCGGCCGGTGAACAACGACGTGAACGACCAACGCACATGCGCGTCTTCCACGCGAAGCCACGGGGCGCTCTGGTCCGATAGCGCGATATGCCCGGCAGCGAGATCGGTCGGGAAGAAGCCGCTGAGATTGGAGATTTCGATTTTGCTGTCGGGCGTCGATGCCAGTGATGAGACGGTTTGCGCCAGCCACTGTAGGCCGACCGTTGTCTGCAGGCCGCCGAACAGCGTGGCTCCGGCGGCAAGAGTGCTACAGGCGACCCAGGCAAGGAGCTTTCTCACGCGCATTAGAATGACTGTCCCAAGCTGACATAGAGCCCGAAGGGCGCGTCGCCGGCGCGCGGGTTGAGGGGGACACCGACATCGACGCGGATCGGCCCGAAATCGGTATAGTAACGCGCGCCGACGCCGGTGCCGATCCGCGGCGCCATTGTGTAGAAATTGGGAAACACCGGCGTATAGGCGCTACCGGCATCGAGAAAGGCGACAGCGCCCCAGGACTTGCCGATGCGCTGGCGAAACTCGAGGCTGCCTTCGACCACACTCGCGCCGCCCAGCGGATTCAAAAAGGCGTCGCGCGGGCCGGCCGACTGATAGGCGAAGCCGCGGACGGATCCACCGCCGCCCGCATAGAACAGCTTGTCCGGCGGAATGTCGTTGAACTGCACGTTCGGAATTATGCCGAACGAAGCCCGCGCCGCGAGTACGCTGCGGCCGGTGTCGCTGAAATCGAAATAGCTGCTGCCCGTGGCGCGGATGACGGCAAACTGATCGCTGAGATTTCCAACGCCTAGATAGGGAGTGAGGTTGAACACCAGGCGATAACCGCCGCTGGGGTCAAGCGGGTTGTTGGTCCTGTCGAGGGTCACCCCGAGAGGCACGCCGACAAGTCGGTAGCTTTGGGTCACGCCTTCACGTTGGATGGTTGAAAATTCCAGCGACAAGCCGGCTCTGCCGCGTAGCTGCGGAGAAAATGCCCGCTCGAGGCCGATGCCTAAAAGGACGGCCTTCCGGTTATAGGCGGGGAGGATCTCGCTCAAGGCCGAAGTTTGAGCCGTCAGGTCCTGACCACGCAACCACCAGTCAGGCTTGCGGAACGCTGCGGTTAAATTAAAGCCGAGGTCGGCGAGCGAGCCTTGCCCGATGTGATCGACCTCGCCCGACAGACGCAGGCTCTCGGCTTGTCCAAACAGGTTTCGATGTAGCCAAAACGCGTTCACGGCACCACCGAGCTGGGTCTCGTAGGCTGCGCCAAACCCAAAAGTTCGAGGGACGCGGTCTACCAACTCGACGTCGATCGGCAGCTCGCCCCGATCGTTGAGCTGAGTCGCGGGCTTCACACGAACGGCGCTGAAGACGCCCAATCCGGTCAGGCTGTCACGCAAGTCCTGGACCTTGGCCGGATTGTAAGGCTCACCCTCGGCAAACGGCACGCGGCGCTGAAGGAACGGGCTATTGATATGCTCCGAGCCGGCGAAGCTGACGGCGCCCATTTTGGCCGGCGGGCCCTCGTCAAAGAAATAAGTCACGTGTACTTCGCGGGTGGCGTGGTCGACCACGACCTCGCGCTTGTTCAGCGCGGCCAGCGCGTAGCTCTGGGCCCGCATCTGCTCGAGCACGGCTGCCTGCGCGGCCAGAATGGCCGCGGAATCGGCGGCGTGACCCGGCGCCAGATTGAGTTTGGTGCGGTCGATGGCAGGCAAGGATGCGCCCGGCACCGCAGGCTCGATGTCCAGGGTTGCGATCTTGTAGACCGGCCCCGTCTCCACGGTGAAGTTTACGTGAACGGGCTGGCTTTCAGGTTGTGCTTGGATCGCATCGAAAGTCGCCGGGTCGTCAACTGGCTGACCGGCGATCGTCGCCACGATGGAGGCGTCATAAAAACCGCGCGAGCGCAGCGCCGTAGCGACCTCGGCCTTACGAGCCTGCGCCATCTGCAGGATGGCGATGGCCTCGCCGGAGGAAGGCTGCTCCTTTTCCGAAGTCTTGACGAGCTCCTTGAGGTCCTTGCCCATGGCTTCGTCACCGGTAACGGCAACCGAAAAGTCTGCTGTCCGCGCGCCGGCATCAGGACCGACAAACAACATCGTCGAAAGGCCGGTGCCGGCAACCGCGAGGGCCAAGCCGGGCAGCCACCTCACCGCGCGCCGGAAGGCGCCGGCCCATGCCTGCGCGATTAGCCTGCGCGCCGGTCCCATACCCATCAACTACCTTTGCAGCACTATGCCTGCCGCGCCAAACATTCTGACGGTAGCCACTGCCATAACGCAGGAACAGGCGGTTAGTTGGCGTTAAATCTTGAGATTTGACGCAATAAAATTACGTCTCAGCAGCGATCTGCGATCCAAGGCCCGACTTCAAGCCAAGTACTCTGGTATGTAGCGCCTTCGCCCATGTCCGTGTAGCGGTCGGAACACAGCATATTGACGGTGCCGCCGGCCGATTCGCCGACCGGGCGCTGGCCGGGAACCAGAATGACACCCGGTTGAATTTCGTCGCCGACCTTGAGCGTGAGGCCGACCTCGCCCCGATCGTTGAACAGGCGCACGGTGTCGCCCTCCGAGAGGCCACGCTTATTAGCGTCCTCCGAGTGGAGGATGCAGAACGGCTTGCCTTCACGGCCGCGCAGGAACCCTACGCCCGAGAAGGCGGTGTGAGCCTGGAAGTAGCCAGGCGCAGTCAGCAGCCGCAGCGGCCATTTCTTGGCTTCGAGTGCTTCGATCGGATCTTCGACCCAATCCGGCAATGGCGGCAGGCCCTGCTTGTCGAGCTGCGCAGAATAGAATTCGAGCTTGCCCGAGGGCGTGGCGAATTTCTGGCCGACACCGGGATGGGCGATGTTGATCGGCTCCGAAGCAAAGAGCTTCGCACGATCGGCGTTGCCTGCAGGACCGGTCGCGCCTTTGAGCAATTCGCCGGCGAGCTGCTGCGGAGTTTGGCTGAACACCGGGTCGGTGAGGCCCATGCGCTGAGCCAGCGCCTGCGCCACCGCGACGTTCGAGCGCGCCTGGCCATGCGGCTCGACGGCGCGCTGACCCCACTGCATCCAGTAGGAGCCGTAGCCGCGGTAGAGGTCTTCGGTCTCGAGGTAGATCGCTGCCGGCAAAACTATGTCCGCGTAGCGCGCGGTGTCATTCAGGAAAGGATCGTGGACCACGGTGAAAAGATCCTCGCGGCCGAGGCCTTTGATTACCTTATGGACCTCGGGGCAGGTGATGGCGGGATTGTTGGCGGAGACATAGAGCGCCCGCAGCGGCGGGTCCTTCATGTTTAAAAGTTCTTCGCCCAGCCGCAGATGGTTGACCATCCGCGACGTGGCCGGTCCCGAAGGCTTGCGGATCGCACCATAGTTGAGATCGCAGGACGCCGCCGTGAGCAGCAGGGAGCCGCCGCCCGGCTTGCCGTAGTGGCCGCTGACACCGGGCAGCAGCGCCACGGTTCGCAGCGCCTGTCCGCCATGGGTGAGACGGGTCATGCCCTCGCCAAGGCGGATAAGGGCTGCCTTGGCGTTGCCGTACATGGCGGCCAAGCCTTCGATGTCGGCGACGCCAAGACCGGTGATCTCGGCCACGCGCGCCGGCGTGAAGCGCGGCAAAATTTCCGCCTCGACGCGATCGAAACCCAGCGTGTGCTGGGCGATATAGGTGCGATCGGCGAGTCCATCGCGCACCAGGATATGCATCATGCCGAGCGCGAGCGCCGCATCGGTGCCGATGCGAATCGGCAGATAGACGTCGGCCGCCTTGCCGGTGCGGTTGCGCCTGGGATCGATGCAGACGATCTTGATGCCGCGCTTCTTGCGCTGCTCTTCAGCCAGCGCCCAGAAATGCACATTGGTAGCGGCGAGATCGGCGCCCCAGGAAATCACCAGATCGGAATGCACGACCGATTGCGGATCGGCGCCGCCGATCGGACCGATCGTCATGTCCCAGGCCGTCTCGCAACAGGTGTCGCAGACGGTGCCGGCCTGCAGGCGGCTGGTGCCCAGCGCGTGGAACAGGCCGTTCACCAGGCCACGATTCATCAGGCCCTGATGGGCGGAGTAGGCGTAACCCAGGATCGCCTGGGGGCCGGATTCGGCGATGATCGCCTTCCAGCGCGTGGCGATCTCGTCGAGCGCCTCATCCCAGCCGATCGGTGTGAACTGGCCGGAACCCTTGGGGCCGCTGCGCTTCAGCGGCGTCGCAAGACGCTCGGGCGAATGCACAAGTTCGGTGTCGCGGTTGACCTTGCCGCAGGCGAACCCCGCCGTGTAGGGCTGATCGGGGTCACCCTGAATGCGCACGACCTTGCCATTGTCGACATGGGCAATGAGCGAGCACATGTCTGGACAATCGTGAGCGCAAACCACACGAACTTTATTCACCAGGCCGTCTCCCCATGGAACGCGGCCGGTACTTTAGCAGTAGACGAGAGGAATTCGGCCTTACTTCTTCTTGGCCGCAGCCTTAGCCGGCTTAGCGTCCGGCTGCACGCCGGTCGCCTTGGTGCCTGCGCCCATGCCGCTGCCGCCGGCGCCGAAGCGGTCCTTGAAGCGCTGCACGCGGCCGCCGCGATCGAGGCTCTGGCGCACGCCGGTCCAAGCCGGATGGGTCTTGGGATCGATGTCGAGGCGCAGGTTCGCGCCTTCCTTGCCCCAGGTCGACCGCGTCTTGAAGGTCGTGCCGTCGGTCATCACCACGTTGATCTCGTGGTAATCAGGGTGAATCTTCTCTTTCATGCCATTCTCCAGCGCTTGGCGACCCGATTCCGACCGGGCGGCGCGACAGGGCGCGGTGTATAGCGGCCCGGGGACGCGGCGACAAGTCGGTTGTCGGGACGCGATGGGGCCTGTAGACCGGGCCCGCCCATGACCGACAGCGCCTATGAAAGCCTCGCCGACAGCTTGCTCGCCGCCCTTGAAGAGGGAATTGGCGCCGATGCTGAGCGGCAGGGCGGGGTGCTGACGGTCGAGGGCGAGGCTGGCACCTGGCTGGTCA
>Ga0137359_10000778_pt1 | contig 24419 bp, 27 predicted proteins | sample Mad1_40_16metaG_FD_108281 | JGI IMG/M metagenome (GOLD analysis project Ga0137359, IMG submission 108281) | Vadose zone soil microbial communities from Angelo Coast Range Reserve, California, USA - Mad1_40_16 metaG | ecosystem: Environmental > Terrestrial > Soil > Vadose zone | place: USA... | reverse complement strand
GAGCATCAAGAACACCGACATCGTGCGCGAGCTTTCGCTTCCGCCGGTCAAGATTCACTGCTCGGTGCTCGCCGAAGACGCCATCAAGGCGGCGATTGGCGATTGGAAGAAGAAGCACGGCGTAGAAGTGCCGGTGGCGGAGAAGGCTGCGCACTAGAGCCTTCTGCTAGGCGTTTTGCTTATGGCCACGGAAACACTGAGTCCGAACATCGCGAAGATCCACCTGACCGAGCGCGCCGCGCAAAAGATCCGCGCCCTGCTCGAAAAGGATGGAGTGTCGCCTGAACAGGGCGGCCTGCGCGTGGGCGTGCAGGGCGGCGGCTGCTCCGGCCTGTCGTACGCCATGCGTCTTGATACCAAAGCGCGCGATCGCGACAAAATTTTCGAGGAACACGGCGCGCGCATCTTCGTTGACCCGAAAAGCTTGCTGTACCTGAATGGCACGACGCTCGAGTACGAAGAGACGCTGATGCGCCAGGGATTCGTGTTCCAGAATCCCAACGCCGCGCGCAATTGCGGCTGCGGCAGCTCTTTCACGGCCTAATAAAGCAGGCTTTAGCCTGTCCCCCGGCCAAGCGCGGTGCAGGCGGATCCAAACCAGTGGTTGGCAGCCGCACCGCCAGCCACTTTTTTTGTTTCAGCGCGCGCTAACGTAGAAAGCGCCCGGCCAAACGGAACGATTTTATGAGCGTAGCATCTACAGCAACGCCAAAACAGCGCAGCTACTTCGACTTGTTCGAGGTCCCGCGGAAGCTATGGATCGAGATGTCCGCGCTCGAAAAGAAATTCCTGGAGCTGAGCTGGAAGCTGCATCCCGATAAATTCGTCAATGCCAGCTCGGAAGAGCAAGAGCTTTCGCTGAAGAACAGCTCCGAGCTGAACGACGCCTATCGCGTGCTGCGCGAACCGGTCGCGCGCGTCGAATATTTGCTCGAGCTCGAGGGCATGCGCAAGGAAGGCGAGCACAAGCAGCAAGCTCCGCCGGAGCTGCTGGAAGAAGTCTTCGAGCTGAATGAATCGCTGGACGAATTGCGCGAAGCAAAAGCGTCGGGAGGCGATTTAGCTTCGCTGAAGTCGCGCCTGCAAGCAGAAGAGAAGAATTTTCAAGAAAAGCTCAATGAAGTCGATGCGAAGCTCCAGGAAACGGCGCGCCAGTGGGACGCCGCGATCGACGCGAACGCCAGCGACAGCGATCGCAAAGCGATCATGGTCCGGCTAAACGAGCTACTAAATCGCCGCTCGTATGTAAGGAATTTGGTGACCAACGTCCAAAAGGAACTGCTGTAATCGGGTTCCTGTAGCTCAGGTTTACCCTGAGCCTCGAAGGGTCCGGTTTTTTGGACGCAAGGTTTTCGTTGGCACAAGCAAGGTCCTAACAAATGGCTCATGTAGCTCAGGTCCGTTTCTCAGGACCTGAGGCTTTTCGTCGGCACCGGCAAGGTCTTGGCAAATGGCACGAACAGTAGGAATCGATCTAGGCACAACGAACAGTCTGGTCGCGTACATCGACTCGCAGACCAGCACGCCGAAGTGTATTCCGGGTCCAAATGGCTCCACGCTTTGTCCTTCGGTAGTAAGCCTCGATCCCGATGGCAGCATCATCGTGGGCGAGCCGGCGCGCCGGCGCTTGCTAACGCAACCCGAGCGCACCATTTACTCCGTCAAGCGCCTAATGGGCCGCGGCGTCGCCGACATTCAAGACGAGCTAAAACTCTTTCCCTTCCGCATCGATCCTTCCAGCAGGAACGTCATTCGCGTGCAGCTCGGCAACAAATTCTTTACTCCGCCCGAGATTTCCGCCTTCATCCTGCGCGAGCTAAAAAACTGGGCCGAAGCCCATTTCGGCGAAAGCGTCGACCGCGCCGTCATCACCGTGCCCGCCTACTTCAATGATGCGCAGCGCCAAGCCACCAAGGACGCGGGCAAGCTCGCCGGCCTCGAAGTTCTGCGCCTGGTCAACGAGCCGACCGCGGCAGCGTTGGCCTACGGCTTGCACGAAAAGCAGCGCGGCCACGTTGCCGTTTACGATCTCGGCGGCGGCACTTTCGACATTTCCGTTCTAAAACTCATCTCCACCAACGAAGGCGACATCTACCAGGTTCTGTCCACTAATGGCGACACGCACCTCGGCGGCGACGACATCGACAATCTTCTGCAGGCCTTCGCGCGCGAGAGAATCCTCCGGCAGCATCGCGTCGACTTTTCACCGCACTCCGAACTCGCGCAAGAGCTGCGCAAAGAACTCATCGCCGTCAAGCATCAGCTTTCTGAAAGCAAATCCGTCACGCTGCGCTTTCCGCTGCCAAACGGCGCAGTCTATGTACAAGAGTTCGAGCGCGGCGCCTTTGAAGCGGTGATTCGCCCCATTGTCGATCGCACCATGGGCCCGGTAAAACAGGCACTCGCGGACGCCAAGCTGAAGCCAAGCGAAATCGAGGAAGTCGTTCTTGTGGGCGGCGCGACGCGCACCCCGCTGATTCGCCGCACCGTTCAGGAATATTTCGATCGCAGGCCGCACACGGAGCTGAATCCGGATGAGGTTGTGGCGCTCGGCGCAGCCGTGCAGGCCAACATTCTCGACCGCGGCGTAAGCAACATGCTTCTTCTCGATGTGACCCCGCTGTCGCTCGGCATTGAGACTTACGGCGGCGCGGTCGCCAAAGTCATCCCCCGCAACTCGACCATTCCCGCGAGCGCGCAGGAAATGTACACCACCGGCGTAGACAACCAGACCGGCATCGACATTCACGTGCTGCAAGGCGAGCGCGAACTCGCCAGGGATTGCCGTTCGCTCGCTCGCTTCACGCTGAAAGTGCCGCCGGCCCCCGCCGGCTTGCCGCGCATCGAAGTGAAATTCCTAATCGACGCCAACGGCATACTGCAAGTCGGCGCGAAAGACACGCGTACCGGCGAGCAGCGCACCATCGAAGTGCAACCCAGCTACGGCATCAGCGACACGGAAATCGAGCGCATGCTCGAGGAGTCCATCGAGTACGCCGAACAGGATTTCGCGGAGCGTCAAGCCATCGAGGCGCGCACCGAAGCCGAAACGATTCTGGCCGCCACACAAAAGGCGTTGTCGACGGAGCAGGCCGCAAGCTTGCTTGCCGAGGAGCGCGCGGCCATTGACGCCGCAGTCGCCGCACTGAAAGAATCTGTAGCCGGCAGCGACTACAAACTGATCCGCAAGCGCATCGACGACCTGAATCAGGCCACCATGCATTTGGCGGAATTGGTGATGAACAGCGCAGTATCGACAGCGTTGCAAGGCCGCAAACTAGCGGAGGTTTGATCTTCGTAGGGGCGCAGCACTGCTGCGCCCCTTTCGAGCAAGGTTTATCGGTAGCAGGAGAGAAACAAATGGGCGGCAGCAACCCTTATATCGAAGAAGTCAAATACAAGCCGGCCACGAAGAAATACAAAGTCACATTTCTTCCTAGCGGCAAAACCATCGAGGTTGATCCGGAAAAAATTCCGTACGGGCATAATGGCCTGCCCGGCAGCATCCTCGACATCTCCGAAGGCATCAAGGCCGGCCTCGATCACGCGTGCGGCGGCGTGTGCGCTTGCTCTACCTGTCACGTCGTCGTAAGAGAAGGCTTGGAGTCCTGTAACGAGGCCACGGACGCAGAGCTAGATGAGCTCGATGAAGCCCCGGGCATCACGCCGAAGTCGCGGCTCGGCTGCCAGACGGTTCCCGACGGCACCACCGACATCGTCGTGGAGATTCCCGAGTGGAACAAGAACTACGCCAAGGAAGCCGATCACTAAGGGGCTGTTTACTCTCAACGGTTTTTGATCTCGCCGTGCTCTCTGTGCCTCCGTGGCTAATCTTAGATTTTGTTTCCGAGGAGCGATATGCCCACAACCTTCGACTGGGACAACACCGAAGACATCGCTATCGCGCTGGCCGACAAATATCCCGACACCGACCCGCTCACCGTCCGCTTCACGGATATGCACAAGTGGATCACGGAGCTGCCCGGCTTTTCCGGGGATCCCACTGCTTCCAACGAAGGCAAGCTCGAAGCCATCCAGATGGCCTGGCACGAAGAATTCCAAGACCGCCAAAGCTGACCTGCCCCGCAATTCATTCCGAGGCGTATCCAGTGTCAAGACGTGCGCGTTTAGGTTAGTTGCCGCATCGTGGCAGACCGTGGCGCCAGCATCCTCGGCTTCACCGGCGAAAGTTAGAGAAGAGCCCGAATACGATGGACAGGACCACGCTGACAATGATGCAGGTGACGATTGGAAAATAGAACCTGGTGTGCTCGCCACGATAAATAATGTCGCCGGGCAGGCGGCCAAGGCGGAACGGCAGACGCGCTCCGAAGAAAAGCAGACCTCCAACGATGGCGCTCACCGCGCCCAAGATCAGAAGGGCCCGTCCGAGTTCGCGGAGCGGATCCATAGAGCAAGTTTAGAAGCGTGTGACTTTGGAAGTCAAAGCGCCCGAGATCAAGCGTGGTTTCCAAAAATTTCCTTGACAACTTCATCCTATTTCGGTAATATCTCTCTGGTTAGAACTACGCCTCGCAGTCACGAAGCATCCCCCGACACCCGAAGCCAACCACCTTTAAAATCAACACTTCCAAAAGTGTATCAAACCAAACGACTTTAACTCCCTTTAGAATGAACACTTATGGAAAACCCGGGGGAGGGGGGCCCCGCCGCAGACAGCAGCGTCCAAATTTGGATGTTGGCCCTAATTCGTCGGCGATGTTCTTGCGGTCTATCCGCAAACCAAGTGGGCTCAATACCTCTGCCCATCTAGCCCAAATTGGGACACCCAAGCTATAGCTTCAGATCAACTCGTGCCCAGCGAAAAAGTAGCTGATCTCAAAGGCCGCGGTATCGGGCGCGTCGGAACCATGCGTAACGTTGTTGCCGATGCTGGTGCCGAGGTCATGGCGAATGGTGCCGGGGGCGGCTTTCTTCGGATCCGTGGCGCCCATGGTCTCGCGCCATTTGGCGATGGCGCCTTCCGCCTCCAGGACCATCGCGAAAATCTTGCCGGAGCTCATGAAATCCGTCAGCTCGCCAAAGAAGGGCCGTTCGCGATGCACGGCATAGAAGCCCCCGGCCTCATCTTTGGTCAGGCGCATGGATCTAATGGCCACAATCTGGAAGCCGGCTTTCTGGATGCGGCATAGAATTTCGCCTTGCAGTCCACGGCCAACGGCGTCCGGCTTGATAATCGCGAAAGTGCGTTCGAGAGCCAAAATTGATTTCCTCCAGAAGATGAATGCTTGCTAGCGAGAAGAAGCGTGACGCTATTTCAAAGCTGCTGCTACCGTCGAGCCTAAGTCCGCCGGAGTTTCTACGCAGTGGATTCCGGCCGCGCCCATGGCCGCATATTTGTCTTTGGCGGTGCCCTGTCCGCCGCTGATGATGGCGCCGGCATGGCCCATGCGGCGGCCGGGAGGCGCGGTTTGCCCGGCGATGAACCCGATCACCGGTTTCTTCACGTTGGACTTGATGAATTCGGCGGCGCGTTCTTCGGCATTTCCGCCGATTTCGCCAATCAGGATGATCGCGTGCGTTTGCGGATCCTCATTGAACATTTTGACTGCGTCCAGGAACGAAGTGCCGATGATGGGGTCGCCACCGATGCCGATGCAGGTGGATTGCCCGATGCCCAGTCGAGTGAGTTGGTCGACCGCCTCATAGGTAAGCGTGCCGCTGCGGCTGACCACGCCGACGTTGCCCTGCTTGTGGATGCGCCCAGGCATAATGCCAATTTTGCATTTGCCAGGAGAGATGACGCCGGGACAGTTAGGACCGATGAGGCGCGTCTTCGTCCGGTCCACGGCCAGCGAAACGCGAATCATGTCGAGAACCGGAATGCCTTCGGTGATGCAAATCACTAACGGAATCTCCGCTTCCGCAGCTTCAAGAATGGCGTCCGCAGCAAATGGCGGAGGCACAAAAATGACAGAGGCGTTGGCGCCTGTGCCCATCGCCGCGTCAGCCACGGTATTGAAGACCGGTCGCTCGAGATGCTTTGTGCCACCCTTCCCGGGAGTGACGCCACCGACAACGTTGGTTCCATACTCGATCATCTGCTGCGCATGAAAAGTGCCCTCGCGCCCGGTGAAACCCTGCACAATCAATTTTGTCTTTTCGTCCACCAAAACGCTCATCGCGCACCCCCCGCGAGAGCGACGACTTTTTGTGCTCCATCCTTCATGCCGTCAGCGATCGTGAAATTGAGCCCCGATTCGCGAAGAATCTTCTGACCCAGTTCGACGTTGGTGCCTTCCATGCGCACCACCACCGGAACCTTAAGTTGCAAATCTTTTGCCGCAGCCACCACGCCGGTGGCAAGGACATCGCAACGCAGGATGCCGCCAAAAATGTTGATGAACACGGCGCGGACACTCGGGTCGCTCATCAAAATGCGAAACGCATTCTTGACTTGCTCCGAGGAGGCGCCGCCGCCGACATCCAGAAAATTCGCAGGCGAGCCGCCCGCGTACTTGATGATATCCATGGTCGCCATAGCCAAGCCCGCGCCGTTAACCATGCAAGCCACGCTGCCATCCAGCTTGATGTAGTTCAGCCCGTACTTGGAGGCTTCGACTTCGAGCGGATCTTCTTCGTCAAGATCCCGTAATTCGCGAAGATTGGGATGGCGGAAGAGTGCGTTGTCGTCAAAAGTCATCTTGGCGTCGAGCGCGACCAGCTTGCCGTCGCCCGTGAGCACGCACGGATTGATCTCCAGCAGCGAAGCGTCCGTGTCGATGAAGGCGCGATAGAGGGCCTGAAAAAAGGGGGTCGCGTGCGTGGCGACCTCGCTGGGAAGTCCCAGTCCAAAAGCGATTTTGCGCGCTTGAAACGGTTGCAGGCCAACCACCGGCTGAATCGGCTCCCGCAGAATGGCTTCCGGATTTTCCTTGGCCACTTCCTCAATTTCCATGCCTCCCGCGGCGCTGGCCATGAAAACGGGAAGCCCGCTGGCACGATCGACAAGCAAGCCAAGATACAGCTCGCGCTTGATGTCCAGCCCTTCCTCGATCAGCACGCGCTTGACGATGCGGCCCGCAGGTCCCGTTTGCGGAGTAACGAGCGTCATGCCCAGGATGTGCCCGGCAATATCCTCGGCTTCATCTCCAGAGCGCGCCAGCTTTACGCCCCCGCCCTTGCCGCGGCCCCCGGCGTGAATCTGCGCTTTTACGACAACAACGTGCGACTTCAAGCGCTGTGCGGCCTCACGCGCCTCTTCCTTGGTGTAAGCCACCTCGCCACGCGGCGTGGTCACGCCGTAGCGCGTAAGGACGGCCTTGGCCTGATACTCGTGAATCTTCATCGAGCTTCCATCAGTGCTAGAATTTGTGCACCGCAAAACAAAGAAGTTTACTCGGAAGCCGCAAGAGGAGCAAGGAACGCCGCAAAATGGCCGCAAGCACGACAATTTTGTTAATCGAGCAATTGGAAGCGAGCCGCGTTCTTTCGCGTGCTGAGGCCGAAGCCGTGATGGAGGAATTGCTCTGCGGGCGCATGGACAATGCGGAGATTGTGCGTTTCCTGCGCGCGCTGAACCAGAGACCGATTCTGGTTGCCGAGCTTGCGGGTTTTGCGAGCGTGATGCGGCGTCACGCTCTGCGCATATTTGAGGACAATGAACTGTGCCCGGACTGCCTGGTCGATACCTGCGGCACTGGCGGAGACGGTTTTGGCTCCTTCAACATCTCGACCGCCGCTGCGATCGTAGCGGCGGCTTGCGGCACGCGGGTTGCGAAACATGGCAATCGTGCGGTCAGTTCGCGGAGTGGATCGGCCGACGTGCTGGAAGCTCTGGGTGTGCGTATCGATCTGACGTGCGCACAAGTGGGAATGGCCATTCGCAAAGTCGGCTTCGGCTTTCTTTTCGCACCGGCCGCGCACGCCGCCACGCGTCACGCAATGCCCGCGCGCAAGCAGATTGTCGCGCGAACGGTTTTCAATTTGCTCGGGCCCCTGACAAATCCTGCTGGCGCGCAGGCCCAGGTGGTCGGAGTCTTTTCCGCGGAGGTGATCGACCTGATGGCCGCGACGCTCGCGGAGCTCGGGGTCGCCCGCGCGTTCGTAGTCCACGGCGCTGGCGGTCTCGATGAGATTTCGCTGGCCGGCGACACGCTCGTTGCGGAAGTGGGCGGAGGGAAAATCAAGCGCTACACAGTAACTCCCGAGGATTTTGGTAGTAAGCGCGCTTCCCCGGAAGCGATCCGCGGCGGCTCTCCGGCGGAAAACGCGGCGATCCTGCAAGCAATCTTTGCGGGGGAAGCAGGACCCCGGCGCGACATCGTCGTTATTAATTCGGCGGCGGCCCTGGTGGCGGCCGGCGTAGCCGAAAATTTCATGGAGGGCGCGCAGTTGGCTGCCAAAGCGCTCTCTTCCGGAACCGCCCAGGAAAAGCTTTCCGAGCTAAAGAATTTCACGAACGGGCCCACCGGTTAGAATCACGGTCCCGGCCTGTCCGGGCTCTCGAAATGACGCCTCGATGCGGGAATCGCGGCGCCCGCCGCAATGCCGATCGCCAATAGGACGAACTTGGAGCCCCACTTAGCGGGCTTTTTTCTGATCTTTTCTAATTGCGCGGCGGCTTCCGTTTCGGAAGGATCGAGAAGGACGCGGTACGCCGCGCCCTCCGCTATCACAGCGCTTTCGCCGTGATAAGAAAATTCCAAAGCCCCCCTCTGCGCGTAAATACGCAATTCTTTGGGATTCACAACTCGAATCTGCGCAGTGGTGGGAGCAGTGGCTGTCGGGCGGATCAAGGCATCGTTTACCACAACCTCGATGTTCCCAGTCCGGGCCACGGAAAAGACCAGGGTGCCGGAAGAGAGTTCCGCCACAATGTTGCCCTCCGGAGTGGCGGGATGGCGAAGTAAGAGAGTCGACTGTGCGTCGAGTTGCAGCGTGAGGCCGAGTCCACTAATGCGCAAGACGCCGCCAGCCTCGGTAGAGAGCCGGTCGCCATCATAAATAGTGCTCCCGGCGGAAGCGGTGCCTTCGCCCAAGTGCGCCCGCTCCGCGTGCGTGACGATGCCCAGCGGCACAATTTTAGCAGGCGATGGTCCCCCAACCAGCAAAGTCGCCGCTGCGACCGCTACAAGTTTGCGATGAAGAACCGTAAAGCCCTCCGGGGGCCGGGTGTCCCGAGCGCCGATTTCCCAACAATCCAATAATCTAAGATAATTGTATAATAAACACAAATATTTACGGAACAATATATATCCCCGGAGGCGCTGTCAAGGAAAAAGGCAAGACGGCAAATCGCGCCTTGGGGGACTCCCTTGCCGCATACCACATCGCGGATTGCATGCGTTTTGCCCCCTCTCGCCCAGCGGTATATAGTGACAACGGGCCGCTAGCGCAGGAAATGCGCGGCGCCCCGCTCGCTTTCAAGAAAACCGCAAAGGCAACCGCAACGGATGGCCGCAGACGTCAGCAAGCATCTGGATCGCGCCAAGCGATTCCTGGAGAAGAACCGCGTCGAGGATGCGATCGCGGCTTACAAAGCCGTGCTCGACGAATCGCCGCAGCACCAGGAAGCCACGCAGGCATTAGGAGACCTCTACGCGCGCGCGGATCAGCCGGACCGCGCCTCCGTTTACTACGGATTGCTGTTCGACATGCTGGTCGACCCGCGCGACGAAAGTAAGGCCCTGGCGATATACAACCGCTTCCTGCGCAGCGCCGCTTCCCCGCAGCCTCCCGAGCGCATCGCGCGCTACGCCTTCCTGCAGCAGAAGCTGAACCACAACGACGAAGCCATGGAGCAGTACTCCAAGGCCGCGGACTTGTTCGTGGAGGCAGGCCGCCAAGAAGATGCGCTGTTTTGCCTGGAGCGCACCGCGCAACTCGATCCGGAGAACTTAACCCGCCAGCTTCGCGTGGCGGAAACGGCGGAGCGGCTAGGCAAGAACGCGCTGGCGGCAAAAGCATTTCTGCGCGCAGGGCAATTGGCGACGGCCGGCGGCACGCCGGAGGAGGCCATGCGGCTGTTTGGACGCGCGCACAAACTGGCGCCGCAGGAGCGCAGCGTGGCGCTCCTCTACGCCGAGGCGACCTTGCGAGCCGGCGATGCCAAGCAGGCAGCCGCGCTGCTGGAGCAATTTGCCGCGACGGACAGCGATGCAACCTTTTTGGACACTTTTGCCGATGCGTTGATGCGCAGCGGCCAGCTGGACCGCGCGCGGGAAATTCTAGAGCGGCTGCTGAAGGATAAAAATCAAGGATTCTCGCGCTTTTTCGACCTGGTCGATGTCTACGGCAAAGCGGGGCAAGATTCCAAGTCGGTGGAAGTCCTGCAAGTGATCAAGGGCCGGATGTATGCGGACGGCAAACAGAATGACTTTATCGCGCAACTGGATAGCGTCGGCGGAAAGCACTCCAACTCGCAAGCGATCCTGGAGTACTGCGCAAAGTTCTACATCGAGGCGAATCGCGAGACGCAGTACTTTGAAATTCTGATTAAACTTTTTGATTTGTGTCTGAAGGCCGGCAACGTTGACAAAGCCTCCGACGCGCTCGAGAAGCTGCTCGACATCGATCCCTACGATCACCGCAACCAGGAACGCCTGCAGAAGTTGCATGGGCGCGTCGACGATTCAACTTTGAAACGCCTCGGCGCCCGCCTGAGCAAGTCCGGAACCGCCGGGCCGCCGCGCTCCGTGCACACCCAGTCCTCGACCGCGGACACCGTGAGCACATCGGCATCGGTCGGCGGAGACGCGCGGCACGCGCAGGCGCTCGAAGATCTCATCGTCCAGACGGAGATTTTCTTGCAGTATTCGCTCCAGAACAAAGCGCTGGAGCGCCTGCAAAAAATCGCCGCCACGTTCCCCGGCGAAGAAGAACGCAATACGCGTCTGCGGAGCCTCTATCAGACCGCGAATTGGTGGCCGCCTGGCTCTTCGCGTCCCAAAGCAGAACCTACCGCGCCTCCCCGCCAGGTCGACGCCGTACCGGAATCGCTAGGCGCAGGTCTCACCCAGAAGACCGGAATCTACACGGCGGAGACGCTCCGCGACCTCGCGAAAATCTCCGAGATCAATCAAAAGATTTTCCGCCAACAGACACCGCGCGCCATGTTGAACACCGCCGTCAACGAAGTCGGCGCCTATTTGCATTGTTCTCGCGCGCTTGCCGTGTTTGGCGCGCCGGGGCGCCCGCCGGAGATGGCCGCGGAATTCTGCGCCGCGGGCGTGCGTGCCACTCCCGGCGCGCAAGTAGTTCTGTTGCTTGCGCAGATGGAAAAAGCGCAGCCCGATGAATTAGGCGGCTTGACCCTGAACGCCGCCGGCAGCTCGATTCTGAAAGAGATGGGCGTCAACACCGCTCTCGGAGTCAGCCTTAGCGACAAAGAGACGCAAAGCCCCGCCGGCATGCTGATCGTTGCACACGCCGAAGCGCACAAGTGGAAGCCAAACGAAGCCTACTTCCTGCAAGCCATCGGCGATCAGATGCTCATGAGCGTCAGCCACACGCGCCTGCGCTCCCTGGTGCGGCGCATGGGCGTCTCCGATGAGCGCACCGGATTGCTCAGCCGCAGTTCGTACCAGAGTTGCCTCTTAACCGAAGCGGATCGCTCGCGCACGCAAGGCACGCCGCTGTCTCTGGCCATTCTGCAAATTGACCGTGGCGCGGAAATCCTGCGCCAGCAAGGCGAATCGCCGGTCGAGCGTTTTCTGGAGCAGTTGGCGCGCTCCCTGCAACCTATCGTGCGCCAGAACGATGTCGCGGTAAAATATACCTCGTGGTCCCTGGCGTTCATCCTGCCGGATACCAGCCTGGCCGGCGCGCAGAACCTGGCGGATAAGCTGCGGCGGGCGGCGTCTGGTTTGAAACCGCCCTGGGATTCCACGCAAGTCACGCTCAGCGCCGGAATCGTCGAGGCCGTCGCGAAGTCGGATTACGAGAGCGAGGATATTGTTACGGATCTGATCAATCGCGCCGAGCTGAGCGTCGAAGAGGCGCGCAAACGCGGCGGCGACACCGTCGTGGCGCTGGAAAGCCCCAAAGTCTAGCGGCGAATAAGAGAGGAAAATTATGTTTCCGACCGATGTGGTAATTGTTGCCGGAGCACGCACGCCCATGGTGCGCTACACCGGCTCATTTTCGGATGTTTCCGCGATCGATTTGGCCGCGCACGCGTCGAAAGAAGCGATTCGCCGCTCCGGGGCCGACCCTGCGGAGATCGATCACGCGATTTTCGGCAACGTCATGCAGACTAGCGCGGACGCGCTCTATGGCGCGCGGCACGTGGGACTGAAAGCCGGTCTAAGAATGGAAACTCCCGCGGTGACTGTGAATCGGCTGTGCGGCTCCGGCATCGAAGCCATCGCGCAAGGCGCGCAGAGGCTGCTGCTCGGCGAAGCAAATATGGTCCTCGCCGGCGGTATGGAGAACATGACGCAGGCGCCCTTCGTAATCCGCGGCGCGCGCACCGGATTGAAGCTCGGCGGCGGCGCGCTGGAGGATTCACTAATGGCCGGCCTGACGGATTCCTACTGCGGATTGCCCATGGCGCTAACCGCAGAAAAGTTGGCGGAGCAGCAAGGAATTACGCGCAAAGATGCAGACGCCTACGCCCTACGCAGCCAGCAAGCAGCGGAGGCTGCGTACAAAGCGTGCCGCATCCGAGAAGAGTTGGCTCCCGTCGAAGTGAAGCAGGGCAAAAAAACCATCGTGGTCAGCGAAGATGATCATCGCCGGCCGGACACCACCATGGAGATCCTCGAAAAATTGCCGACGTCGTTCAAGAAGGACGGAATCGTCACCGCGGGAAATGCCAGCGGCATCGTCGATGGCGCTGCGGCGGTGGTCGTAACGCGGGAGAAAACGGCGAAAGAACAAGGCCTGAAACCTGTCGGCCGAATTATTTCCTGGGCCGTCGCCGGCGTCGACCCCAGCATCATGGGCATCGGGCCGGTGCCCTCATCGCAAAAAGCGCTGAAGCTCGCGGGCCTCACGCTCGATCAGATGGACCGCGTCGAGGTCAACGAGGCGTTTGCTGCGCAGTACCTTGCAGTCGAAAAAGTCCTGGGATTGAATCGCGACAAAACCAACGTAAACGGCGGCGCCATCGCGCTCGGCCACCCACTCGGCGCGTCAGGAACGCGTTTGGTCATCACCATCCTGAATGAACTGCGCCGCAATAATCTGCGCTACGGACTGGCAACAGCGTGCATCGGCGGCGGCCAGGGCATCGCCATGGTCGTCGAGGCCCTTTACAACTAGTTCGCAGCGTTTCTGCTACACTTTTGCCTGCTGACAAATAGTATTCTTGCGGGTGTTTTGCCGCTCCTTGGCGACTGTCCGCGGCATTTCCTACAGAGGAACAGAATGGCGATTCAAAAAGTGGGCGTCGTCGGGTGTGGCTTGATGGGTTCGGGAATCGCGCAAGTCTCGGCGCAAGCCGGCTTCCCCACCATCGTCCGTGAGGTCAGCCCGGAGATTGTCGACAAAGGATTGAAGAGCATCGAGAAAAATCTCGCCCGCCTGGTGGAAAAGGGCAACATCACCGAAGCGCAAAAGAACGAGATTCGCGGCCGGTTGAAGGGTACAACCGCGCTGCAGGACCTGAAGGATTGTGATGTAATCGTCGAGGCCATCATCGAGCAGCTTCCGGCCAAGCGCGAGCTATTTGGCGCTCTTGATGCCCTTTGCCCCGCCTCCACGATTTTTGCCAGCAACACTTCTTCGCTGACCATCACCGAAATCGCCACGGCCACCAAGCGGCCGCAGCGCTTCGTCGGCCTCCATTTTTTCAATCCCGTTCCGGTGATGAAGCTTGTCGAAGTTGTAAAAACCATCGCCACCGATCCGGCTGTGTATGAAGAAATCGTGGCGTTCGGCGCGAAGCTTGGGAAAACGCCGGTGCGCGCCCACGATAGCACCGGATTCATCGTCAATCGCCTTCTCGTGCCCTATCTGCTCGACGCTATTCGTGCGCTCGAAGAAGGCGTCGGCTCGATCGAGGACATCGACAACTCCATGAAGCTCGGCTGCGGACATCCGATGGGGCCGCTGACCCTTCTCGATTTCGTCGGCCTGGACACCACCTATTACATCGCGAACATTATGTTCGACGAATTCCGCGAGCGCCGTTTTGCGTCGCCGCCGCTGCTCAAACGCATGGTGCTCGCCGGCTGGAACGGCCGCAAAGCCGGACGCGGCTTCTACGACTATTCCGATCCGCAAAAGCCAAAAGCAATGAAATTTTGAGATTGTGACGAGAACATGGCTTACGAAAACATTCTGTTTGAGAAAAAAGACGGCATCGCCTACATCACCTTCAATCGCCCGAAGGTGCTGAATGCGCTGAATCGCAGGACAATCGAAGAGCTGCGCGACGCGCTGCTCGAAGCCCGCGACGATTCTTTCATCCGTGTACTGATTCTTACCGGCTCAGGAGAAAAATCATTCGTCGCGGGAGCCGACATCGGCGAGCTTGCTCAGCGCACTCCGGTGGACGGCAAGGATTTTTCGCTCTTCGGCCAAAGCGTCTTCCGTCTGCTAGAGACGCTTGGAAAGCCTTCGATCTGCGCCATCAATGGATTCGCGCTCGGCGGCGGTTGCGAGCTGGCCCTTTCCTCCACCATCCGGCTCGCCAGCAAAACCGCCAAGCTCGGCCAGCCAGAAGTGAAACTCGGCATCATCCCCGGCTACGGCGGTTCGCAGCGCCTAGCGCGGCTTTGCGGCAAAGGCATCGCGCACGAGCTGTGCCTCACCGGCGAAATGATTACCGCCGAAGAGGCGCTACGCATCGGCCTCGTCAATCACATTTACGAGCCGGCGGAGCTTCTGCCCGCCGCGGAAGCGATGGCGAAAAAAATCATCGCCAACGCCCCGCTCGCCGTGAAGTACACCATGGAAGCCGTCGAGCGCGGCGTCGAGATGCCTCAGGAAGAAGGCCTGTTCCTGGAAGCCACTTTGTTCGGCCTCTCCTGTGCCACCGAAGACATGCGCGAAGGCACCAAAGCTTTCCTCGAAAAAAGGAAAGCGGACTTTAAGGGCAAATAACGAAACTAGTGATGGCCGATAAACTCCAGCCCCGCTCGATCAACGGCGAACTGACCGCGTCCGGTCTGCGCTTTGGAATCGTTGTGAGCCGCTTCAACAGCTTTATTACCGAGCGTCTGCTAGCCGCGGCCGTCGATGCCCTCGAGCGCGCCGGTGCCGCCAGCGAAAACGTCGACGCGGTTCGTGTCCCCGGCGCTTTTGAACTGCCGCTCGCAGCAAAAAAACTCGCCGCCACCGGCCGTTACGATGCGCTCATCGCCATCGGTTGCATTCTGCGCGGCGAAACCGCGCATTACGATTACGTTTGCTCCGAAACCTCGCGCGGATTGCAGCTCGCGCAAATGGACACCGGCCTCCCCATCATCTTTTGCGTGTTGACCTGCGACACTCTCGAGCAAGCCATCGACCGAGCCGGTCTCAAGGGCGGCAACAAGGGTTTTGAAGCAGGCCTGGCCGCCATCGAAATGGCTCAGCTTTCGCGAAAGCTCGCGGGCCGAAAATCTTCCTCCGTCGCACCCAAAACTCCTCCATCGCGAAAGACGCGGCATAAATAACATGTCCTCCCTGCGCACCAAATCCCGCGAGTTTGCCATGCAGATGCTCTTCCAGTGGGACATGAGCCAGCAGGACCCTGCCAAACTCGAAGCAAAATTCTGGCGCGCCGCAAAAGCCGCCGACACGACACGCGAGTTTGCCAACCGCTTATTCGAGGGTGCCGCGAAAGAAGTCACTGTGCTCGACGAAATCATTGTCAAGCACGCGGAGAACTGGCGCTTCGAGCGCCTCGCCGCCATCGATCGCGCCATCCTGCGCCTCGCCATGCACGAACTGCGCTGCTCCGACACGCCGCCCAAAGTCGTTCTGAACGAAGCCGTCGACCTCGCCAAAAAATTCTCCGGGGAGGATTCCGGCGCGTTCGTAAACGGCATCCTCGACGCCTTCCGTAGGTCTATGATGCAACAGTAGGTTAGCGGCCTAACTAAACCTCAGCACCGCCTGTACCGAAACTTTCTCCGGCGAAAAGTGTTTTTTCTGCAGATCCGAAACAGGTCTCGGAGCGTCCCCAAAAGGAGAGAGATGATGAACGCTCAACCATTCCTGAGGCGAAGTGTGCTCGTGCTCGGTGTTGCCGGATTGCTCGTCGGTGGCGCCTACGCGCAAGCTCCGGAACCGGCCCCGCAACAGCAGGACATCCACAGCGACAAGAAAGACATTCGCCAGGACAAGCAAGACCTGGCGAAGGATCGCGTGGACCGCAACGCCGATCAGCGCGACATCAATCACGATCGCCGCGACCTGGCGAAAGACCGCGTTGACCGTAATCAGGACCAGCGCGATATCAACAAGGACAGGCGCGACCTGCGCAAGGATGACGCGAAATACGGCGTGAACAGCGCCCAAGCCCAGGCCGACCGCAAGGACCTAAGGGCCGACCGCGTCGACCGCAACAAGGATCAGCGCGACATAAACAAAGACAAAAGCAACTTGACCGCCGACCGCACAGACCGCAACCAGAACCAGCGCGATATCAACAAAGACAAGCGCGACCTGCACAAGGACCGCAAAGACCTGCGCCACGACCGCAGAACCAAATAAGCCGGCACGTTAACGCCATGCCAGCGCGGGAGATGCGCGCGCCACGCAGCAGTGGCGAGCCGCTCCCGCGTTTCCATTTTGATTGAGACTTGCGTTTTTAGTTACAACGTTAAAGCGGCCAGTTACTTGAGTACGATAAGAGTCACTTCGATTTTCGACACTCTTCCGGTGCTCGGGTCGGTCCCGATTGTGCTCTCCACGGTTTGCCCGTCGCGCATAATCAGGTTCAACTCCGCTTTGAATTGCCGAATCACTGGTTCATTGAACTGCGTCAAACCCGGGCCATTTGCCTGCGGCACGGACTTTTCAAAGGCGACGGGAATGTCGCCGTCCACCCACGAGCGCTCGAACATTAGTTGGACACCGAAACTCACATCATTTATCCGATGCGCTCGGCAGTCTACATTCGTGCCCACATCCAAATACTGCATCCCACCTGGGCTTCCCCCTACATAAACTGGAATACGCGTACCGACACGCAGCTTGGCCAACTCCGGTCCGTGATCCACGCCGATCAATGTGGTGTAGGGAAGGCTTTTGACCTTCTTATCGCCGTCAAACTCTGTAAATACGATCTGAACTTTGACCGGAACGGGCTTAAGTTCGCGGGTTTCGCTTTTCGGTCTCTCGTCGCTTTTCTTATTCTCTTGCGCGGTCGATACGGAGGAGAAGATCGCTAGACTCGTGAAAACTAGAACCAGCTGAATGCTTCGCTTCATTGTTCCTCCTGAAATATGCATTTCTGAGGCGGAACCCATTTATTTCTCGACGCGACCTTGCTCATCATCCTGCGACTCCAGCGGTTTGATCTCAAGCTGTGCTATTTGAATCAATTCCAGCGGAAAAGAATCTTCTTTGGCAGGCGCCTGATGCAAAAGCGCTTGCGCCAGTCCTTGCGTCTGCTGCGAGCCGGCAACAAATTTGGCAAAAGCTTCTCGCTCATCGGGCGGGACGAGAACCTCTGGCTCGCGCACGACATGAAGGTCGGGCTGCGTATTTCGAGGATGATGATTAGGAAGCGCCTTGCCTATCGAGAGCCCCTTGCGGGCAATTTCGGGCTTCGACAATCTCAAATTGGCTTGGGCAAGCTTCGGTTCTGCCCCGGCAGTGACTTGAGGGTGTCGAATGTGTTGTCGGAATGCTTGGGCGCCAAAAACCATGCAGGCAAGGATCGCAGTTGCGGTGGCCAGGGCCCATGCCGGAGCAATAGCTCGCTGACTTTTTGGCTGTTTGTTGAGCGCAGTTTCCACGCGGGACGCAAAGCTTCCGCGGCACTTGGAGTTGGCGCGCTCGTGAAGACTTGAGTCAATGGCGGCGAAGAGCATTTTCTCGGCAACTATGCTGGCCTGACAGTCCGCGCAGATGTCAACATGCTCACGCACCGGGACCGGCAACGCAGCGCCGCTCGCGGCGGCCTCGATCAACGCTTCTTTGTACTTGTCACATAGCATTGCAGCTTCTCCGCTAATTTCTTTCTGCCGGCGAACAGCCGTGACTTCACCGTGCCGATCGGCAAGCCCAGCATCGCCGCAACTTCTTCCAGCGTATGGCCCTCCATCGCCGCAAGCAGCAGCACCAGCCGCAGCTTGTCCGGCAGCGCATCCAATGCGCGGTCGAAGTGCGCCTGGAATTCGCTCGACGCCGCAAGTTCCTCGGCTGTAGCCGGCGCAGGACGCCTCGCTGGCTGCGCCCACTCCGTTTCGCGCACCTCGCGCCGTTTCGCCGAGCGAGCCCGGTCCAGGGCCAACCGAAACACGATGCGCACCAGCCACCCGCGAAACCGTTGCGCATCGCGCAAGCCATCAAACCGCCGGTACGCCCGCAGCAACGCTTCCTGCGCGACATCTTCTGCGTCGGCATCGTTGCGCAAGACGCTGCGCGCCACGCGATAAGCAAGCGGCCCGCACTCCGCGAGCCGCTCCTCAAATTCGCGACGCTTGGCCGCCTGCGCCGCCTCTCGGCCCCACTCCTCCGCGGCGCGAATTGGCTGGATCAGAACCAGCTCCTGCATTCGTTCTCACGTGCGAGCCAAGAGCGCTCGCCCTCCCGGTTCAATTACTAGACGCCGCGGTACGTTCCGCGGTTCGCCTGCACAAGACGTTTAACACAAATCGCCAAGTCAAACCTGAAGTTCACCCAGGACGGCAGTTCAGGAATGGAACAGAGCCCGTTCCGCCAAATCCCAAAACGGGAGCCACAATGCGGTTTCCTCACTAAGTTCGACCCCCCTCGCTGCAATCTGCTGGGTCTTAAAGGTCAGCCCTAACAGTCCCAATTCGAGCGGCTTACAGCGTTCCTGCCTTTCGCTTCCGCAAAAACGTCCCGCTCCCAGCCGCTCTCTCTTCCCTGGCCCTTCGCCTGCATTTCGCCACTTCATGCGGCCCCTCCCGCAAGACGCCCGCAATGAATCGCGTACAGCAACGCGCCCGTGCTTTGTGGCGCTGCCGATTCTTACTCTTCTCGCCTTGGCCGCGTGCACTCTAGGCTGCGCCGGCAGCACCGGAAGCGTAAGCTACACGCCACTTCCGCCACCACCTCCGCCGACTCCTTCTTCCATCACCGCCACCATAACGCCCAACACCGCCTCGTTGCTTTTAGGCAACGCGCAAACTTTCGCTGCGACGGTCACCGGTACCAGCAACACCAGCGTCTCCTGGAGCGTCAACGGCGTCCCCGGGGGCAGTCCCACTACCGGGACCATCAGCACAGCTGGCGTCTACACCGCGCCACAAATTTTGCCCACGCTCGCTGCCATCACCGTAACCGCGCAGAGCGTCGCCGACTCCGCCAAGCAAGCCTCCGCCAACATAACGATTCTCAGCGACATCACGATCGTCATGACCCCCGGTGTCATCGGCATAGAACTTGGCGCAAGCCAGCCGTTCCACGCCGCAATCAGCAGCAGCGGACAACCGAACGCCGGGATTCGCTGGAGCATCTCAGGCGCGGCCTGTCCTGTCGCATGCGGCTTGCTCGACACAAACGGCAATTACACCGCGCCGCAAATCCTGCCCGCCCCCGCCACGGTGACGCTAACCGCGCAAAGCGTCGCCGATTCTTCCAAGCAAGCTTCCGCCACCGTCACGATCACCAGCAATTTTTCCCTGCAGCTTTCAGCGCCCTCAAGCATCCCCTCCGGCGGCTCCGGCGTCATCGCCTCCACACTCACGCCAGTCCCCGGCTCAAATCCCAGCACCGCGCTCTCTTGGACTCTGTCCGGCACCGGATGCAGCGGAACAACCTGCGGCGTGCTGGCCTCAGTAACGACGCAAGCCTCGGGCAGCGGCGCAACATCCAACTCCGCGACCTTCGCAGCGCCGGTAACGCCGCCGAATCCCAACACCGTCACCATTACCGTGACGCCGCAAGCCGATCCAGCAAAAAAGGCGCAAGCCAACGTAACCATCCGGCCCGGCGTCGGCGTGACTCTCTCACCCGGCACAGCTACGCTCGCCGGCGATCACCGCGTCACACTCACCGCCCATGTCTTCGGCAGCACCAACAGCGCCGTAACGTGGACCGTGAACGGCATAGCCAACGGCACCGGCACCGTCGGCCAGATTTGCGTCGTGGCCAGCAATCCCTGCCAGCCGCTAACCACGGGCAACAATTCGCAGGTCGACTATCAAGCCCCCGGTGCAATACCGGCTCTCAGCCCTGTCACCGTGCGCGCCACCAGCCTCGCCGATACCACGCGCATCGCCACCGCACAAATCACTGTGATCAATCATGTCGTCGTAACCGTGCTGCCTTCCACCGTCACGCTTGCCCCGCTTGATGTGCGGGGATTTTCGGCTACCGTCCTCGGCACCAGCAATCAAAACGTGGTCTGGCAAATTCAAGGAGCCGCGTGCTCGGTCGCAGGCCCGTGCGGCGCAATCGACGTAAATGGCGTCTACACCGTTCCCGGCTCCGCTCCGTCCCCAGACAGGTTCATTGTCATGGCCGTCAGCGGCGACGATCCGTCCCAATCTGGCTTCGCAAACCTCACCATCGCCACCGGCGCCAACATCCTGTCGCTGCATCCCTCCAGCGTCTACGCCGGCGCAGCCAACGGCTTCACTCTTCGCGTCGACGGCAGCAATTTCGCCGCCTCCACTCCCGGACCAGGTTCTGTCTTGCTGATCGCCGGCACCGCGCGCACCACCACGTGCAACTCCGTCACGGAATGCACCGCACCCGTCACCGCCGCGGATGTGTCTGTCCCGGGCAATCTCTCCGTCCAGGTTCGCAACCCTGATGGCACAACCTCCAACAGCGTTTCCCTACTCGTTGCCGCGCCCAATGCCTCCGATGAAATCATCTCCCTCACCAGCGCCGCACCCTCCGCGACCGCCAAGGACATCATCGTCGTCGACCCCACTACCGCCGGCGTCTCCCTCCCGAACGCCGATGTCGACCTGAACGTCGCCGCCCTTGGCGTCTTCTGGACTACCGCTAATTCGTGCTCGCTCGCCGGAAATCCGGTGCCTTTGCAGCGGCCCGCCACCGGAGTTGTCGCCGCGGACATTTGCTTGTTTTCGGCGGTCTGGATACCAGCATGACCTACACCGTCACCGGGCCCGGCGACGTCACGGTCATCTCCAAGCAGCCCGCTGGCCTCGGCATCATTCACCTTACGTTGCAAATATCCGCCGCCGCGACTCCCGGCGCGCGCACGCTCTTCATTCAAAACGCAAATTTGGACAAAACCGCCGCCACCGGCGCGCTGGAGATGCAATGAAATGAGCTTCACCCAACGCAGAAGATTTCTCTGGATATGTTTCTTGGTTGGCATGCTGCTCCTGAGTCTAACCGCGGCCTTCGCCAACGCGACCACGTTCGCACGCTTGCGCTTCGAGGATCTGGCGCAGCAATCCACCGCGGTAGCCCGGCTGCGCTGCCTCGGCTCCGAATTTCGCTGGGAGCGCGGCGAGCTTTGGACCGAAACCCGCTTCGAAGTTCTCGAGCGCAACAAAGGCCTTCTTCCCGGACTCGTCACCGTGCGCACCATCGGCGGCGTCTCCGGTCATTTGCATTCGCACGTCGACGGCGTTCCCGTATTCCGCGCGGGCGAAGAGGTCTATCTATTCCTGTGGGAGCGCCACGGCGAGCCCTATCGCGTGCTTGGCTGGGCGCAAGGCACGTTTCGCATCGCGCGCAACGCGGACACCGGAGTCGAAACCGTCACGCAAGACTCCGCCATGGCGCCCATTTTCGACCCGCGCACGCGAACTTTCCGGCACGGTGGCATCCGCAATCTGCCCGTAGGAATTTTTCAGTTGAAGCTGCGCCGCGCCCTGGAACAAAAGGTCGAAACGAATTAATGCGACCGCAATCACATATGGAGTGCGGCGGTCTGGCCGCCGCTTTCACCACTGACCCAAGCCACAAAATCAAAAATGGGAAACTGCCGCCGGAGAACAACCCGATGCACAAACGAAAAAACGCAACCTCAACAAGAATTCTCTCCATCGCGCTTGTAGCAATTCACATCGCCTGGACCGCCCGGGCCGCCGCAGGCTACGCCTTCAACCAGGTCGTGCCCGACGTCCGCCTGCCTGTCGCTGTGTCTGGTGGCTCCGCCTGCCCCGTGCGCGCCCATCAACTAAGCGCCGCCTCCAGCATCTCGGTCCGCTGGAGCACTACCCTCGGCACAAGTCCCGTTTCCATCCTCACGCAAAACCAAACCGCCAGCGCCCGCCTAACCGAAATCGAGCAAGTTATTTCGCAATCGCTCGCTGTCTGGACCGGCGTCAGCGGCACCACTCTGCTGCCCGCTACCGTCGCGCCGCTGCGGCGCATCTCGACGCAAAACGCCTGCGGCTCCGATGGCCTCAACTCCATCTGTTTCGATCAAGCCGACAGTGCCTTCACTCCGGGCGTGCTCGCCTTCACCCGCGTCATTACCTCCGACGCGCTCGGAGAACAGCTCGGCGGCAGCCCCGCCGCCACACAGCTCGGACAAATTCTCGACGCCGACATTTATTTCGACCCCAGCAATGCGCAAGTCACGTTCGCAACGCCCGCCGCGCTGCCCACCTCTCCCCAAGCCTACGACCTCCAGTCCGTCCTCACCCACGAGCTCGGCCATTTTCTCGGTTTCAGCCACTCCGCCATCTGGAGCGCCATGATGTACCCCTACGCTCCTGCGCCCGGCACCTTCAACGGCGCGCGTCCCAGCTCGCTGCAACCCGACGCGCCACTCGGCGACGACGATCGCACCGGCCTTCGCATCCTGTATCCCGACCCCGCCGACGCCGTAAACGTGGGCGTCATCAGCGGCCGTATCTTGCCCGCCAATCCGCTCTCCTTGCCGCTATCGCCGCCAGGAGTAACAGGCATCTTCGGTGCCCATGTGGTCGCCATGGATCAAGCCAGTGGTGCAGTCATCGCCGGAACCATCGCCGGCTGGAGTTGCGCAGCCCCCGGCCCCGCACAATTCGATGGCAGTTACCATATCGAGCGCCTCCCGCTAGGGCACAGCTACACCGTCTACGCCGAGCCGCTCAACGGCGTAGTCTCGCCCGCCCAGATCTCCCCGGCAATCGCCACCCTATGCCGTAATCCCGCCACCGACCCCGGCTGGCCGCCGTTGCAAGCCTGCGTCGTACCCGCGGCCAACGTAAGTTTCACCACGCGATCGCGCTGAAACCCTTGTGGCACGGCCAATTTGCCTGTGCTCTTACGACCGCGCTCGCGCAAAAACATTAGCTCGATAACGGACTGACCCAAAATGTATTAGGACGCTCGTTCGGAATTTTCAACCACAAGGAAGCGTTTAGGGACGCATCGCGGCTACCGCCGGCGCGAATTCGCCAGCAGCCGCAAAATTTCCAGGTACAGCCAAATCAGCGTTACCATCAATCCAAACGCGCCATACCACTCCATGTACTTCGGAGCGCCCATACGCACGCCGGTTTCGATCATGTCGAAATCCAGCACCAAATTCAGCGCCGCGATCACGACCACGAAAAGGCTGAACGCGATTGCCCACCAGCTGCCGCCGTAGAGAATTCCCACGTTCACGTGGAAAAAGCCCAACAGCATGACCACCAGGTAGAACACGGCGATGCCGCCGGTTGCTGCGATCACGCCGAGCTTGAACCGTTCGGTGGCGCGAATCACGCCCGTCTTGTACGCAAACAGCATGACAAAGAGCACGCCAAACGTCAGGCCCACTGCCTGGATCGCTATGCCGTGGTAAGACCGTTCAAAAAACGCGGAGATCCCGCCGAGCGCGAATCCTTCCAGCAGCGCGTACAACGGTGCGGTGATCGGTGCCCAGCTTCTCTTGAAGATCGTTACCAGTGCGGTCACCATCCCGCCCAGCAACCCGCCGATCATCCACGGCGTGGCGGCCCCCGGCGTCGGCGACTGGGCCAAGCCCCAAGTCCATGCCGACGTGGCCACGACGCAAAGCAGCAGCAAGCCGGTTTTATTCACCGTGCCCTGCAGGGTCATCGCCTCCCCGCCGAGCGTCACCTCGCCGCGAAACGCCTTCTCATTCAGCGCAGGATTGGATGTGCGAAACGGATTAGCCATGGTTGATTTCCTCGCCGTTGCAGTAGTCTGTGCAGCAAACCTATTTTTCGTCAGGGCACGGCTTCAGCCGTGCGATAAGTAACATCCACTGAATAAGGCTTTAGCCGCTGAGGGCTCGCGTTTTGAGTTTCTGCACCGATGTTACACACCCAGTTTATACCCGCGAAAATCGCGCCGCAAATCGCACACCAGAACTCAAGCGTAAATAAGGACAAGCAGGCGGATCAGAACCAAAGGAGTGGTAGCGCTAACGGGAATCGAACCCGTATTTTAGCCTTGAAAGGGCT
>Ga0137359_10000776_pt1 | contig 24423 bp, 38 predicted proteins | sample Mad1_40_16metaG_FD_108281 | JGI IMG/M metagenome (GOLD analysis project Ga0137359, IMG submission 108281) | Vadose zone soil microbial communities from Angelo Coast Range Reserve, California, USA - Mad1_40_16 metaG | ecosystem: Environmental > Terrestrial > Soil > Vadose zone | place: USA... | reverse complement strand
GCCGGAGGCGTTCGCCGAGGTGGACGGGATCGACAAGCAATTCGCCGACCAGGGGGGCCTCCCGCTGCTCCTCCAGGGGCAGGGCGAGCCCGGCATCCGCGCCGGCAATCAGGTCGGCGTCATGGCGACCCTAGCGTCGGCCCGGCCGCGCGAGTTGGCGATGCGGGTGGAGCACGCGGTCAGCGAGATCGCGACCCTGGTCTGGCGCTACCACCGGATGCTCGAGCCCGAGGCCCTCGTGAAGCCCGACGGCGCCCGCTTCCTCTTGACCCAGATCCCCAAGGAAACCGTGGTGTTGGTCGCCGCCCACTCGGCCTCCCCGCTCTACGCCGCCGCGATCAAGGCCGAGGCCGACAATCTCCTCAAGGCTGGCGCCATCGACCTCGCCGACTACGTCACCATGAAGGACCCCCCGATGGTGGACGTCCTCCGGTCCAAGGCCCGGCATCTCCAAGACGCCGCCGCGAAGAAGGGCGAGCGCCTGCTGGCCATCAAGGAGATGCAGGCCCAGCATGGACGCGGCGGACGTTCTACTCGATAGCTAGCTAGCACGCTTCGCGTGATCATCAACGCCGACGCCCGATCCATCCCGCTGCGTGACCAGTCCGTCCACTGCGTCGTGACGAGCCCTCCCTACTGGGGCCTGCGCGACTATGGCGTCATGGGCCAGCTCGGCCTCGAGCGCACGCCGGAGGAGTACGTGGCCGCCCTGGTGGTCGTCTTCCGCGAGGTCTGGCGGGTGCTGCGCGATGACGGGACGTGCTGGCTCAACCTCGGGGACTCCTACGCCGGGTCGTGGGGCGCGCAATCTCGTGGCGACACGACAAGCGAGGCCTCGTCACGCCTTGAAGGATCCTCCATGCTGTCGGCTCGGCAGATCTTTGCACATCCTTTGGGCGGCAACGGAACTGGGAGCCTGAAGCACACACCTGGCCTCAAGCCGAAGGATCTCGTCGGCATCCCGTGGCGCGTCGCCTTCGCCCTCCAGGCGGACGGCTGGTATCTCCGCTCGGACATCGTGTGGAGCAAGCCGAACCCGATGCCCGAGAGCGTGACGGATCGGCCGACGAAGGCGCACGAGTACCTCTTCCTGCTGGCGAAGTGCGAGCGGTACTACTACGACGCGCGCTCAATAGCGGAGCCGTCAGTGCATCAGCACGGCAACCGCGCCGGCTCGCTCGTCAGGCTCGGCGACGATCCTTTCGTCTCGTCTCTGCCAATGCCCACCGCGGCGACGCATGGGTCTCTAAACGGCACGCGTAACCGCCGCTCCGTCTGGGAGATTGCGACCCAGCCGTACCCAGAGGCCCATTTCGCCACTTTCCCCGAGGCGCTGGTGGAGCCCTGCGTGCTGGCCGGGACCCCGGAACGTGGCGCGGTCCTCGACCCCTTCGCCGGCAGCGGCACGGTCGGGCTGGTCTGCCAGCGCCTCGGCCGGCGGTTCGTCGGGCTCGAACTCAAGCCGGAATACTGCGCGATGGCCTACAAGCGGACCGCGCAGCTAGGGCTCGTCTAGCCTCTCAGTCCGCCTCGGACTGCCCACCCCACGCCAAAAAGTCCTCTTGACGTGCAGATAGTGCGGGGCGTAGTCTCCCCACCAATGGCGACACGAGGTGGACGCCGCGGGTCCAGTCGGAAGTCCCGTCGATGAGTTTCCCAGGCTCGGCGCGCCCTGTTGCGTAATCACACGCGAGCTGCACTGAGCCGCGCAGTCTAAAAGGAGCACACCATGGTCGAGACCGTCATCGTACGGAATCGTCGGCACGGGCGTAAGGGCCGCCGGTAAGCGCCCGGAAATGATCCGTCACCGCTACGGGAAACGGCGTGGCCGTCGGTAAGACGACCCGCCGCGCCAAGCGCGCCGCCCGCCGGAATCTCCGGCGGGCGCGCGTCGTTCGGTGGAGGGCCCGCCCATGAGGGGCATGCCGCCCGGGATGGCCGCCATGCCGCAGGGGCAGGTCGAGCCCGCCGCGGCGCCCCAGGCGAAAGGTGGGCAAGAAGCGCGCGGGAAGATCATCGCCGGCCTCGCCACCGAGCTCGCCCGCATCGCCATCCCGATGTTTCCGAAAGAGTCGCCCATGGGCATCGCGCTCGCCGAAACGGCGGCCAAGCTCGGCAAGATTTTCGCCAAGCCGCCCGAGGATCTCGGCCAGGCCGAGCTCAAATTCATGGGCCAACAGCTCTATCCAGGACAGAAGCCCGCCGCGATGGATATGGGCCAGGTGGTCCGGGGCGGCCTCGCGGGTCAGGGCGTCCCAGGCGCTGGCGGTCCCCCCGGCGGTCCCCCCGCTGGTCCACCCCAAGGAGGCTAGATCATGGCTGGACTCGTAAGGCCGAAGATGTTTCCGATTCGCGAGGTCACCTCCGACAAGCAGGATGCGGGCATGATTTACAACCCGAAACGGATGAGTCACCACGGCGGCCTCGACGCGCCGACGAAGTGGCCCAAGGGCGACGCGCCGTCGGGGCTCATGGACATCGACTCGCCCACCAAGATCAAGACCGCCGACGAGTCGCGCCACAGTAGCGACGACTGAGGAGCGCGACCATGCCGGATCTCTCAGACCTGACGCCCGCCGAGCTCGCCGAGGCCGCCCTCGCGAATCCGCAGGTCTTCGCGCACATCGCGTCGAAAGATCCGCGGGTCCAACTGATGGAGCGCCTCTACGGGGACCCCGAGGCCAAGCGCGCCATCCAGTCCCACAGCAAGCGCCTCTTCCCCAAGGCGTCCGTCCCCGAGATCGACCTCCCCGAGGTCATCCGCGGCGAGCTCAAGGACGACCTCGACGCCGTCAAGAAGCTCCGCACCGAGCTCGAGGATGAAAAGAAGGGCCGGCGGCGCCAGAGTTTCCGCGCGCGGCTGGAGGAAGCGGGCGGCGCCGCGGAGGATCTGGACGCCATCGAGACGTTCATGGTGGACAACGAGATCGGGCCCAAGTCGCTGACCGTCGCGGTCGAGAAATTCTACGAGTCCAAGGAGCTCGCCGAGCCCCGCGGCGCGGCGCTCTCCGATGCCTTTGTCGCCGACGCCAAGGACGAGCAGATGAAGGCGCTCCTCACCGCGGGTCCCGGAGCCGACCTCGACAAGATCAACGAGCCCTTTGTGGAGGCCGTCTATCAGGATATGTTCGGCCAGCGCGCCGGACGGAGAGGACGCGGGTAACCCATGCCCATCCCTGGCGTCGGCATCATCGCAGGCGGTCCCGCCGGAACGGAGCTCCAAAACTTCACGCGGCGCGCCTTCACCGGCAAGCTGATCGTCCAGACCCGCAACGCGACGCCGCTGATGGCCGCGCTCTTCGCCAACGCGAAGCCGGCCGGCGGCGGCATGTCCTCGGTCACCGTGCCGATGCAGGGGGGCAGCTACGTCAACACCGTCGCGACCGACGCCTCCGGCAAGTTTCCCCAGCCGGCCGCGCTCAATCCCGGCGTCAACGCGGAGTGGAACCTCAAGATCATCATTACCCCGATCCCGTTCCTGGGCTTGGAGGGGCTCGTCCAGTGGGACGCCGCGGTGATCCCGATCCTGGCCGCCCGCATGAACGACGCCGGCAACTCGCAGGCGGAATACTACTCGACCCAGATCTGGACGAACGCCACCTACGGCTCGAACGACCTCGACGGCCTGCCGCTGATCGCGTCGGCCACCGGCACCTACGCCAACCTCTCGCGGGCGGCCAACACGTGGCTGCAGGCGAACGTCATCAACGCGGGCGGGGTCGATCCAACCCGCGCGCTCATCAATCAGTACATCACCTCCGCGTCGAAGTTCAACCAGGGCGAGCCGCCGGACTTCGGCGTGACCGGCCCGGGCACGTGGTCGCGGCTGTCCCGCGACTACCTGGGCCTCGAGCAGTTTGTCATCACGCCGGGCTCCGGCTTCTCCAAGGTGCCCGAGGGCCCGCGGTCGGCGTTCAACGCCCTCATGGTCGGCTCGGTGCCGATCTACTACGACCCGGCCTACGGCACGGAGGGCACGCTCTATCTCTTCAAGGGCAAGTACACCGCGCCGTATCTCCACCGCGCCGCGGCCTTCGCCTTCACGGGGTTCCAGTCCACGCTCGCAAACTACCAGCTGGGCTATGTCGGCGCGCTCGTGACTGTGGCCGAATTGGTTTGTGTCAAGCCGAAGAGTGTCTCCAAGGTGACCGGTCTTACCTTTGACTCTGTCTAGGGAAGACGCTATGTTCTCGGCATGGGATTCATACCGAACAGAGAAGCGCTTGCCTGTGCCGCAGGACTCTTCAATGGAGAGGGCCACGTCGGAAGTTTCGCCAATCGAAAGGGATACCGTGGTCGCTGCCCAGTACTCGATGTCACCCAAGTGGATCGCTGGGTTCTTGACAGATTCGCTGAGGCCGTTGGAATCGGAAAGATCTACGGTCCCTACCAGCGCGGTCAATATGGCGGGCAGCCGATTCTCCACTACAGGGCGGCTGGCCATCCTCAAGTCCAAGCGATCTGCGCAATGCTCTGGCCGTGGCTCTCTCCGCAGAAACGAGAGCAATTCCGTCTCGTGCTCACGCAGGGAGGACCGTCGCGGCCACACAATCGCTACGCTCCGCCGTGCGCCCATGGGGTCCTCAAGCCGCTCAAGAAGTGCGGCGAGTGCCGCAGGGACTACTTCCGACGCTACTACAAGGACCCCGAGCATCTCGCCAAGCATCGAGAGCGGACGCGGATCGCTCGTGCCCGCAGGAAGGAGCTGACCTAACATGGGCACCGATTTCGTTCCGACCGGGATCGCCACTGGGCTCTCGGGCTCGATCTTTGGCAAGGCGCTCACCACCGTCATTGTGCCCGGCGCGGGCGGCGCGTTCATCCCCGCCGCGGGCCTCTTCTACGCCTATGGCCTCGGCGCCAACGTCGTCTTCGAGGTGCTCGACGACAGCGGCGTGTGGAATGCCCCGGCCGCGGCGGGCGTGTCGCCGGGCCTGTTCTGCTCCGACGGCGTCGATGTCCGCTTCCGCAACGCCGGCGGCGGCAACCAAAACGTCGTCACCATCAAAATCGGCTAGCCCGGGGGGCACCCGCTTCCGCGGGTGACAGGCCGTGGCGGGGGAAACGCTCGGGACGTATCTGACGCGGACGCGGCGGTTGCTCCATGACCTCGCCGCGACCTACGTCCCGAATCCGCTGAACCCCACGCTCTCGCAGTATTTCTCGGACTTCGATCTCACCGTGTTCATCAACGATGCGACGAATCAGCGGGATCTCTGGAGCGGCGGGTCGCGGACCTACGTCCCCAACGTCCCCTTGACCATCGGCCAGGACCTCTACACCTTCACCGCCCTCGCGCCGAACAAGACCGTGCTGGATTGCATCAACGTGATCCTGATCTACGGGAGCACCCGCGTCGTCCTCGAGAACCCCACCTTTACCGACCTCACCACCAAGGCCCGGGCGCTCACCTTTTACCAGAATCGGCCCTGGGGCTTCGCGCGCTACGGGGCCAATCAGATTTACATCGCCCCGGCCCCGGGCGCGGTCTACAACGCGGATTTCGATCTCTCGGTCCTCGCCACCACCTTCGTGAACGCCGCGGACCCCGACCCGCTCCCCTTCCCCTACACGGTCCCCATTCCGTTCTACGCGGCCTATCTGGCCAAGATCAATCAGCGCCGGTATGACGAGGCCGAGCAACACTTTGGCTTCTACATCCGCGCGATGCGGGACATCGAAGGGGCCCGGGTCGGTCAGATGCTCTCCGCCTACACCGCCGCGCGCAGCGGCAAGCAAGGCTACTGATGGCCCGGCAACCGGGACCGCCCGGCGGGGGTGGGGGCGGCGGCGGCCGGGGGCCGGCCCCGCCGATCACCCAGACGCAACGCGCCTGGAAAGGCCTCAACGTCACCGACTCGCGCCTCACCCTGGACGAGGACGAGCTCTATCGGTGCGAGAATGCGATGCCGCTCGGCCGTGGGATCGCCCCGACCCCCCTCTACAACGGGCCGAGGGGGACAGCGCTGCACGCGGGATCGCTGATCAAAGAATCCTACGGATGCTCGCTCACCTATGCGCCCAACACCACCCCACACCCGGTCACCATCGCGATCTTCGAGGATGGGTCGGCGTGGATGCGAGACCATTTCCTGGACGGCGCCGTGGATGTCCAGATTGCCCCCGTCCAGACCTTCTCGTCATCGCCCAGCGGCACCGCCATCGTGATCTGGCAGGACGGCCCGGTTCTGTTCCTCGACGATAAGGCTGGGTATGTCAAATGGGACGGCGTCACCTTCACCGTCATCGACGCGACGAAAAAGGGCCACGCCCTCTCCGTGTTCTCGGGCTATGCCTTCTTGGGCACGGCGCCGCGCACCATGACCTTTAGCGCCCCCAATGCCTTTGCCGACTTCGTCGCGGCGAACGGCTCTGGCTCGTTCAAGATCACGGATGATGCGTTCCAGGGGGCGATTCAGCGGCTCATCTCGACCGTGTCCCAGCTCTGGATCATCGGCATCGCGGCGATCGACGCGCTCGGCAACATCGCGACGGTGTCCGGCGTCACCACGTTCTCCGTGACGAATGCCGTGACCACGATCGGCACCGCCTTCGGGGATTCCGTCATCGGGTACTTCCGGTCGTTGATTTTCTCCACCGGCTATTCGATTCATTCCTTGCTGGGCGTGACTCCGCAAAAGCTCTCCGGAAAACTCGATCAATTCTTTTCGAGCCTCGGTCCGGCGATTACCTTCGGACCTCGACCCGGCATTGTGAAACTCAATGGCATTATTATCCTCGTCTATCTCTTCTCGTTCACCGACCCGAAGACAGGCGTGCACAGTACACGACTGCTGTGCTTCGCCGAAGGGAAATGGTTCGTCACCACCACGCCGGATCTGGGAGGCAATCGGATACTGGATCTGGTCTCCCTCACCATCAGTACCGTTCCAGAGGTCTATGGCATTGACGCCGGTGGATTCCTGTATCGGATCTTCGCGCGGCCCTCCGATGCCGCGAAGGGCACGGTCACGATTTCCAGTAAGCTCTCGGATGCGGGCGCCCCCGTTGAGGGTCATCAGGCCTTCCACGTGGGGTTTGATTTCTCGGCTCCGCTCGCGACCGGATTGACCTCCTTGAGCGTGACCCTCACCACAGAGGCCAGGACACTGACATTACCCGTTGTGTTCCCGATTTTTTCTCCTGTGTCGGATGCCTGGCTCGGGGTGCGCTATGCCTTGTTTCGGACGGACAACCCGACGATCGGCCAACGTCTCGGCTGGACGCTCTCGTATCCCTGCGCCGATCTGGTCACGCTTGAGGCGGCCCATCTGTCAGCTGGCCCGACGAGTGAATGGGATACCGGGGTCGACGCGGCGTTGCCCTTTGTGTTCACCACGCCGGCTGACACGCCCTTCGTGTTCACCAACCCGGATGGCACGCCCTTCGTGTTTCTCAACGGCTGATCCATGCCCGGCGCGCTCGCGATCCCCAATGTGTTTCTCGGGAATAGCCCGAGCGCGATCTCGAAGCTCGACGCCGATCTGTCCACGATCGCCTCCTATATCAATGCGCGAGAAGTCACCATCGGGCTGCTCGCCAATCGGCCGGCGGCAGGGAATGCCGGGGCCTGGTTCCTCGCCACCGATGTCGCGGGCGGCGCACTCTACGTGGATAATGGGGCGGTCTGGACCCAGGCCTCCACGGGGTCCGCCACCGGAGCGCCAGGGATTCCAACCGGCGCGACCGATGGCGCGGTCGCGGTCCCGCGGCTGATTACGACCGTCGATGGCACCCTCGCCGCTCCGCTCACGGGTCAGACCTTCCTCACCCCATCCGTCTATACCGAGCGGTGGGAGGCGACGGTCGCCGGGACGGTGAATAGCATCCTCACCGCGCGCATTGATACCATCTTCCAGGGGGCCTTCACGGCTCAAGCGCCGGCCTTCGGCGGGAGTCTCCTCACGCGCGCCTTCGCCGTGGCCGCTCCCGCGGCCGGCATCAATCAGATCGCGTCGCTCAATGGCTATGCCTACATGACAGCGACCGCGACCAAGAGCGTGATCTGGGGCATCGTCGGAGTCGCCCAGATCAATGTCGGCGCGCCCATTGCCACCACGGGCGCCAATGCTTGTGAGCTCGACGTCGTCAATAACGCGGCCAATCCCGGGGCGGCGGAAACTCCGGGCGGGACAAACCAGAGCGCGGTCTATGGGCTGTTCATCAACAGCGTCGGCACGTTCCAGGTGACTACCGCGATCAGCATCCACGCCTCGACGCTGGGCGGCGGAGCCAACGCCTGGCAGCAGGGCATCTACATTTCCGGGATCGTCACGGGCAACCCGTATATCAAAATCGACTCTGGCGTGGCATCCGGTGGACGGATTACACTGGCGTCTGCTGGTTTCAACCCGAAACACTTGAACAACGAAAGCGGCGCATTCCGGGTCTTTAATGACACCATCGTTGTCCTCGGTGCGAGCGATACCGGCATCTTGAAGATGGGCACTCGCAACGTTCCGGCCGGAGGCGCAACGGCCACCCTTGGGTTAACTGGAGGTGCGAATAGCCCCACGGGGCCTACCCAAAACTCGTGGATCACTTGTACGGATCTGGCCGGGATTACCTACTTCCTTCCCGCGTGGATCTAGACACAAGCGGAGCAACGAAATGACCGTCGCCCAGCGGGCCCTGACCAATGCCTCTCGCGTGACGCTGTGCTGGAAGGAGATTCCCTTTCTGTTGATGTCCGGCGACGTGGTCTCGCTCACGATACCGGGCGTGAACATTCACACCGTCGCGGCGCGGCTCGTTGCCACTGAGGCCGTGACCTCACTGTATCCTCAAGGCATGCCGCGAAGCGATGGCAGCAAGTGGGCGGTCTGGCAGGAACTCCTGCTCCAAGACATGGCCGAGACGACCAAGGAGTTGGTGTCCTGGCTCCGCGATAAGCTGGATACCGGGCGAACTCAGCCGGGCTTCTCGCAGTGGCGCGAATTGCTTATTGACTATCTCGATACACGACCGGGTGACGCAGATCCCAATGGCTGACGGATTCACGGACGATCAGGCGGGCCAAGCGCTCGACTATCTCGGGCGGCAACAGCCCGCCCTGAGTCAACGCCTCAAGACCTTGCCGAGCGCTTCTGCCGCTGGAGGCGGCGCGGTCGCCTCGCCCGTCACGGGAGCTGGCGGCACCACCGTCGGGACCGGCGGGGCTGGCCCGGGACCGGGCGCTGCCGAGGGGGGGCCGTTAGCGGCGGCGGCTCGACGTGGGTCATCGGCTACTCGTCCGAGTGCGCTGAGTCTCGCCTCGCAGTCGGCGTCGGCCGCCTCGAAAGCGGGACAGTTTGCGAGCGATCTCATTGGCTCCGACACTGGGACCGGGACACCGCCTCCTGGATCGGCCTTGTCTACGCCACCGCCAGAATCACTCGGAGATCCGCAATTCTCTCAGGCGTTCCCTGGGTCCACTATCGGCAGTGGAGAGGTGCCACCAGGATCGGCGTTATCCACGCCACCCCCGGAATCTTTGGGGGAACCTGGTGGTGTAGCGGCCGGTGACGTGGCGGGCGGATTGGGCACCACCGCCACCGGCGCGGGCGCCGCCGCGGCGCTCCTCGGGCTTCTCGCTCAAGCCACTGGCAACAAGGATCTTGGGACAGCGGCGAAGACGCTCGGCGGTGCCGCCACGGTGGCCGGCACCGCTGGAGCCGGGGCCTCGGCGGTGGCCGGCACGGCGGGACTCAGTGCGGCGGCCGCCCTTGGCGCGGCTCCCGTGACTGCCGCCATGTTGATCGGTCTCATCGGACAACTCACCGGCAACGAAGACATCCCCTTCCAGCTCGGACCGAAACCCGACCCCTATGCGATGTTCGGCGAGAAACTCGGCAATACCCTCGGGGAGGAGAGCACCGGACTCAGGGCCCTCTATCAGGCGTTGCCGACCGTGGGATCGCGCGCCGAACTCTCCCAACTCCTCGATGCGTTCAAGGCCAATCAGGCCGGCCGGATCGGCGGATACGGAGTCGGCTCGGACCCGTTCTCGATCCCGGCGCTTCCGGGAGCTGGCGGGTCCGCCCACGAATGGAAACAAACCTCAGACTTCGGGGTCCCGGTCGATGAGTTGAATCAGGCCATCAAGGGCCTGCTCCCGTTCCTCCCAGAGACGGGCCCCGAGGGGAGTGCGCCGGGCTCGCAACTCTGGAACACGGTCATGACGAACATGGAACGAGACCGGGCGCGGTCCACTGGCCTGAACATGGACCTCCAAAAATACATCTCCCCAGAGGACTGGGCGGCGACGGTGGCGCAGTTCCCGGAGGACGTGGCGATGCCGGGCGCATCCGATGCGTGGACAAAGTACCGCCAATCCTTGGAGAGTCCGGCCCGCGACCCGATGCCCCCGAGTGGCGCGACGCCGGAGTCGCAGGACGCGACGAAGATGGTCGAGCAGGCCTTGGCCCCCAGACCCGGAGGCGGGACGACCATGCCGCGGCCGATTGGGGGCCCGGATGAGGCCCTCGGATTCGCGCAGCAGGCCGTCGGCGCGCCGTAATGTCCAACAGCCTCCCGCAGCCCATCGCGTGGCAGTCGCTCCCGTTCGGGGACAAGTCCGCCTTCATCGACTGGCTCGGCCAGCACGATCTCTGGCATCGCGCCCTCGATCATCAGCTCGCCGCGCAGGGGGTCAAGCCCTACCCCTCGCTCTCCCTGGGCGATGGCCCGGGCGACGAGAATTCCGACGACTGGCACGCGACCCATCAGACCATGCACGACGGGGAAGCGGGCGGCCTCGGCCTCTCGGGGTCCGCCGATTTTAGTTCCTATAACCTCAACGACCGCGACGAGTTTGCGACCTGGACCTTTCTCCATGCGCAAGAACACGAACGACTCGCATCGGCGGCGGGGATCTAATCATGGCGGACGAGCTGCTTGACTTCGCATCGGGAGTTGGTGGTGGAGCCTACCCGTCTGATCCTGGTGGACTCCAGGACTTCGGGGCGAGCACGATCCCGGAAGGGTGGGCCAACACGCCGGGACCGGCGGTCGGTGCTGTGCCGGGAGCCGGAGGTGGTGGTGGCGGCTCGTGGTGGGGGAACATCGGCACCGGACTCGGGAAGTTTGCCTCGGGCCTGGGACTGGATACCGTCGGCGGCGGATTGAAGGCCCTGACCGCCGGGCTCGGGCTCGGCTCCCAGGCGCTGGGGATCGGCAATCAACTGAGCGCCCAGAAACAACTCGGCCAGCAGACCAAAATCCTTCAGTCCTCCGAGAAGCAAGCCCAGGCGGCGGCGGCCCCGGCCGTGGACTTCGGCACGAAGACGCTCAACCGGGCGGCCAGTGGCGAGCTGACCCCGGCCCTCCAGGCCAAGATTGACGAGTGGACGCAGAAGGCGAAAGCCGACGCCGCCTCGCGGTTCGCCTCGATGGGCCTCGGCAATTCCACGCAGCTCGACTCGTTCAACCGCCTAATTGACGAGCAGGCCATGAGCATGCGCGGCTCGATGTTGCAGCAGCAGGAAGAGACCGGCTTGGCGGGCCTCCAGACGGGCGTCAGCGCCGCGACCGGCGTCATGGGCGCCTCACAGGCCCAGCAGAAGTCCCTCGAGGAACTCATCGCGCAAGCGAACGCCTCCATCGGCAAGCTCTCCGGGTCGGCGGCCTGATGGCGAACCCCTTCGGCGCGGACACCACCCTGGACACGTCCGGTCTGCCGCCCCCGCCGCCGCCGACCCCGCTCCAGGGGTTGACCGGGTCGCTGGGATTAGTGCCAAGCTTCCAAGAGGCGGGCGCCCGCGAAGCCGCGCACGCCCGGGAGTCCGCCACCCGGGGGCGGTCCGATCTGGAAGGCCTGCGCACCAAGGCCGGCGAGCACGAGCAGGCCGCCGCCGCGGCCACACCGCCGGCGCTCGCACTGCCCACGCCGCCGTCCACGGAGGCGCGGCCGTTCATGGTTCCCGGCAAGGACACGCTCTCCCAGGTGCAGGCGGCCCTCGCCGGGGCCACGCAGCTCGCCCTCGGCATCGGCGGGATGCGCGGCGGGGGCTCCGCGCTCGGTGCGGTGGCCGGCTTGAAAGGGGCGATCCATGGCTGGATGGAAGGCGACAAGGACCGCGTCGAGCGATCCATGGCCGAGTGGACTGCCAATTCCGACAAGCTCCTGGCGGAGCACCGCTCCCGGCGCGAGGCCTACAACGATCTCCTGACCTCCCAGGACCGGAGCATGCAAGAGCGCTTGGCCGAGATCGGCGTCCGAGCGCGCCTAGACGGCGATGACCAGGCGGCCCTCGCCGCGGAGCGGGGGAATCTCGGCGAGCTCATCAACCTGCTCGGGACGCGCGAACAGCAGGAGCGGCAGTTTGGCGTGCAGATGAAGACCCTCGACCAGAGCATCGCCCAGCACAACGAGACCGCGCGGCGGGCGGATCGCACCTTTGACGCCACCCAGGAACAGCGGCGGATCACGAACGAACGGCTGGCCGAAGGGCTCAAGCTGCGCAAGGAGACCGCGGGGAACCTGTTCAAGCTCCAGGGGACCGAGTCCTCCCTCCAGCAGAAGCTCGACAACGCGGATCTCGTGGCTGAGGCGGTCGATCTTCTGGATCAGGAGGGGATCATCCCACGAGGGGGGGCCGTCTGGGACACCGTGAAGACGAAGGCCGCGCTCCAGTCGAAGCCCGGTCGGTCGGACATCGCGAACGCGATCCAGATCCTCAATCGCTTCGGCACGCCGCTGGTCATCGGGACGGAAGTCGGCCTCGGGACGACCGGCAGTGCGCTCCGGCTCAAGGTCGTCGGCGAGGCGGAGGCGGGCAATCTCATGGGCGCGCCCAAGGACTTCTGGGACCTGTTCATCCCGGCCGCGAAGAAGCGCTGGAACCGAGATCTCGCCACCACGCGCGAGTCCCTCAAGCAGTTGGGCCATCTGCCCAACCAAGGGCCGCCGACCACTGACTACGAAGTCTTGGGGACCACGGAGTAATGGCGCAGTCCCGTGTGCGCGCGCCAGACGGCCAGATTCTCACGGTGGACCATCCGTCCGGGTCCACGCCGGAGCAGATCAAGGATCTCGCCAAGAAACAACACGCGACACCACCCCCTCGCATCGTGCGACGTGAGGCACCGCCTCCGGCGGGACCCGACATCGTCGGCCGCGCGAAACAATCGCTGGTGGCCGAGCCGCCGGCTGGCGACCGAACCGCCGTCTCGCGTGGTATCTTCGGCGAGAACATCGGCTCCTGGGACGCCCCCGGTCGATACGTCCGAGCCGCCGGGGATCTCTTCCTGCCGGGATCAGTACCAGAGGCGGCCGGCTTATCCGCGACACTGCCGGTCGGTGGCGGCCTGCTCACCGCTCCGCTCAAGCGCACCGCCGCTCGGTCGTTCGCCAGTGGGGTCACGAGCGCCGCACAGACCGGAGATTGGAGAGAGGGACTCAAGGAAGCCGGCTCCGAGGGCCTTAGCCAGGTGGCCGGTGAAGTCCTGCCTGGGGTGGTCCGTTTCGGCCAGACTCAACGGGCGGGCCAACCGTTCCTGGCGCGACGCGCGGCGGAGGAGGCCGCCTATCCAGAACAGGTCGCGGCTCGGCGTCTCGAGGAAGCCGGCCGCGTGCGCGAAGCGAGGGCCACCCATCAAGAGCAGAAGGCGGAGGCCAAACGATCACACGCGGAACGGGAAGCCGCCAAGCAGACGCAGTACGAGGCCCAGGCACGGGACTACGCTCAGCATGGTGCCCAGTCGATCGCCGACGCCTTCAAGCAACAAGTGCCGGCCTTCAACGAGTTTCCCTCGACCGAAGCCGGTCTCGTGGACATGGTCTACGGGAAAGGCCAACAGCGGCTGAGTGAACGGTTCGATGCGGCGTTGAACGAAGTGGTCCGCCAAGGGAGCGGCAAGAAGGTTCCGCTCTCCCAAGCCGATGCGGACGCGCTTGGCCTGAGACTCTCTGGTCTTCGACAGCTCGACAAGACGAGACCGCCGATTGGTGATGTGGACGGGGGACAACTCGCGGAACGACTGACGGGATTCTGGAAAAAGGATCATGGGGTCTACCGCCGGGGCGTGACCGCGCTCGACAAGGCGGACCTTGGCAACCAGGCCGCACGCGCTGAGTATCGAGCGGCCCAGGCGCTCATCGACTTCGCGGACAAGAGCCAGATGCTCAAGGGAGAGAAGTTCAACCCGGAGTCGGCTCGGGCCGCGTTCACGAATCTGAAGAAGATCGACGCCCTTCGACGCCGGGGACAAGGCGATGTCTTCCGTGGCCCGATCGCCGAAGCCGTCCGGAGACCCGGACCAGTGCCCCCCGTCTCAGAGCCGCCCCCGATCACGCAGGCCTTTCGGCGCCCGGCGCCGCTCCCGGACGTGCCCAAGCCAGCGCCCTTACCCAAGGGCGTTGAAGCCACGACGATCCCGAAGTTAAGCCCGTACGGCGGCGCGATCGTCGGTGAAGTGCCGGCGCTCGTCGCCTCGCTCCTCGCTGGGCATGTGGACTACAGTGGGGCGGCCATCGGTGGGGCCGCCGGGGCACTGAGCGCCATGGCGCTGAGCGGACGGCCCATCGTCACGAAGGCGCCGCTCTCTCCGGCCTATCGTTTCGCGACGAGCGCCCCGGTCACAGGCCTGGGGGCTCAGGAAGCTCGCCGCCTCATGGATCAGCCATGACGTGGACGGAGCGATGAGCGGTAGCGGGTACAGCGGCAGTCGCCCGCGGCCCGTCCCCCCGGGCCCGCGTCCCTCGCCGGTCAAGATCATCACGCCGGACGGGGATGCGCACGTGGTGTCGGCCCAGGAGTTTAAGCACCGGGCGCCGCCGGACCTGCCGACGCCGGAGGAGACGGCTCAGCGCGCCGAGGAGATGCATCCCGAGGAAGCCATCACCTTGGAGCTGCTCGAGGAGCAGACCATGCGGACGCTCTATCGCAACATGCGGCTCGCCGAGAAGCTCTCGGAGCGCACCGCCGCCGCGGCCCAGGCGATCCGGTACATGGCGATCAAGTACAAGCTCGGCCCCGAATTTGGGGCGGATCTGGACCATGCGCCGACCGATTAGCGTGCAAGGGGGTGGTCCTCATTCTTGGCTACTGGCCAAAGGAAAACTTACGCTGGCCGCGCTGGTGCTGTGGGCCGGCGCGGCCAGCGCCGCGGACCCCAAGCCGGTGGTCCTGTGCAAGGCGTCCCTGACCTGCCTGCAAACGATGGTGGACGATCTCCGCGACTATCGGCAATACCTTGAGGATCAACTGTCCCTCGCCAAGACGCTCTTGAGCCAGGCGCAGGCGCGGATCGCCGAGCAGGCCAAGGAAATCGAGGCCCTCAAGGCGCCCAAGCCCCCCACCAAGGAAAAATAGTTGACCATGCAACGCTTGCGGGGCTAATCTCCCCCCCAATGACCGATTCGCCTTCGGCGGGCTACAGGAGGGACAGCGCATGAGGATGACCCTGAGAGTCTCGCTCGCCTTATTGGTCGTCCTCGCCATAGATTGGGCTCCGGGGATACCGCCATTCCCGCTTCACACTCTTGCCCAGGTGAAGGCCCAGTCCTCGGTGCCTCCTGATGTTTGGCATCCATTCCGCGGGGGGTTGAACTGCATTCAGGTCTCGGACTCGCAGGGCCGATTCAACTGCGCGCCGGGCACCACCGTCGATCCCACCACGGGCAACATGGTCATCTCCGGGACCCTCGCCTTTCAGGGCTTGGCCGCCGGCACGTTCGCCAATGGCCTCGCCCTCGCGCCCGTCGGCACCCCGGTCCAGCTCCTCGGCTCGGGGGATCTCGTGCTCTCCACCACGCCGGACAGTGTCGCGCCCTCGGGTCCCCTGATGCAGGGCGCGACCCTGCGCGTGCGCCGGGGGCCGGCGGGCACCTGTGTACTAGTGATCGCCGGGGGGAATAGCTTCGGCAACGAGTTCATCATCCCCGTCGTCCCGGCGGCCTCCGGCTTCCAGGTCGATGCGAACTTGGCGAATTTCCACGGCTACGCGAACCTCGCGACGACGCCGATCCCCTACTCCACGCTCCTCGCGTTCCCAGGCGGCCCTGGTGGCTGCTAGAGGGCCATGCAGTACCACCAACAGAAGGGAGACAGAATCATGAAGAGGTTTCTCGGCGTAGCACTCGCGCTCGTCCTGGCCCTCGGTATCCCGGTCGCCGCGCTCGCTCAGCAGGCGTCCCCCGGTGCCGCCACCACCCAGACCGGCTCAACCGGCCTGGCCGCCCAGTCGTGTCTCTCGGCGAACGGTACCAGCTCCGCGCAGCAGACCATCACGGTGCCCGCTCCCGGTGGCTCGAACTCGATCTATTTCGACTACATCAACGCGGCTCTTTTCACCACGGCGGGTAACACCACCTCCGCGACCGCGGTGACCGTCACCACCACCAACATTTCTGGCACGCCTTCCTGGCCCGCTCCGAATGGCGCCGCGAACAGTGGGACTGCCGCCGCGCTGCCAGGAGCCGTCACGTCCGTTCCAGGCCTGACCGGCGTGCTCGCGATTCCGATCAAGAGCCTGGCGGGAACCGCGCCCACGATCGTTGGCCCAACGGCGCAGGCGAGTACCTTTCAGTTCCTGACCGCGTGCTGGCACGTCGCTCCCTGATCTCCAACTAGGAGATAGGCATTGCACGTAGATGTGGCGTTCGCTCAATGGCAGTCTGTCGTCTCGGCGGTAGACCCACGGCTGCGTGAGACCATGGTCTACGGAGGATCATCGCCAAACGTCCAGTCGGCGGGTATCGTTGAAGTGAATCTTTCGGCTGCTTTCAGTATTCCGCTACCTACGGAAACTGAGTTTCTCGCCGCATACCCCAACGCGGTTAAAGTCGGCAACGTAGGGCCGTAATGCGCTCTCGCTTGTACTCAATCGCGTTCTGTGGATTCATCGTGCTCTCTCAGCATGCCTCCAGCGATGGCACGCTGTGGTGGCGGCAAGAGGCCGGGCCCGTGCCCGCGAGCGAGTGCCGAGCGAAACTCAAGGCCGTCACGGGGCGGCCCAAGGTCGGATTTTCAAAGTGGTACGATGTCACCCCTGCGCTTCTCGACAAGCACTTTGGCTCACCTCCGATTGCCGAGAAAGGGACCTGGCTCGGCTGCTGGCCCGAGGGGACGGCGTTGGACGAGCCGGACTCATGAGACGCTCGCTCCCGGTTCTCTTTGTCTTTGTTGTCGCCTGCGCCGTCTTTGCGCCAGCGTTCCGCTATGATTTCCTCCTCAAGTGGGACGACGGGCCCGCCATCGTGTCGAACCCCATCATCCGGGAATGGTCCTGGGTCTGGATCACGCAAAATATCTTTTTCGGCCACTGGATTCCGTTGACGTGGCTCGTCATCAACACGGAGTACCATCTGTGGGGTCTCCATGCAGGCGGGTGGCACGCGGTCAACGTGCTCTTGCATGCGGGGAATGCCGTTCTCGTCTATGTGATCGCGCGCCGGCTGATCCAGCAGGGCCAACTCGGGCCCCTCGCCGCCGCGCTGCTCTTCGCCGTGCATCCGCTCCGTCTGGAATCGGTGGTCTTCATCACCGAACTTCGGCAACTGCTCATGACGACGTGGCTGCTCGTCGCCGTGCTCTTCTGGCTCACAGAGCGACGGGGGTTCGCCTTCGGAGCCTTTCTGCTCGCTGGCTTATCGCATTCGCTGGCGGTGACATTGCCGGTGCTGCTCCTCTGCCTTGAGTGGTGGCGCACGGGTCGAGTCCCCTCGCACCTGTGGAAGCGGCTAGCACCATTCTTCGCCGTCTCAGTGGTGCTGTCTGTGATTGCCTTCCGCGCCCTGCACGTCCTGGGCAATAGCACGGCGTGGGCCACTGTCGGACTCGGACCCCGCTTGCTACAGATCGCTTATAGCGAGGTGTTTTACGCCCGGCAAACGCTCTGGCCCGGGCGCTTGAGTCACCTGATCGAATACACCTGGGTCCCGTCCTGGGGGCAACCGCAGTATCCGATTGCCGTCGCGATCCTGGTCCTTACGACATCGCTATGTGTCCTCACGTGGCGGTGGTGGCCAGGCTTGACGGCAGCGCTGATAGGGTACGCGGTCGCGGTGTTTCCACAGGCGGGACTCTTCCAGAACGGCCCGCAGCTCGTCGCCAACCGCTACAGCTATCTCGCGTGTCTGCCTCTCGCTCTCCTTGCGGGCGCGGGGCTGACGCGGGCGTCACGGCGCTTCCCTCGGATGGCGCCCACCGGAGCGGCCGTGGTCGTCGCCGCGTTCAGCGTCGTGACGCTTGTGCACATGCCGATGTGGCGGAATGATGAGACGCTCTGGGCCTACGCGGCGGAGCATGAAGTCACGTGCACCGTCTGCCAGGATGCCGCCGCATTTCAGTCCTATCAGCGTGGTGATCTCGTGCAGACGCGCCGGTATCTCGAGCATGCGATCGCAATTTCAGACACGACGCTCGTTCCCCGATGGGAACGGCATTGGAACCTCGCCACCGTCTTACTCGCGTCGGGGCAGCGTGAAAACGCCCGGCGGGAACTTCGGATCTTTGTCGAGGCTGTGCCGGTCGTCGCTCGCGGGATTCCAGTCGAAAAGAATCATCTGGAGCGGGCCCGCATACTCTTAACGGAATTGGGAAAGGAGCCCTGACCATGGCAGAGCCCGAGGTCGTGGAATTGCATACCGGACAGCCCGTGTGGTACGTCCGCCCCGGCGAAACCGTGGCCCGGCCGGCGCGCCTGCTCTCCGACGGGATCAACGAGAGCGTCCGCACTCCTCAGGGGGTGCGGCAGTTTGCGCATCTCGAGTACGCCACGGCCGATGACACCCACGTCTTCCTCGGCCACGACTCCCCCAAGCCCGCGCCGGGCGACCCCGACGACAAGGCCCGCGCCGTCTCCCAGCGACAGACGCACGAGACGAGCGCCCCCTGGGACCCCAGCGGGGCCCCCGGGACCTGGCATCTCGATGGCGAGGCGGACCACCTGATCCACCCGAAAGTAGTCCAGAGCCCCTAGGGTGCGGGATCTCCACGCGGTCCCCCATGGCAACGGGTCCGAGGTGATCCCGCCCGAGACCTCGGCGGAGGACCGCGCCCACCTCGAGGCCGTCGAGGAGCAGATCCGCACCACGCGACGGGAACAGCGCCAGGCCGGCATCGCCGTCATGCTGCTGGACACCGCCAAGGTGCTTGAGCCCATCGTGGAGCTGCTCTGCGACCGGGCTCTCCGCTGGGCCGCGCTCGGGTGTACCGTCACGCTCGCCGCGTTCGCCATGCGCAACCCCACTTGGGAACGGGCGGCCATCATGGCGGGGTTTGCGATCCTCGCGCCGTGGGTCATCCGGCGGGGCAAGTGAATGGGCCACCACTCCTACGTGATCCTCCGGGTCTCCGCGGCGGTGTACGAGGAGATCCAGGAGAAACTGGAGGCGGGCCACTACTCCTACGACGTCCACGACGATCGCCTCGGCCCGGTGATCGACATGCATGGGATCGCCCTGCAAGCCGAGGAGGACTGAGGTGCCCGGCCAGCTCCGACAGGGCCAGCACGAGCCGATTGTCCCGGCCCAGAACGGCCAGGCGCCCGGCTGGATCGTCCGCTGCGTCGAGACCGGGTGCGGCTTTGCCGTCGATGCCCACGGACGCACCGCGGAGGCCGCGGTGGCCAGCATCGCGCCGACGCACGCCGCCGACCACGTCTTGACGGCCGAGGCGGCGCGGTATCATGAGCCGATCTGGGGGCCGAACGGCAATCAGCTCCATCCCCTGTATTACCCCTAGGAGAGCACCCCATGGCGACCAAGAAGACCACGACGCGCGGCCAAGATCCCCACGGCATCGGAGCCCAGGACGGCTTTCTCTCGGACCTGCCGCTCTACACCCGCGACTCGCTCCGTCCGAATCGGTACGCGGCGAAGCCGGGCCGCGGCGCCCTCGCCTTCGCCCAGGGGTCGAGCATGATGCAATGCTTCGGGCAAGAGGAGATGGACCCGAACGACCCGGGGGACACCTCCGCCGGGGGCGCGGCGGTGCGACCCGCCGTGGGCCTGCCCAAGGCGTACAACGCGCCGGAGGGCGCCCCCGACGACACCGCGACGGGGTGGCTCTGATGCCCGACCAGCGCCAGGCCGACACCCGCGACGCCGTCCAGCGGCAGCTCGACTCCATCGACCGCGGCGATGTCCGACAAGCCACCTATCGCGATGAGTCGCGCCTCTTCCAGCGGGAGACCCCGCGCGACACCGCGCGCGACACCTCCAGGGACACGAGTCGCCGCGACTCGCGCCGAGGCACCCGGGAATGACCGGCCGACGTTCACTTTTTCAACGGGGAGGTCCCGTGACTCCCAGGAAGGCACCCGGTGCACGACTTTTGGTCCAATCTTCCGGCCACGATCCTGGCCCTCGCCGGATTCGTCACGGCGTTAGCGACGCTGATCACGTCGATCCGCAATAGCACCAAACTCAATGACACGAATCGGAAGGTGGACCTCGTGGCCGAGACGGTGAACGGGGCGACGGATCGCCTCGTCGAGCAATTGATCGCGTCAACGAAAGCGACGGCCGAGGCGACGGCGTCCGCGACGGCGGCCGGCATTGTCGAGGGCATCCGACAAGAGAAAGAGAAAAAGAAGCCGTAACATGCGCGAACCACCGGCGGTCACCGATTTCAAGAGCCTCATGCGGCGCGAAGAGGGGCTGGCGATTACGGAGCGGTCCGACTCGGTCGGCCACGTGATCGGCTACGGGCGCAACACGCTCACGCGCGGCGTCTCCAAGGACGAGGCCGAGTACCTGCTCGCGAACGACGAACGCGCCTGCGCGTCCGATTGCGAGACGCTCCCCTTCTTCCGCGCGCTGTCGATCCCGCGGCAGGGCGTGGTCATGAGCCTCTGTTACGAGCTCGGCCTGCACGGGATGCTGGGGTTCCGCAAGATGCACGGGCACCTGCTGGATGGGGAGTGGGAGCGCGCCGCGGACGAGCTCCTCGCGAGCGACTACGCGCGGAACACCGAGACCGCTGGGCGCGCCCACCGGCTCGCGATCCAGCTCCGAGAGGATCGGTGGGTGTGACCCCATGACGCCCTACCTGCTCACCCTGTTCGTCAGTTTTCTCTCCGACTTTCTCATTTCGGGCGGCGCCGCCTACACGGCGGCGATGGTCGGCTCGGGCTCGACGCAAGTGCCGCCGCGCGCCGCGCTCATCCTGGCCCTGGTGTCCGGCTTGGTGGCCGGCGGCCGGCGCCTCCAAGCGCTCATGGCGACGCCGCCGGTGCCGCATCCATGAGACCCGCGTGGGCGTTCTGGGTCAGCGTGGGCGTGCTCCTCGGGGGTGCGGCCGGTGTGTCCAGCCTCGTCGCGACGTCTCGCGGCGCAGGGCCCGTCACCCCCGGCGTCGTCGCGAGCCCCCTCCCCGGGCCCGCGTCCGCCGTCACGCCGGTCGCGCCGCGGGCGCTGCCCGGGTTCGTGCCGACGCTCGAGTGGGCCCTCGAGGGGCCCGCGCCGCTCCGAGCGGCGCGCCTCGACCGCGTGCGCCGCTTCTGGGGCATGGTCGGCGAGCTCCGCTGTCCGACGTCGAGCGTTCATGACTGCGTCGTGTTACACCCGGCGCTTGGGGAGACCGCATGACCCGTTGGCTCGTCCTCGCGTGGGCGCTCGCGCTCACGTCGTGCCAGACGTTGAGCGGGAATCCGGCCGCGGACATCACCACCACCGCCGCGAAGACGGATCTCGGGAAGGTCGTCGTCCAGGGCTTGCTCGATGCCACGTACGATCTCGACCAGGCCGTCGCGGTCGGCGCCCTGCCGAAAAGCGATCCGGCGCCCGGGTGTTTCCATGCGGTGTTGACCCAGCTCGGCCTCGACCCCGCCAATCCGGCGCCGGCGGGCTCGTCGTTCACGCCGAAGATCAGCGACCTCATCTCCCTCGGCTCCGTGCTCTACGTGCGCGCGCAGCAACTCAAGGGCGCGCAGGGGGGCGGGATTCAAGTGCCCGCCGACTGCAAGCTGCTTGTCGCGCAGTTCATGCTCGATGCCGCGGCCTACGGCGCGAAGGGCTTGCCCGGCGGTGGCCTGGCAATTCCGTTCAAGTAGGAGCACGATGCCAGACCGCCTCCGCAACACGCTCTATAATCTCGATAGAGCCATCGCGTCCATGGGCGGGGCGCCGCCCCAAGAGACGATCTCCAGCATAGTCGGGCGGATCGACGCGGGCGAGCTCATCCCGGACGACGAGGCGCAAACGTTTGTCGCGAAGCGCTTGGCGATCTTCCTCAACCTGATCGACCCGGGCCATACCATCCGCGCGATGGCCCACGCGGACGCGCTCGACTGCGTGGACGATGGAGTCGAACAATGATGCGGCGCACGCGACTGCTCGCCCTCGTGGGGCTGCTCCTCGCCGCGTCGACGGCGTGGGCGCAGCCGGCGATGGTGCCGACGCAGGCCGGGAATACGAAGAATCAGGAGGTGACGTCGGGCTCAGCTGCGGCGGTCTCGGTCACGCTCACCGCGACGCCCCGCACGAGGGCGCATCTCTATACCTTGAGCGCGCGCTGTAGCGCGGCCACCGCCGGCGTGACCATCACCGACGGCGGGACCACGATCTGGTCGTCCTCGGCCGCATTCGTGGGTACGACGACGGTCTCCGCCACGTGGAACCCAGGCCTGACGGGCTTGCTCGGGAACAACATGGTCATCACCCTCAGCTCCTGCGCTGGCGGCGTGGGGACGCTTGATGTGCAGGGGGATGTCTTTTGAGGCTCCGCCGCCTGGTCCTGCTCCTGCTGGCGGTGGCGCTGCTTGCCACCGTGGCGGAATCTCAGATCATCTCGGGTGGGGCAGCGTCCTCACTCAGGAACCCCGTTACACCAGCCCAGGGTGGTCTCGGCGCCGATTTCTCGGCGTCGACCGGTGTGCTCTTCGTCTCTGGCGGGAATGCCTCAGCGGTGGCTTGTGCCGCCTCCACGGCGGTCATGGTGGGCGGAGCCCCACCAGCGTGTACGGCCACCCCGAGCGGCTTGACGAGCCTCAGCGCGGGCACGCTCACGGCCACGACCAGCGCGACGATTGGGGGAGCCACTCCCACCGCGATCACGAACATCCGGGTCTACGCGCCTAGTCTGACCCCGTCCCAGATGGCCGCAGCGATCGGAGCGGCCGAGCAGACATTCACCGTCGCCGGGTTGACGACAGCCGACAAGGTCATCGTGAACCAGCCGGGCGTGGTCGCGCTGTGTCCACTCACTGGCTTTCGGGTGAGTGGCACGGATACCTTGGCGTTGACCTTCGGGAATCTCGCTGTCGCGCTGTGCACGCCAACCGCGGGAACCTACACCGTGATCGCCATCCGATCCTGATGCCGAAGTTCACCCAGATCACGCCCTACCAGGGCTTCATGATCGCGCTCGACAATCAGGGCAACCTCTGGGCCGGCTGGCCGAGTGGCGGAAAGGATGCGCCGCCGCCGTTGCAGTTCCTGTGGCACCAGGTGGTGATCGTGGACCTGCACGGGCAACCCCTCCCATGAACTCGGTTCCGTCGTGGAAGTCCCACGTGCAGGCAGACGTCTACTGATGTTTTATCGCTATCCTCTTCGTGGTGGGGGGCGCGTTCCTTGGAACGTGACCTTTCACTACGGGACGAGCGTCAAGGTGAAGTCGGTACTCGAGCGCGACGTCGCGGAGTGGCTAACAGAGCATGAGGTGCCGTGGCTGTACGAGCCTGACACGATCAAGCTCGCGAATGGGCGGCGCTACACGCCAGACTTTAGAGTCGGGTACTTCTTCTATATCGAAGTCAAGTATCCGGTCCAGGGCGATGCCGTCATCGGATCTCAGTTCTACCGGCGTGATTTGCAGAGTGTTGAGCTGCTGCGAGAGAAAGGCGTGCGGGTCGAAGTGGTGCGGTCAATCGAGGATCTTGAATCCTTGTTTGGAAAAAGGGGGTGAGAGGGTAAGGTAGGCGATCCGAGCGGCACCAGGATCGGGCCCGTTAGTAGCCGGCCATGAGTGACAAGCCGGCGCGGTGATCTTGGGCCAGGGCGAAAGCCACTGGAACCCTGAGACACCACGGCCCCGATAGCCGCGTTCGGATTCGCAGCTACCGAGGCCGGATGCGAAGCCGACCACCACCTGAGTGGAAGGAGCATACGATGCGAGACCGAGCGCAGTCAACTGGTCTGTTTCGCAACAGGACTAGTCTGCGCAGAGGTCTGTCCGGGAGCGCCGTTTTCGGCACGCTGCGTCGTCATTTTCCTCTTGGCGCGTATGCTATGGTGTGGTGCGGTCCCGGCTACCTCACCCGCCCGGGTGAGGGGTCCGCGACATACCGGAGGGTGAGGTCGCCCCTCGGATGGAATGATCGCGCATCGCGAGGGGGGGCTCAGAACCGTCTACGGCCACCCCCGGATGATCTTGTTGTTGCCCCCCATCCCCTCCCACAAGGGCCACGACACAGAGGGAGGGAGGAGCTCGGGGGGCGCTCGAGGCGTCGGGCGGCAGGGGCCAGGTGGCGCGCTGGCGGAGGGTCCCTATGGGG
>Ga0137359_10000770_pt1 | contig 24507 bp, 32 predicted proteins | sample Mad1_40_16metaG_FD_108281 | JGI IMG/M metagenome (GOLD analysis project Ga0137359, IMG submission 108281) | Vadose zone soil microbial communities from Angelo Coast Range Reserve, California, USA - Mad1_40_16 metaG | ecosystem: Environmental > Terrestrial > Soil > Vadose zone | place: USA... | reverse complement strand
GGAAAATAAATGAAAGATTTCTGGACTAAGACAAAAGCCTTCTTCCATTATTCTGCAACCATCTTACTCGCTCGTATAACAACCGTCGTCGGTATAGTCATTGCTGCCACTGGCGCAATGAACTGGGCACCGTTGCTTAGTCTTAATGTAGACACAGGGTTCAATAAGAACCAAGTCATTTGGTTAGGATTGATTACGATCATTCAAGGTGTTGGTGTTGAGCTTGCTCGACGCAGGACTCTAATCCCTGAGAGTTCTTGATGTGGTCTCTCCTTCTCGGTTTAATACCCGGGGCATTCAATACAATCAACGGTATTACGAATGCTATCGCTAACGAACGGTTGAAGCTGATTGAGGCTAAGACAGATCAACAGCGGATAGCTTCACAAGAACGGATTGACTCTCTTCAAGCTAAGAGAGACGTAATGATTGCTGAGAGCGGTTCTTCCAAAATCAACGCTATTATGCGTGCGACTATGGGAGCTTCCGTAGCAATCATCATTGCCAAGTTACTTGTCTGGGATAAGGTTATCGGCTCCTTCCACGGATGTGCTGGTGAAGCTGGAAGAGCTTTAGAATGCAATATCTATCGGACTGACATTCTTGATCCTAATCAATGGCAGATTATAACTGCCGCGATTGGCTTCTACTTCCTCTATGAAGGTGCTGTCAACGTGACAAGGATTGCAAAGGCATGAGTATCGTTCAATATGATGTAGACGAGAGACGTAGGAATAAGATGAAGTCGGACGACCGTATCTTAGTTCTTAGGCCTATTGACGGGAAGACAGCCTTGTCTAGTACTGGCTCCGTCGATAAACGCCTCTTCAATGGTGAGAATAAACTCCACGCTACCTACGATGACATAAAGGGAATGTGGACTATGCACTATGACGTTGGAGGTCTTCCCGGTGGACTTCAACATCAATTTACAGAATTCTCTCCCCTCCTTGAACATGCTCGAAACTATTTCAAGCGCAGGAATGTAGAGATTACACAGGTACAAGAATAATGCCTTTTAGTCATCTTAGATTATCCAATTTTCCCTCCGAACTACATTTACGTGGCAATGATATTCAAATGAGAATTCTTGCTGCTATACGTTTGAACACCATAGTGTTAGTCTATCTCGCTGCGTTCTTTACGATTAAACTCATTGGAGTTGATAAGTGAAGATAGCTACGTTAGAAGATCTTCCTGAAATTGCAGACATGTCTATGAAGTTTATGGCGACGACTGGTTATGCTTTCTTCTCGGATAGAGAGACTATCGAAAGATTGATAGAGACTTTGATTACTGGTGAACAGAATGAAAAGATTATTATTTTTCAGCCCGGTGTTGGTTTTCTGGCTGGTTGTGCTACTCCTTTCTTATTTGGTCAGCACTTACTTGCCACCGAAATAGCATGGTGGGTAGAGCCTGACAAGCGCGGTAGCGGAGTTGGGGCGGAGTTTCTTTCTGCATTCGAATATTGGGCGAAGGAAAAGGCCGGTTGTACTATGATTAATATGGTTTGTCTAGACGATGGACTGTCCAGATTTTACGAGGATAAAGGATATAAGCTTTATGAAAGAGCTTACATGAAGGTGTTGTAGTGGCTGCATTAACTGCATTGGCTTTAGCTGCCGGCATAGGTAGCATGGCTTATGGTGTCTATGAAAAGACACAAGGTCAGAAGCAAGCTGAACAAGGCTATGCCCTTCAGCAGCAGGGTGCGCAAGAGCAAGCAGAAGCTGCTAGACAGCAAGCTGGGATCAGTAAGGAGCAGGCTGCCAGTTCTGTCGGCTTCGCTGGGCAAGAAAGAGATATTAATCTTCTTGCGAGTCAGCAAAGTATAGAAGCTAGTAACCAAAGCTTTGGCATCAGCAAAAACATTATAACTTCCGAGCAAGGCATCGAGAAACAAAAGATGCAGGCTATGGAGATAGACGCACGTCGTCAGCAGATGGAGATCATTCGTAACCAACAACGTGGCAGAGCTTTGTCGCTTACTACAGGTGTTGCGCAGGGTGGAAGTGGCTTCGTCTCCGGTGCGTCTGCACGTGGAGGTGCGTATGGTCAGATCTCCGGTCAGACCGGAACCAATCTACTCGGCGTACAACAGAACCTCGAAATCGGAAGAGACATCTTCGGACTTAATCAAAACATCTCTAACCAAAGGATCGCAGGAAATGAACTTGAACATACCTATGCGTTACAGCAAGCAGCTAACCAAACCGCCAAAGCAAACCTTACTTATCAATATGCCGTCTCGAACGCAGGCTACCAGACGCGTCTAGCAGATACTCAGGCAATAATGAGCCAAGGTGCTGGACTGATTGCCCGTGGTGGAGGTCAAGCCGCACTCGGACAAGCTCAAATAGCGTCTGGACAATCCTTCTTCTCGGCAGGTCCTTCATTGTTCCAGATGGGTATGAATACCAATCAACTGTTCGGCGGTTCGAACACTACATATAATCCAGCAAGGTTGTTTGGATAATGGCAATACCTCTTCCAATGTCAAGGCCTGAAGCGGCCCCACAGTCCGAATTTAACGTTTCACCTATCACAACTCCTCAGCAAGAGCCGATGGAGGTCGACACTTCGTCTAGAAGTGTTGCTCCGGTGAGTTCTCCGGATACTATCGAGAAGCGTTCGTTCAAGGTAAAGTACGGTTTAGACGAGGTTCTGAAGAAAACTAAGGATGAAATCTATGCTGGTCTCTCTCAAGGCGAAGAGCCTCAGATGAGAGAACAGGCAGCTGGTGAGATAGATAAGCGCAAGGCCGCTGGATTGCAAAGTCTGATTACGCAGACTATCCAGAATAAAGGTTCTGAATTAACTCCCGAAGAGCTGGGAGGACTGACGACTATCGTTATGGGCATGTCTCAGAACACTAACCCAGACACCGTCTTCGAAGAGGCCTATGGCAAGCAGTTCATATCTACGTTAGACAGAACTGCCATGCAGAAGCCGGACAGCTTTCTCAACGATGCTAAGCAAAAATATCCAGAAGAGACTGCCAAGATCCTGAATGATCACGGTAGTCTTGTCGCTAAACGAGAAATTGTCAATACATATCTTGAAGATGTTGAAGATGAACTGAAGCATCAAGGTTGGATAGGTTGGGGTTGGGATCAAGCTAAGTACATGGTCCCGGGTTATCAAGACGTTCAGATGCGTGGTCTTACCCCTAAGACTGGCGTCTTCGCTGGTGGTCTTCTCGGAGAGAATTTAGAGAAGCAGCGTGTAGAACTTCTTCGTCTTCCGCAAGATCAACTTCTCCCTGCGTTGAAGCAGATTGTAGAACCAATGCGTCGAGGTATGCTGGGCGGTAATCCTACCCTTGCAGCGGATTATCTTCGAGCTGTGCTTGGTACTTCTACGAGAGATATTATCTTCAAGGATATAGCTCTCGGAGTAGACGTTACCGGTTTAGGTTTAGGTAAGTTAGGATATAGGACTGCTAGTAGACTTATCAGAGGAGAAAGTACTCTTCTGAAAGATACTGCAAATGCTGCAGAAGATATGGTAAGAGCTTCTGCCGATCCCGGTGTGTCTAAGTCGACTATGGAAGCTGCGGCAGGTGATCTAGAACAGTCCGCTGTAACCAGAGCTACTGCAAACGCTGTCGGCGACGCTAAGAATATAACTGATCCTCGGAAGAGAGCTTTAGAAGCTCTGTCTGATGTTTTCAGAACAGACCTAGAAGATATTAAAGCCCGTCCTGGCAGATACGGTCAAGACATAGTTAACCGTATTGAACAACAGAATACAAGTGTAGTCGGTTCTGTCCTAGACACTGCTGAGAAGATTTCTAAGGTAGAACGCCTTCCTGAAGTCATGAGCAACGAAACGTCGGTACGTTTAATCATTGACGGTATGAAAGATACTTACAGAGGTCTGAAGAATGCTATAATCGATACCAGCCGTCCTTACCGTGAGAACTTTGCAGGTAACTGGTTTGTCGATTTTCATCTCGGGAATGCCGATGGAACTTACTTCACTCAGAGGACTGTCGCTGAGAATGCGTTAGAATATTATGGCCTTAAGAGTGGTCAGATCATAGAAGGTAGTAGCCTGTCCAAGACTAAGGCTGCTAAAAACGTTGAGACTATTCAACGCCAGATAGCTAACGCTGAAGATACTGTCAAGAAGATTGAAGGACGTATCAAAGAGAATAAGTACAGTACTCCTGAGAAGGCTGCTAGAGATCAGGATACTCTCCAGTTCCTTAAAGAGGAAGCTATTCCTGGTTACAAAGCCAAGCTTGATCCCGCGATAGCTCAGAGAGCCACGGTAGAGCAGCAAGGCTTAGGCTATTACATCAAAGTTACCAAACCTATAAACGAGACTGACGATGTTGTCAGAGACGTCATCGCAAGTACGACTAATACAAAAATTCCGGACAATACTATCTCTTCATTCTTCAACGCATGGGGAGTGGGTAAATATAGAACTCCAGAAGAGACTCTGTCTAAGGCTGAACGTGCCAACCGATTGATCGTCACGTATACACCATCAGCAATCTTCGAAGTTCTAGCCAAGAATGCTCCGACTATTCAGAAGATTTCAGGCGAGGCTCTCCGTAAAGGAAGTAGATTTTCTAAAGCTGGCAAGAAGTGGGAAGACTTTCAACGTGTATTAGAAAACGGACAAGAGTTGTGGGATACGGAGACTAAACAGAAGGGTTACTTCTTCAAGAGTCCCGGTGAATTAGAAGAAGCTTATTGGTCTTGGTTCAAGCGCATGCCTGACCAAGACGAGGTAGCGGCTTACTTCGAATTCAAACGTGGGATGGAAATCGATCGTGTCTTTAGAAACATCGCAGAGCATCGTAATCAGACTCGTCTAGGCGCTGAAACACATCGTGTTATTTCTGCCGATCCAGACGGTAAAGCTATTCCTTCCCCAGAATTCTCCGGTATGACTAAAAAGAGTATCGGTGGTAGTACGGATAACGTAGCCATCATCGGAGAAAGATACGGACATGAAAGGGTTCGCAACCTCGGAGATATCTCTGTCAAAGACAAGAAGGAGATGCAAGACCTAATCGACGGTGGAGAGTGGAAGTACTTCGAAATATATAATACTGATCTACGTCCATTGAAAGGTTATGGCAATATCGGAGACGACAAGATACGGTATGTTCTTGCTAAGATCTCCGAAACCAGAGATCTAGACTGGAACCATATCCCACGTCGCGGCGGTGGTCACGTCGAATACGAACATTCTTACTACATCAAGCAAGCTAAAATTAAGTTCGATAATGCCAGTGGCAGTAATTGGTATGAAGGCGATACTACGATTATGCCGATGATGTTTCATAAGATGGCGCAGGATGTCGCTAGTAAGTTAGATACTGTCCGTAAATATCTGTTAGACAAGAATGAAGTAGCTGCCCGTGAATTTTCAAACAAGAACCTTCATCTAGAATGGAGCACCGTCGAAAGCTGGTTTAAGGGTGAGAAACTTCCCTCCGGTGAGTGGCGTGGGGCTAGACTGTCCCTGAATGAACCTATTCAAGTCATTGAGAAGAATAAATCTCTCGTCGATGTAGATAATACTCTTGCTAAGAGATATGCCAACTTCAGGAATGGTAATAAAGAAGGCAATGCTGCCCGTCAGAACCGAGTACAGTTCTCCGAGGAACGAGATGCTTTCGATGTCTTTACGTTAGAAAATAAAGGTACTGCCCGTAATCCGCTGTATAATCTTATCCAGGCAGATAAGGTTGATCCAATAACCAGCCTCAATCGTGGATTAGAACGCATAGCTAAGTCAAACTTCATGGATGACTATAAAACCATGAGCGTTGAGCACTGGCTGCAGCAAGCTAAGAATTATCTTAATGCTTCCGAGTCTGAGATCAGACACTCCCCATTCTATTACTTTAGAGAAGCTAAGTTTCTACCCAGCGCTCCTGCTGATATTAGGGGACGGCTAGAGACGGCTAAAGCTCATATCGAACAGCTCATCCAACAGCCGAGTGAGACAGCGACTAAGCTTCAGATTATAAGCCAGAAACTCTCAGACGCTACCTACGACAAGCTAGGACCTAACTCAGTCTTAACTCCTGAATGGGATTTGGCTAAGCTTCGTGATCCGTTTAAGTTCATCCGTACCATAACCTACCACGCAGCTATGGGACTTTGGAGTATTCCACAGTATATAGTTCAGTCCGGCAACTATTCTAATATCCTGGGTATCGCTGGCTTTAAATATGCCGCGCCCGGAACGTTAGGAGCACAGCTTCACTTCTGGAGTAGAGTTAATTCCAATCCCGAGATCATTGACTTCCTCGACAAGATGGCGAGTAAGTTCTACATTCCTGGTTCGTCTAAGTATAAACCTGGAGAGTTCAAAGAAGCGTTAGAAGAGTTTAAGAAGACTGGCTTCGGTAACGTCGGTGGCGAGTATGCTGCGTTAGACGATCCTATGAACCAGAAGGTTGTTTCAGCTGCAGGACAGACGTTCCTAGACGCTAGTACTTTCTTTGTCCGTAACGGTGAACGTAATTCTAGGTACGGTGCTTGGTATACGGCTATGAAGGAATTCAGAGACGTCAAACCTGTCGGGCGTATAACCGAACAAGACAGAGCTGACATTCTTCAACGAGCTGATCTTCTCAACATCAATATGTCCCGTGCTAGTAGTTCTGCTCTGCATTCAGGTGCTATGAGCGTCCCTACTCAGTTCTACACCTACCAACTCAGGTTGACGGAACTGATGGGTGGCAGTCGATTGACTGGCGAAGAAAAGCGTCGTCTGATTGCTACGAATATGCTTCTGTATGGTATTCCGATGGGTACTGGTGTTTCCGGCATTCCTCTCGCAGGTTATATGCGACAGAAGATGATGGAGAATGGATATGTCGTCGGAGACGATTTCTTCAGTTCTACAGCGATGGAAGGAGTGTTGTCTTCTCTCGGTGCGCTTGCGACAGGCAAGGGAGATCCAAAGGCTGGAACATGGTATGACTTCCCAGAACGGTTAGGTACGAAGGGATTTGATTTCCTCGGCGGTATCAATCGTTCGGATAAGAGTTTTCTAGATATCATCGGAGGACCTGCGTGGAGTCTTGTGAAGGGGACTGTCGAAGCGTCAGACGGCTTCTGGAGAGTAATGACTAACCTTGTCAGAGACGATGGTGATCTATTCCAACCTGCTCCTGAAGATTTCATCGATCCGCTTAAGAATATTAGTTCAGTCAACTCTTTCTTCAGAACGTTAGCTGCCTTCCATACCGGAAGATGGATATCAAAGAAGGAAGCATGGTTGGCAGATACTACTCCATTTCAAGCAGTCTTCGCTGGTATCGCTGGCTTTAAAGATCAGCGTGTGAATGATATTCAGACTATGCGGAATGCACTTCAACATCAGACGGAATACGAGAAAGAGATCGAAAAACAGTTCCAGCAAGAATATCGACGCGGTGCTATCGCAAGCCAAGACGGTAATGAAGAATTAGCTACTAAATTCTTTACTCGTGCGAAGGTTCTTCTGACTATCGGAGGTTATCCAGAAGATAAGATCTCCGGTGTTGTCAGCAGAGCAGCGGCAGAAAATCAAAGTATATTAGACAAGGTAACGTTTGACTTCTATGTTAAACGTCCGAGCAGTCAACAAGACAAAGACGTAGGCATGGACGCTCTGTCAAGATCAGAACGTGTCAAAGCTAAACAACGTGGAGAAGAATAATTGGCCCAAATAAATACGCCAATCCAACCGACTAACGATCCTAACTACGAGCAACGTAGTCGTCCTATAGACATACCTGATACTATTAAGCCCAGAGGTGTAGAGGATAACCGTATCCTCCCGAAGGGTCAAGAAATAGCTGACCGAAGTGCAGAATATCTTGGTCAAGCTGCAGCGTATGGTCTGCAAGGACAGGCGGTGGCTGAAAAAGGTTACGGCGATCTGTTCGCAGGTATCGTAGGCATCGGAGACTTCATGGCTAAGGCCGGAGTCCATATGGTTAAGAAGGACATCGAAGATCAGGTTTACGAAGTCGCTAACAAAGAACGTCTAGCTTACACAGCCGAACTAGAGAAGATCAAAGCTGGTGGTGGTAAAGGCATCTTAGACGCTCATGCAGAGATGGACGAAGAAACTCCCCAAGAGATCTCAGACCTGCCTGACACGTTAGGTACTCTCCAGAGTGCCAGGGATGGAGGCAAGCTCAGCAAGACCGACTACCAAGGAAGACTTTTAGAAGCAGCGAAGGACTTACGGAATAGATATCCTGGTTTTAAACAAGAGATTGACCACGAGTTCGCAAAGGTGACCGGAGTTAATCCAGCCAATGCTGTGATCACTGGTTTGATCAACGATATCAACCGAGCTAATTCTAATCAGAATAGTGAACGTAATCGACAACTGTCTTACATTCGTAGTCGAGCTGGATATCAAGGTGCAGAAGACGCTTATCGAAAGGTAGAGACAGGCGAATGGGGTGGAACAGACGTCGTAAAATGGGCAGCTCCGCAAGAGCGCTTCCGATTAGAACTTACTGACCGCGCCGCTGTCTTTAATGATAAAAAGCTCTCGATGGAAGACCGTAAGCAGAGGGGTAAAGAACTCTTCGATACAGGTATTGCAGGAGTCGTTCAGACTAATGTAGAAAATTTCATGAGTCGGATTGGGATTAGTTCTCAAGCTGATGCTGAGGCTATTGACGCTAAGACTAAGAATGGTGAAATTACTTCTAAGCGATGGGCTGAGATCGGAGACGAATGGCAGACTAAACAACTTCAGCTTAGACAGGCTATTCTTAGAGATGCCCGAGAGAAAGGTATTACTGCGGCTATAGGCATTGACGAAGTCAATACCCGGACTGATGCTGCCATGAAACAAATGGATGAGATTGGTAAGCGAATCTTTAATAAAGACAGCGGTGGTATCTACAAGACAGCGCAGTGGATTAGGGCTCAAGGCGACGAAGACCAGAAGAGAGTATTCCAAGACAGCATTGTTGGACCTCCCATGCGATCGATCGAAACTATCAGACGTATTGGTGGTGAACAGTACCTTCAGAGTGAGAACCTTCGTAAACTAACGAATGGTTTGAGTGGTAAATTTCAAGTTTACCAAGACAATTGGGTCAAAGCAATCCAAAGTCAGACTGACATGGAGACGAGTGGTGTTCCGCTTACATTGAATAGAGCGTTCGATGAATTCAGAACTAAAATGAAGGATGCGACTGACTCCGAGAAGCGTAAGATGAATGCGAGCATGGTTGATGAGATTACTCGGATTGCTGATCCGAATGTTCCTGACGCTATCAAAGTAAATCTAGCTCTGACAGCATTTCATCCGAACAATAGAGAATTCATTTCCAAGCTAAACATAGACAGCAAGGATGAACGTGGGAATGTCATCCAAGGACAGAACGCAGTCTTCCAGAAGTTCACTTCTCCTGATATTACAAAGGAGATGTACCGACTAGGACAGACACATCCCGGATTGTGGAAGAACTACGTAGACTGGACACAGGAAACTCTAGGCAATGAGTTAATCTCCAGAGAACTCCGTTACCTCGGAGAGATCAGAAATCCTTCCATCCGTGTCGGTTGGGACAGTGATAATAAACGGTTCGTTCCGACTTATAACGATCAAGCGATTACTGAACGTGGTGGTCGTGCAATCTCACAACAAGGAACTGTCTACACTCCTTCGGCTGATCCTGAATATATGACAGTCCAGAGTGCTGTCAGTCGTATCAATTCTAATCTTGCTAACTTCAAGCACGTTGCAGAAGTAGGAGGCGGGAGTGTTGAAGCTTTTATTCTAGGTACTATCGCCCAAGCAGTCGGACCTCAAGCATTATCTCAGGTAGATAATATCCCAGCCGATGTTGCACGTCAGATTGGTCTGACTCAGCTGAAGAAGGGAATGAAATAGTGCCCATCGCAGTCGGTGATAAAGTCTATGACGATGAAGTCCAATACAAGATGGGCTCGATAGGCATCAGGCCTGTCCAAGAACAACCGACGATTGATTCTACAATGCCTCCTCAAGCCCCTACGGAGCCCGCTGATGCGTTAAAACCATCTGGAGGTACTGGGATACCGGGGAATCAGTATGAGACTAGTTTAACCCCTGAAGAGGAGACTAAATTCCAAGATTGGAAGGCTCAGAACGCTCCTAACGATTCTGGATTTGACTATGATCTGAGAGGTGCTTTTCAAGCTGGAGTACAACCTGACAAGGAGACAGGACATTGGCCTGACACGTTTAAGAAACCTAACCATCCCACCTTCTCTGACCAATCTCAGTACGCCAAAGATCGTCCAGACTTAGCAGGACATTGGCAGGGAGATACTTACTATCCAGCTCCAAGTTACATGAATCCTCCGGAGAGACAGACTCCTTTCCCTCGTCCTCGGACGACCGAGATATTGTCTGGTTTATATGAGACTGCTAAGAATGCTTTCAGTTTAACTCAAGCTCCTGAGTGGGGAGTAGATCCTGAGACTGGTGAAGTTCATACTTCTACTCAAGCGATTGAGAAGGCTGCGGATTTAGCAGGTCTTATGACCTTCGGTCCAGCTCCAGTTGCTTCTAAGTTGGCTGAAGGATCGCTAGGTTCATTCGCTGGTGTTACGTCGAAGACTCTCGACAAGAATAAGTTAGCGCAAGCTCAGATCTTAGAAAGTCGTGGACTTCCTTCCGGTAAGATCGGAGACATCAGAGATTATATCTGGAAGAAAACTGGATTCTTCCGTGGGGCTGATAATCGTTGGCGATATGAGATCCACGACGCTGACATGACGTTGAAAGAGGGAGCTTTCGATAAGACTATCGACGGGGATAAGATTACATTTACTCCTAAAGGATCAGGTCTTCCTGCTCTGAAGGATAATGCTTCTCTCGAAGATATTCTAGACTTCCTACAGAAGGGTCGAGGCAAGGGACAGACTCTTGAACAATCTGTAAATCATCCTGAATTATTCAAAGCTTATCCTGAAGTGAGAGGACTCCAAGTTAAAGAGCTTCCTCCTGAAGAACTTGCAATGGGTACGAAGGGAATGATGTTAGGGAAAACTCTCTTTCTGGCTCCCAATCTTACTGAAGAAGAAGTTCGAAGTATCATAATGCATGAAGTTCAGCATAAGATCCAAGACATAGAGGGATTTACCCGAGGCGGAAGTTCTGAAATGTTTAGGACTAAACAGCTCGACGAGGCAGAAGCATTCTTCAAGAAGGTTAGAACGAAGACTGAGAAAGACATTGTTGCGTCGGGGTTTCTTCCAGAAGAGATTGCAGAGCTTAAAGCAATCATATATGATAGTCTTAAAGGAAAACAGCTTGGTCCTGGAATGAAAGAAGCGCTAGATGCGGCTAAGGATTCTCCAAACTTTATAAGGTTGAAGAATATAGTTCAATCGGAGATTCATCTAGAAGATGCAGCGAGGGAGCATCATGCGTTATATAGAAGGCTAAGAGGAGAAGTCGAAGCTAGGAATGTGCAGGCTAGATTATATTATGAACTTGAAACGAAGAAATTAATTCCTCCGTATCGATCAGAAGAGTATGATATGCCTAGGATGTTCCAGAATGAACCCCCACCTCCGTGGGGAGAAGGACCGATGAAGTCGGAGGTAATTCCATTCAGACGTGGAGCGAACGATAATAAACCAAAAGAATGGTTTGAAGGAGATAGTGTAATTCACAATCCTAGAGAACCTACTTCTGCTGTAGAGAGAAAAGAAATAGATATGGAGGCTAATGCTAGAGTAAATAAACAAATTGATGAACTTATGAGGAGATATCCTCACTCTGAATTTGATAAAGCTAGACTTAAGAAGCTTAGACAAGAGCACGAAGACATCTGGAAATGACATATGTAGAGAAATGGGAATCCACCCAAGGTAGAGCTGAAGTACATTACTTCAAAGACGATGCTGAAGAGTATCTCTTTGGGTATAATCCACAACTAATTCCAGACGCATTATTCGAACCCGTCTTAATCTACATCAAGACAATGAATGATTTAAAACTCGATTTAAAACCCGAATAGACAAAAACGCCTATCATAATGACGACAGAAACAATCTACGTACCCCCAACTCCTCGTCCCACCGGATTTCTCTGGTTCTTTCGGACCGGAGATTCATGGCATGCTCCTGAAATCAACAACGGAGTACCGTATCTTCCCAACACCAAGAATCAATTCTTAAGAGACTTCTACTGGTTCTGGCGTAATCCTCTCGGCAATTTCATGGGATTCGTAATAGGCTTCGAAGGAAGAGGTTATTGGGTCAAAGGCCCTAAAGACGATGTAATGCTGACAACTCTGTATGATGCTAATCCACACAGGTATGGATGGAACTGGAGTGTCATAAACGGATGGGCTCCATTCGTGAGTTATTCTGGTAAAAGGGTTCTCTGGTATTTAGGCTGGAGGCCTAGTTCTGGAGGCTTCGGATTTAAGTTTAATATTCACTAAGCTAATAAGCACAAAAAAACCCCCGACACAAATCGGGGGTTTTCGTTTGAGTTAGTTTAGGCTACGTACGTCCAGACCTGGAAGTCTTTCAGTGCTTTGCGCGCCTCTTCGATCGAGGCAGTCGTCACCGTATCGATGACATCCTGAGCAGCCTCTTTGAGGATTGCCTTCGCAGCCTTGTAGCCTTTGCGGTCAGGCTTATCCTTACCCCAACGAATTCCGAATTCGTTGTTGTAGTGGACGATATCCTCGCCGACCTTGTCGACCATCTCCTGATCGAAGATGTAATTACCCTCTTCGATGGCTTTGATCAACTCTTCGGCAGTCTGAGGACGATCTTCCGCGTCCATGAAGAACTGCTTACGCAGGTCCATGTCGTGCTCGTAAGTCACCTGAGTGACACGCTGGGTGAGGAAGTCACGCTGGGTAGCTTCGACAGAAACCGGAGCAACCAGAGCGACGGCAGCATTAGCAACTTGGGGAGCGTCATTATAACGCATGGGGGTTATCCCTTCTTGATTTGATTTCACAGAACTGACGAGGTGGTCTTGAAACAGCTCGTACATATTCTGTGGCATCGCAGGTTTGCAAGATGCTATCGTATCGTCAATTATTTCGAACATTTTTAATCCAATAAAAAGAGGGAGTGGCCGGAGCACACTCCCCCGAGTATCCGATTTAGCCAGCGAAGCTGGCGTGACGGAAGCAAAGCTTCCTACATCGGCAGTTTAACTTTAGTCTTCCTTGACTTCCGGGGCGTCTGCGCCGGTAGCGTCGAGGGGATCGACGGGATAGTCACCGTCGTCTTGGACGTAAGTAACATCGTCTTGGACGGGCTTGTCAGCCATGTCCAAAACCGGAGCCAAAGCTCCTTGATCTTCTCTAACATGTTGGTTCATGCCTTTTTCCTTTGGTTGTATTAACCATATCACTGTATCATTCTTTCTTTATGTTGTCAATGCCTTGATTTTCTTGGGGGTTGTCTTCGTCTATTCGCAGTCCTGCTGACCACACGGGTAGCAACACGGTCAAGGCTACCAGTCCGATGAAATCCCACGTGGTCAAGTTCTCTGGAATCCCCCTTATGGACTCGACCTTGTCTGAGTGCTTTGCGTCTTGCTCGATTACGGGCAATACGACGTTTGACTTGCGCCGGAGTATCCTCATACGCTGTTTCCTTTGCGTAGTTTCTGTCCGTCCGTACCAACTTATTCCTTCCTTATTCTTATTCCGACACGAATCACGTCTGCCGGCTTCTTGCCCACGATCTCATCCAGATTGATGGAAAAGACATCGTCGGAATCTTTCAACTTCTTCACACTGCGGAGGAACGTCTCGACTGCAGCATGGATGTTAGCGGCTGAGATTTCAATCATCCGGTCTTCACCGAACTTATCCGAGAACTTCTTTCCGAATGTCATCTTCTGCTTCCTTCTGTTGGAGGTCGGCAGTTCGTCGCCTAACGTAGGCGCTCTCTTTCTTCGCACTTTGTTCTTTCTTGACAGCTTCTAGCTGCATCCGTTCACGACGATTACTTGGATGACGCTTCTTCATTCGAAATCCAATGGTTTAATCGAAGGTAGTTTGACAAACCCTTCTTCGACTAGAAATTCTAAACAATCTTCGGTAGTCTTATCGTTCAATTCAAGTATCTCTTCCAGAGTGTATGTCTCTAGAATGTTAGCATAGTTCATTTAATATTTAAATAATCCAAGACTGGATCGAGTATCCCCCATTTGTCTGCTAATCCAATGAGAAGACACAGAAGGAACATCGTTCCTGCCCCTATCCAGACGTACGTCGCCGCTTTGATTTCTTTCTCTTTCGCCATTTCTTCTTCTTTGAAACAAAGATACCCGTATATTCTCTGTTTAAATATTCGTATACTTTTTGGACGGTATCAATTCTAAGCCTTCCTACAACACGTAGATTACAATAGCCGCACAGGAGCGATCTAACTTCAAAACTTTGGTGATCGTGGTCCACCGCCAATCTAGTTTTTAATTCAGATTGATGTTTCCCGCACAAAAAACATCGACCTTCTTGCTTGGCGAACAACTCGTCGTATTGTTTTTTTGTTAAACCATATCTTGTTTTTAAACGATATATAAAAGCTTTTTCACTTTTGTTGGGATCGTTTGCGTAATAACGTCGTTGTATTTCTGCCGCCTTTAATCTGAATTCAGGATCTTCTCTTTTCTTTCTTCTCCAATCCCGTTGGTACTCAGTCAATGTTAATTTAGCGAGAGAAGGGGGAAGCTGAACAACCCCCTTGTCTGATTTAGCCTTGGTCGGCTTCGGCATTCTTCAGCCATTCGAGGACAGCGGCCCAGTCACCAAAGACATAGGTTTCGCTAGTGAACGAAGAGCTGAAAGTATCGTCCTTCTCGGTTTCAGTCTCAACAGACTTATTAACAATATAGCCATTCTCGGCGTTAGTGATGTTGTAATTAACTGTATTATTCATAAGGTATCCTTTTCTTTCTTAATTATACCACTTAATCTATGGGTTTGTCCAGTCCATAATAGTGCTCATATTGGTTATAACAATCCTTATGAAAATGAATAGCAGGGAATTCATTTGGATGTTGATGATCCCAATACCCTACTTCATCTCCTTCTTTGATAAAACCATTACACTTGTGGCAAGTGACTTTACCACCATGACTTGGATTAGTTATATACGATTTGTCCATGACGATTTACCTCGATTACATCTGGTTTTCTCACTACCTTGGTGAGGTATCTTGGTCCGTCGGAATAAAGAAAAGTCCGGAGGTTTGGGAAGCAAGCATACTTGAAAGCAGAATAACTTGCGTTGACGTCAAGCTTGATATTGCCCGCTTGACCGTCAGGTACTGTTCCGCACGTGCAGGCGGGAGGTTCGCTTCTTGCAATGATTTCTTTATAGCTTTGAATTCTTTCACGGATACTAGCTTCTCTGAGCTTGTGTTCATAAAGCACCATATGTCCTAGTTGTTTGTCAACAGCGAATAAATATCCGACATCTTTAGTTCTGACCAGAGGGTCATTAGCCGAAGCTGCAAGATAGCCATCCAGTTGATCCAGATACCCAAAACTGTCAGAATCCCTAAGCGTGTGATCCTTGAACTTGACAAAGCTGCGACTGGCAGTAGATTTGACGTCGACCACACAACCGTCAATAACACAATCTCTATGACCGGTGATATCGAGAAGAGATAGCTCATCTTGCTCTCCTGTTACTTCGTGTCCAGCTTGTTTAGCCCACGCGATTACGAGGGCTTCGATTAGATGTCCATAAGTGAATTTGACCACGGCGGAAGCGGGGAGGGGTTCTGCAAGCCCTTGACTATGAATGGAGTGCCACAATGCTCTTGGGCACTTCGGGCCCATTTGGCTGAGACGTAGTCTAGGTACATCCTGTCTAGCTCCAAACGAGCGTCGGAGTCTGACTGTGACTTCCTCGGCGTACGTCTTTGCCACCTCTTCGGTGAACCATCCTTGTTTGTTTCCGACAAGACTCTGTATATCCTTGATGAGAGTATCTATGCTTTTCATTTTAATCCAATTAATAGGCCTCGGAGGGTTACAACACCCACAGCGTCCCACTTAAAGGCGAGGCCTAGTATTTACTTACCAGAGATTGTCGTGAAGAGCGCGTGAATGAGCGCCACATACAGAGGCGGCAACGTTATTGCGGCCAACGTCCACATCATATATTTCTGGCCAAGCGATAGCTTGTCTTTTTCTTTGCCCTTCGGTTCAAGATGTTTCAGAGCTTCTTCAAACTCTCTCTTGAACTCTGGCATGTTCTTAAGGACTTTGATGAATTGCTTCACTGTCAAGTCCCTAGCGATTTTCTTCTTTGTCGGAGGCGCTTCCAGTTTCTTATCGAAGAGCATCTCCAACATCATTCGTTCGAGGGTCTTCATGTTCGTCTCCTAAGCCAGCGAAGCTGGCGTCTAGTTTGGGGAGGCGGGAACTATACCTGAAGAAGCTTTCACTGCTCTTGGCACTACGTTCCCGCCCTAATCTGCTTAAGGCGGCATCTCAAACCGAGAGTGGTATTTGAGAAGTTTAGACACAGTGTTCATGACGCACATAGCGCGTCTCCTTCTGCTAGAGGGTCACTGTTGATCTGTCTGGTTCTCGTACCTTCCATTCCGGTGGTGCACTAATCTGGTGCGTTGAATTGATGGACTTGCAGACAAGGAGTCTTCTGTTACAGCTACGGTCAGCAGTATGTGAAACTGCTCTAGCCTCTAGGCGTTGAGGAATTGCACCTCGTCGTAGTTCCGCTGCTCCATTCAGCTCCGGCTAGGCTCATCGCCATCGCGCAGGCTTATGTCAGTAGTCTGTGATTAGGAATAGGTCGTTAACCCTCTTCCTAGTTTGATATCGTTGTGAACGATGTACTAACATGTTCTTGAAAGCTCTCTCGACTACGTCCAGATGGGACCTGAGTTACTGTCAGGCTTTACGGTCTTGCCCTAGAACTATCTAGCTTTCGGTGCTCCACGTATAGGAGTTCTTACCTCGATATCCTTCCGATGTCGGAAGATCAATGACCTCCAGTCAACTACTGGTGCCATTCTTCGTAAGCTCTTCGCTCACGGTTGTCATCCAAACAGGGTCGGTCAGTAATGCTTAACTCTCAGCAGACTACCCGACGGTTTCCCCTAGGCTGTGTCTACGATTGTCGCATACTAGACTGATCGAACAGTCCTCAACGCTTCACGGCGTGTCTCGGTTAATGGACGTTTGATCCTGAAGAGCACTACGCATTTCTGCTATACCCTAACAGTCTAATCGAGAGATTGAGCGTCTCTGGACTAGCTATCGGCATTCGATGCATGGCGTTATGTGGTTAACTTCCGTCCAGGCTGTAAGCTTGATACACAGGTCGTGCTCGACACGACATTAACCGGTTTCACCCGGCTTGCATTCCGCAGAGCGATCCGTACTTCACTGACAGCTACACCTAATTCAGACGACTCGAACGTCCCGCTGTCATTGTCCGATCTACTACCCGCAAGGCCTCCGCGACGCGGAGAGAGGTCACGCTCCTCTATTTCGATCAGAAAGATTGGCTCATTTCTGCCACTGTGTAACTCCTCGGCTATGGAAGATGGAGAGTTACGCTGCATCCTTGGTATCAATTCTCCTAAGGAGATCATCGTTCCCTGTTACCACAGTTCCCGAAGAGATACCGCGAGTTCCACTCGTGAGGTTTTATATACCGGCTAATGAGACCGGTGCACGTTCTGCTTATGACAAAGTCCGCTCACGCTCCAGTTCTTTACCGGGTTCGCACCGGTTCCCTTTTGTTTAGGGTGTCCCTTCAGCGCCTATTGCTTGACAACTAAGTCTTCACACTAGTGCGGGGTATACGGCGGATTAACGTGGCATCTCCGTATATTTCACTCCACGACCTCAATCACAGACGAGACTAGACGTCTCGGACTCTCATGCCCGGCCTCTTTCAGGGCTGTGGTTTTCGACTGAGGAATTTGCTTCATTCACTCCAGACGTGGAGTCTTACTCCAATCCCGGCTGTCGTCTCTAGCCGCCAGAGTCGCCTCTATGCAGCTCCACACCTCTTACCGCCTATGGACGGCGGGAGGAACCGTGAGCGGATCGTCACTCCGCGGGCCTACTTCAGACGGTTTGCCCTGCTCACGGGATCATGGTATCAGAAGGTATGTTCGGGCTGATCTCTCAGCTCGTCTACCTTCGCTTTCGTCTCAACATCATAGTCTGAGTCCGGATTGAACGGGACAAGATTGTCTACTCGGACACCTTCTAACCTAGCTGCAACGGCCTTACCGCCTCCTGGAGTTCCATGAGTATACACTTCAAGGATGACGGTAACATCGCTGCCATTCCCAATAGATACCCCACTAGGAAGGGGGGAACCATCAGACATAGCGACAGTAGGAGGAGAGAAAATAAGTGTCTTGACTTCTCCAGTCCTGAGTCGGATGTCTCTTTTCGGGCTTCTTTTAAATCGGATGTTGTATCCATCCTCGTCCTTTCTCATAGTATTCTTCAGACCTCTACTCTGAAGTTCCCGAATAACTTCAAGATCTTCAGGGGTAGGCCATAACTCTAGAGACCATTCCTCGAACCTATTCAATCGAGTTACATGAGCCCACTTGCACTTACCTTTGACGGAAAGGCGCTTCGTCTTATCGTAATTAGCCATCACTTCTTAATTTCATCCACTTCTACAATTTCAATTTCAATAGCGTCCGGGTATGTCTCACGAACGTAATCATAACCAAGGCTCTCCGCTTCGTCACGGGTCTCTGCCTGAAACGTCATAGCACCACCGGTGCGCATGGTATAATCGTATTCTACATTCCAATCTTTCATAGTATATTCCTTAATGTGTTTTTGACCAATTAGTGGCTATTGTATAATCTTTCAAATCATCGTTCCAGTAACTGCCAGCAAGGGGACATCTCAATTTTAGGTCCTGTCCAACTTCTTTTAATGATGAAGCCATCATCTCTGCGATAGACAAGGCTGTGCTCATGTTGTTTGGACATTCTACCTGCCATTCATCATGGACAAGGTTAACCAACAAAGCATCATAATCTTTCAATTTATCGTGCCACATCAGGGTGGCACGTTTCATTACTACAGCTTCACCGTTCTGGAGGTAACCAGACATTGCAAGATGTTTTCGCCCTCCGAATGTTTCTGAAGGGATTTTAACTGGACGACCGTCAATGCCAGTGAACCATCCTCGTTTTGCGTCAGCAGGTATGATCGTGTTCTTGAGATACGCAAATCCCGTGTACCTTTGAAGTAATCGCTCATAAGCCTCAGCTGCAGACGCCTCGTCGCTCTCCAATATTTCTTGGAGCTTTCCCTTTCCCGCCCCGAGGAGAAGTGCGTAGATATATCGCTTAGCAACTTGCCTGCTTTTGCAGACGTCTCCAAGTATTCGTCGATTAAGTGAGTGAGGATCGGTTTTGTCATCCTTCTTCCCCTTTACCAGAGCTTCGGTAAATTCAGGATCATCAATCAGATGAGCAAATATCCGGAGTTGTATTCCCTCGGCATCGACACCTATGAGTAGTCTATTCTTAGGTGCCTGCCATAAAGAGCGGAGTTCCTTGCCGTATAACTTCTTGTTGCCGGCCGTATCGAACTCTAGGGGAATGTTTGCAGTATTAGGTTGACGGTGCGCCATTCTATGGGTCCACGCTCCGAGACCATAGAACTTACCGTGGATACGGTTGTCCGTGCTTGTGAGGGCTAACCATTCGGTTAGGGTGCGTCTTCGGGACTCAAGCAGGATGCGCTTAGCTAGAAGACGCGCTGCTGGGGGAGCAGAAAGAGGAAGCGTCTCTAGGTTATCTTCACATATCTTCCAACCTGTTATTCTTAATTGATTGTACTTAGTATATAGTTCTTGATACCTTATGTCAAGTGCTTCGTCTCGTCTAGTATGACGTAATTTACTTAATTCACGTTCTACTTCCTTATGAGTCTCCGTTTTGACTACCGGAGACCAGCCAGCTTCATTAAGAACTTCAATAATTTGTTTATGAGAAGAAGGATTAAAGTCAACCCAAGAACAATAACAGAATGGAGCACCAACAGACATAGAAAGAATATCTTGACGAAGAAGTTTCGGTATAGAAGAAAGAGAGATAGTACCATGTTTGGTCTCCTTAGGCATAACCTCGCGTATTAACTTTAGTTTAGGAGGGAAAGCATCCAATATCTGTACGTCTAATATACTTAAGTCCTTAAGTACCTTAGTTAATAATGTATTAGCTTTATCTTTATTGAAACTAAAGCCATTAAGGCTAAGGTTATTAACAATACCTTGGAACCTATGTTCGTAGGTTATAGCATCTTTGTACTTAAGGTTATCTATATACTTAAGATGCTTAAGATATATACCATAGGTTATATCTACATCACGGGTACAGTAATCTTCTAGTTCTTGACTGTACTTCGTGAAGTCTTGGTGCTTTATCTTTTCATACCCAAACTCTAATCCATAGTCTTCTACCGAATGTCCCTTACGGGAGTAGTCAACCATCTTTGAGATGATGAGAGTATCTAATGTTTGTTGTACATCAAAATAAATCCCACATAAAGTATCAAGGACTGGAGCATCATACCCCAAAAGATTATGCCCGACAACGAGTGTACAGCCTTGACTAAATCTTCTAAATCTTTCTGCCTCTTCCTCATCATCAGTGACGTGTCTAAATACATGGTATTCTTCCTTATCAATATCGTAACAGACTATAACCCAGACCCTGTCGGGGTTGATTAGTCGGTTAGTCTCAATGTCTAATACTATTCGCATAATCTCATTAATGTTGGCCTGCTAGATACAGGCCAACAATCTTTATCGGGTGACTGTCGCACCACAGTGTTTGATGAAACCCAGATCGATGCACCCATAGGATACATTCTTGCTGAGCCAGACGCCGGCGACGATGATGACGATGACACAAGTGACAATCATCAGAGTGTGTGTATACCAAGGCATTGCAATCTCCGTTCGGTCGGTATGACCTAAGGGAAGAGGCCTATGCAGCCTCTTCCGAATGTGCGCTGATGAGAGACTTCAGGACAGCATCGTGTTCTTTGATACTGCCGGTTCGAGAACCGTCTTGGTTGCGTTCCTCGCACCACTTCTTAGCCTCTTGTACCATGCGCATAGTCGACCAATGAGCTTGGTCGTAGCTATACACTTTTCCCATTTTCTTCTTCTTTTTCTGTCGGGATGTGCAGAATTTGCACTAGCGTATTCTGTTTCCAGAATTTATAACCGATGTGACGTTCAAACCGTCCATCGTGGGCGTTCTGTAGCAGAACCGTCACACCGGCTTTAGAACATAACATATATTCGTCTAAGAAGGAAGTATTACTTCCATTCAACGCACAGCAAAATATAGTCCCTAACTTCATACCCGCAAAGTAATCGTCTCCTCCTCCACTACCTGCCGTCTGAGCCTTCGCTTGTTGGAAGTCGATGATTTCGGCTGTGCCTGTTTTCATCTGTCAAATTCCTTTAACTGAATATCTAATAACCGTTTTAATAAATAGTGCCTCCGCCACTTCGTGAAGTAGTCTGGCTTACCGTATTCCCTGACTTCCCACGCAAATAACGGCTCAACCCCTGAAAGTTGGAATTCTATGAAGGATCTGGTGTATTTCTGCATGGTCGACTCCTTCTAGATAGGCCCTAGGATGCCCTAGGAAGCCCGCTGGTGCGTTATTTCGGGTCGGGAGTACCAACATACCGGGGAAATGGGTCGAGACTAGTTTTCTCGTCTTTTTCTTCGTCTTTTTCCTCTACCGGCTTGGTCTCATACCAGACTTGTCCGTTCCATTCCTTACGGACTAGGATTTCCTTTACCTTTGGCATCGTCCAATCTCCAATCGATTGGTTGTCCTCCTAAATCAGCTATCTTGTCGTTGATGGTCGTGAATATGCGCGACCCGAGGAATGGATTTCTACTGTTGAGGGAACCTCTCGGCGAAGGATGTGATGTGACCAAGGAAACGTTTTTTGTGTAGTCGACATCTTCGATATAACGTCTGGCCACCGCTCCGAGAAAAGCAAAAACGATCCCGCCTTGTGCGGAAAGCTTGGTGATAATTTCACGTGTAAGGTAAGACCACTCATCCCAGTCGTGACTAAGGCTTTGATTTGCTCGACAGCTGGGGATAGCGTTCCATAACAGTACTCCCCGGTCTCCCCACTTTTCCAAGTTACCGCTAGGTGGTACTCCGTAGTGTAGATCACTCTGGTATTCTTTGAATATCGTGTTGAGAGTCGGCGGGTAATCCTCTTTTTCAATTCCGTCTGGGATAGAGAACGCGTAGCCTGTAGCAAATCGTGACTGTGGGTATGGGTCTTGGCCGACGATGACGACTTTGCAATCCTCGGGCTTGAGAGTTTGAAGTGCTTTAAATAAGTTTCGACGCGTCGGATTATAGACTTCATGACTCTTCTCCATGTCGTGTAGTCTTTCGTTGACTACTTGCCATTCACCGGTAGTCCAATATTTCAATTTCCAAGGATAAATCATTAATTAGCTTTCATAATTTCTGCAAATCCGTAATCTTCGGATAGTGTGTATGTTTGGGGATCGAAGAGGAGGTCACCTGCCGGACCAGTCCTTCCAGAGAAGCGATTTTTCCCCACCATGACATGCATCGTGCGCCTTATGATAGGGTCTGGGGATTTTATATCCCGCGTAAGATCAATACGAATATCTGCAATCTTCGATATGTTCCTAGACCCTCGCGTCAATCCGTCGTCATTGACGTGACTGACAATGATCAACGCGAAGTCTAGTTCTTTAACCATCATCTCTAGTCTGGTCGAGAGATAGTCTAGTGCTCGTCTTTCGTTGTCTCCTCCGAGACCGGACACAACCATAGTAATGTGGTCAAGAAGGATATAGCGACAACCACGCGCAGAAACGAGAAACCGAATTGCATCCAGAATAGTTTCTGGATCATCAGAACCGAAATGGCTATATATGTGTAGACGCTCATCTTCTTGTACAACGGCTTGTACAGCAGCGTACGCTTCAGCGTCGGTAACACTGCAGTCTGGTAGATGGATCGGTCGTTGGAGATGTATTCCAGCCAGAGCTTGGAGGTGCCGTTTCTTACCCTCTTCGAGGTAGATAGCACCGACCGCATCGCTTGTATTGGTGAGGAGATAATGTTCGATCGCATGGAGAAACTCCGTTTTCCCGACGCCTTCTTGAGACGTCACTAACACGGACTCACCGGTCCGAATGCCATAAGTCATGTAGTTCAATGTAGGAAACGGGTATGGTGTACCATGCTTGGGTACTTCGGACAGTATCTTTTCGAAGTCATGCCAAGAGGATACGATTTGTTCAGGCGTATACCTCTTGGCAGTCCTGAATAGACGGGCTAGTTCTTCCCCTTCTCCGGCTCGGAGATAGTCGTTGGCGTCTTTTCGGAGACCGCCGGGGAACTTGAGCTGGTATATCTTGTTGTAATCGAAGAGACTTGCGACTTCAGCAGCCGCTTCCCTCCCCGGCCCATCTCCATCAAATGCAAGGTAAATGCGTTCGAATGAGTTAAGCCAGGATCGATCGATTGCAGCGTCCAGCTTCCCAGTATTGCTACTCCGAATACTGACACAAGGAATACGCAGGACCTGATAAAGCGAGAGAGCGTCGAACTCCCCCTCCGTGATGATAATATTTGATCCACCGGGGAACTTGTCTCGGCCATATAAACCTCCTTTTGCTATATCGCCTATAGTATGGAAGCCTTTAGGTAATGTCCGAACCTTCATCGATCCGTTAGGATACGGGAAGCCGATAGCAATAGGTTTACCTTCGCTGTCTATCTTCGTCTTAGTATCATAAAAGCGGAATGTTTCTTTCTCAATCCCACGGTATGGTAAATACTCATAAGTAAATTCGTTACTCAAATATTCTTCCTTCTCCCTCCTCGCGGGTATGTGGGCATTACATGAAAAGCAATGACTGTGGCCGTCGGCGTATACACACCGAGCGTCGGAGGAACCACAGTCATCACAGGGAATATGCTGCTCAACGATTATCTCGTTGAGACTCTTCGAATGTTCTAGTGTACTCATAATAACGTGGTAGCCAATTCTTCTCTACGTTTGGAAATTGAATAGGACATTGGAGTGTCGAATATCCACCATCGAGAGACTTGTCCCAGTAAGTCTGACGACCTACGTACATGTAGGCTTCAACGATGTGAAGTCTCTCAACGCTTTCTTTCCCTCGCCATCCTTGCAGGGCACGAGGCAGGGGCTTTCCACCCAGCGTCTTCCATGGACCACGAGCTTTCTTTCGGTAGGGGAGCAGAAGCTTCACCCTCCGACGTTTGAATTGTACGCCATTCCCGTACTCAATGTCAAGGGAAACCAATACCTCAGGTCGGACTAAATGTAGTTGTCCCTTAATCTTAGCACACGGAAAGAACGAATCTTCTTCCGCATGGAGAGGGACGACTGTCTTCGTCGGAGTATTGTAGAATAGGTTGAACCCCTGCATGGTGAATACCGTGGGGTAATTGCTATACCCGTCCAT
>Ga0137359_10000764_pt1 | contig 24613 bp, 23 predicted proteins | sample Mad1_40_16metaG_FD_108281 | JGI IMG/M metagenome (GOLD analysis project Ga0137359, IMG submission 108281) | Vadose zone soil microbial communities from Angelo Coast Range Reserve, California, USA - Mad1_40_16 metaG | ecosystem: Environmental > Terrestrial > Soil > Vadose zone | place: USA... | reverse complement strand
CCGCGATCCAGTTTGTTTGGATCAATCGGCAGAGGCCGCCAAAGCTGTGCTTCGTTTGGAAAGCTAAAGCCGGCAGGAATCACTCCGATGATTGTGCTAGCAGCGCCGCTGAGCTGCACCGTCCGGCCCAACACATTTGGATCGGACCCGAACCGTCGCTGCCATAGAGACTGGCTGATTACTGCGACGCGAAAACGCCCGGGTCGTGTTTCTTCCTCGGTGAATGTGCGGCCCAGCAAAGGTTTCACTCGAAACAAGGAAAATAAGTCGGGGGTTACGAGCCCCACCGGCGTGTCCTCCGTGCTATTGCCGTCGTCGAAGAACATGTTGCCGCTCTGATAAGCAACCAGATATTCGAACGATTGGTTCTGATCTCTCCAGTCGATGAATTCAGGAAGCGACGTCGGAGCGGTCGCCAACTGCGGCAGGGTGTCCCACAGCCACACCAGGTGGTCTGGATCATCGTAGGGCAATGGGCGGAGCAGTACCGCGTTCACCACTGTGAAGATCGCGGTGTTCGCGCCGATGCCCAACGCCAAAGCGACGACGGCGACAGCCGTGAAGACCGGCTGCTTGAGCATCATCCGCAGCGCATAGCGAATGTCTTGAATCAAGATAGTCATGCTAGCCTCCCAGGGTTCAGGATTCCGGGTTCAAGGTTCCGGGTTCCAGATTTCAGCTTTCAGAATCCAGATTATGTCAGATTTCAGATTCCAGATTTCAGATTTCAGATTTCAGATTTCCAGATTCAAGATTTCAGATTCCGGATTTCAGATTTCAGATTTCAGATTTCAGATTTCCAGATTCAAGTTTCCAGATTCAAGATTCCAGATTCAAGATTCCAGATTCAAGATTCCAGATTCAAGATTCCAGATTCCAGATTCCAGATTTCAACGTTGAGAGTCAGGTACCACAAACCCAGAAACGAACCCGGAACTCTGAAATCTGGAATCTGAAATCTGAAATCTGGAATCTGAACTCGGAACTCTGAACTCGAAACCCGAAAGCCCGAACCCTGAACCCGGAACCCTGAACCTGAACCCCGAACCCTGAACCTACTCATATCTAAGTGCGATCATCGGGTCGACTTTCGTCGCTCTAAGAGCTGGCACGAAACAGGCTCCCAGAGCCACTCCTGCCAGAATGACTGAAATCACCGCGAAGGTCATCGGGTCGGTCGCACTCACGCCGAACAACAAGCTGGACATCAAGCGAGTCGTCAGCCACGCGCCTCCCAGGCCGATCGCGAGCCCGACCACCGCCAGCTTCATACCTTGCCCGATCACCATGCCGAGCACGTCCCCCTGGCGGGCGCCGAGCGCCATTCGGATTCCGATCTCGTGCGTTCGCTGAGTGACCGAATATGCCATCACCCCGTAGATGCCCACTCCCGCAAGGATCAGCGCAACCGCGGCGAAACTCCCGAGAAGCATCAGAGTCAAACGATCCGGAGCGATCGAGTCCGCACGCAGTTGCTCCATCGTGTTGACGGCGTATACAGGCTGGTCCGGATCAATCTCGAGTACCTGTTGCCTGGCCGCGGACACGATGCCCATCGGATCGTTGGCGGCCTTGATTACAACGGTCATGCCGCCGTTGGGCAATTGGCGAAAGGGGTAGTAAGACTGTACGCGGTTGGAGTCCTCGTTGAGCCCATCCATTTTCACCCGGCGAACGATGCCGATCACCGTGATTGGCGGGTCGTTGCGGCCGGTCTTTATGTTCTTGCCCACGGCTTCTTCGCCGGGCCAATAGCGGCGCGCGAACTCTTCATCGATCAACGTGACGTGCGGGCCGTCTTTCACATCCTGCTCGGTGAAGTTGCGCCCCTTGAGTAGAGTGATGCCCATTGCCTGAAAGTAGTCGGGGGTTGCGACGCAGGCTTCGGTGAGCGGAGTATGGCCTGGCTCGGGCTCGGGTTGGCCCTCGACCCTGAAGGAGGTCTGCCAGCCGTTGTTGCCCAGCGGCAGTCCCGACGAAACTCCCACGGTTTGTACGCCCGGCAGCGTTCTAAGTCTTTCTGCGAGCTGCTCGTAGAAGTTGATCTTCTGCGCGTCCTCGGGATATTTCTTCGGCGGCAGCGATATGTTGAACGTCAGCAGATGGTCGTAGTTGAAACCCGGGTCAACCTGCAGCAAACGATAGAAGCTCCGGATCATCAGGCCCGCGCAGACAAGCAGCACCATCGTCCCCGCGACTTCCAGGACAACCAGCCCACTGCGGAAGAGATGCCGGCTGCTGGTTGAGCCCCGGCCCGCATCCTTCAACGTTTCATTCAAATCCGGTTTGCTTGATTGCAGCGCCGGCACAAGCCCGAAGATGATCCCGGTCAACAGCGAAACGCCGAGGGTGAATGCCAGCACTCGGCCATCGAGGTCTATTTCTTTCGCTCGCGGGATGCTGTTCGGACTGATTGCGACGATCAGCGTCACGCCCCATCGCGCCAACAGCAAACCGAGTGTGCCACCGGCCACCGAAAGCAAGATGCTCTCGGTGAGCAACTGGCGAATGATTCGCCCGCGGCTCGCACCCATAGCCGTGCGAATCGCTATTTCCTTTTGCCGCATCGTCGCGCGAGCGAGCAAAAGATTGGCTACGTTGGCGCACGCAATAAGCAGTACTAAGCCCACCGCGCCGAGCAAGAACAAGAGCGCGAGCCGTATGCCCCGGACGGCATTTTCCAGCGAAGGAATGATCGTCACACGACTTCCCGCGTTCGAATCGGGGTACTGCCGTTCCAGATTCAGCGCGACTCTCTCCATGTCCTCGCGCGCCTGCTCGAGCGTAACGCTGGATTTGAGCCGCGCGATGCCGGCCAGTCCCGGATGATTCCCGCGATTTTCCCAGCCGGGATCCTTCGACGCTTGCCCGACGGGAGTCCACAACTCGGTGCCGGCGCGCGGAAACTGAAAATCGGGAGCCATGATTCCGATCACGGTGAAGCTGCGGCCATCAAGCGTCAGCGTTTGCTCGAGGATATTCGGGTCGCCGCCGAATCGCCGCTGCCACAGTCCGTGACTCAAGACCACGACCGGAGTTGCGCCTGGTTTGTCTTCATCGTTGGTGAAGACTCGGCCTCGTTCGGCGCTCACTCGCACGGTCGCAAACACATCAGCCGAGACCTGCGAGCCGACGAGCCGCTCGGGTTCGCCATTACCAGTGAGGTTGAAACTCTGGCGGCGAAACACGCCGATGTTTTCGAACGCACCGTTCTGATCGCGCCAGTCGATGAAGTTTGGATACGCGACCGACATCCCTTCCAACTGCGGGCTGCGTTCACGCAAAATGACCAGGCGCGCGGAATCTGGATAGGGAAGCGGGCGAAGGAGCACCGCATTGACTACGCTGAAGATCGCCGAGTCGGCTCCAATGCCCAGGGTCAGTGCAAGCACGGCGACGATCGTGAACCCCGGATTCTTGAGCAGCATCCGAATTCCGTAGCGCAGGTCTTGCAATAGAGTCGTCATTCGTCCTCCATCGACACGTTGTCCGCCAAACTGTCCGACAAACTTCAGTTTGTCGACCTTCAGTTTGTCGACTTAAAACGGCCACGACGACAAACTGAAGTTTGTCGGACAGGCATTTCGAGTAAGTGCCGGGACGCTGCTTTAGGTTTCAGATTCACTGGAGAAATGATGCCGTATGCTATTCGTATCTCAGCGCCACCATCGGGTCGACTCTCGTCGCGCGGCGCGCCGGCACGTAACACGCCAACAGCGCAACGCCCGTGAGCAACAGCGCAACAACGCTGAAAGTAGTTGGATCGGTCGAGCTCACTCCAAACAGCAAGCTGGTCAGGAAGCGTGTCAGCCCAAACGCGGCGGACAGACCCAGAGCCACACCGCTGAACGCCAGCCTCATACCCTGACTGATGACCAGCCGAAGCACATCACGCGGCTGCGCCCCCAGCGCCAGACGAATACCAAATTCGTTGATGCGACTGCTGACGCTCAACGACATCACTCCGTAGATGCCCATCGCGGCCAGCAGCAACGCGGTCGCAGCGAAGCCGGTCAACAACAGCTTGGTCAGGCGCTTCGCGCTGAGTGAGCGGGCCACTGCTTGCTCCAGTGTTTCGACGGCGTAGAGAGGCAGCTCCGGATCGAGAGTCAACACTTCGCCACGCGCCGCAGCGATCAACGCTTCCGGGTTTTTATCGCTACGAATCACCAGGGAAGTCTCGCGGCCAACGCTCTGCGAAAACGGCTGGTACAAATAGAATCTTGCGTCCTCATCCAGCTTGCGATTCTTGACGCTGGCTACGACACCGACGACCGTCAGCCACGGATTACCCTGCGAAGCCCGGCCGACGCGAACGTGTTTGCCGATCGGCTCTTCGTTGGGCCAGTAGGTGCGAGCGATTTTTTCATCCACGATCGCGACTCGCTGCGAAGTCTCGGTGTCGGAATCCTCGAATGCCCGGCCTTTGAGAATCGGAATGCCGACCGCTTCGAAGTAGCCGGGGGTCGCACTGCGATACCACGTCACCTGAACGGGGTCGCCGGGTCCTGGCTGCTGGCCTTCGACTGTGAATTCCTCGCCATCGCCGCCGCCGCTAAAAGGCACCACATTGCAGAAGCCCGCGGCGCGCACACCGGGGAGGTTCTGCACGCGGTCGAGCAACCGGGCATAGAAGTTCCTGACTTGAGCGGGAGTTGTGTACTTGGTCTCGGGAAGTTCGAGCCGCCCGCTCAGCACGTTTTCGGAGCGGAAGCCCGGATCAACTGAGAGCAGCTTTCTGAAACTCTCGAGCAGCAGTCCGGCGCCGATCAACAGCACAAGCGAGAGCGCGATCTGAGCGATGACGAACGCATCGTTCAAGCGCTTGCTCGAAGCCGAAGCCGTACCGCGAGCGCCTTCCTTAAGCGCTTGTTGAAGGTTGATTCGTGACGCTCGCAAGGCCGGAGCCAGTCCGCACACCAGACCAGTCAGCAACGCCGCGCCGACCGTGAATAACAATACCGGCCAATCGAATCGCACCTGATCGAGGCGAGGGATACCTGCCGTCGACAGCGACTTGATCCCATCCACTCCCCAGGCGGCCAGCAACAACCCGCCACCAGCCCCGGCCAGTGCCAACAGCAGGCTTTCGATCAGCAATTGCGCGATGATCCTTCGGCGACTCGCGCCGAGGCAATTACGAATCGCCATCTCATGGCTGCGCGATGTGGCTCGCACCAGCAAAAGGTTTGCGATGTTGGAACAAGCAATCAGCAGAACAAAGCCGACCGCCCCCAGCAGCAGCAGCAACTGTGTTCGCACCCCGCCGATGATCTTCTGTGTAAGCGGCACCACGACAGCGAGAGTCCCCGGCTCGCCTTCTTTAGAAAAGTGCTCTCGAAAAAATGAATCAGCCAGCGAGGCAACCTCACGTTGCGCGTCCGCGGTGGTCACACCATGCCTCAGTCTGCCGGTGACAGAGTAGTTCCAGTAGGAATTGTTCTGCGGGTCCATTCCGAGCGGAACCCAGAGCTCGATGTGTGGGAAGTCGGAGCGCTCCGCCGGATGCGGAAAGTCGAATCCTGATGGCATGATCCCGACCACCACGGTCGGACGATTGTTGAGGTTGATCGACTTCCCAAGGACGGCCGAGTCGCCCCCGAATCGCCGCTGCCATAGTTCGAAGCTCAGAATGACGACGTTGTTGTTGCCCGGTGTATCCTCTTGCGCGAGGAACGCGCGGCCGAATTGTGGCTCCCGCCCAAGCACACTGAAATAGTCGAAGGTGATGTTTGCGCAACTCAATCGTTCTGGCTCGCCCGCGCCCGTTAAAGACAGACTTCCGGTGTCGTAGGCAGCCATGCTTTCAAACGCGTGGCTGCGTTCGCGATAGTACGAGAACAGGCCCTGCGGGATATTTACTTCGGTCAATCCCTTTTCGGGCGCCGAAAGCCAGAAGGTCGCCAGCCGATCCGGCTCAAGCAACGGCAAGGGCCGAAGCAGCACACCATTGACGACGCTGAAGATAGCGGTGTTCGCGCCGATGCCGAGTGCAAGAGTGAGCACCGCGATGGCGGTGAAACTGGGCTTCTTGAGCAGGATTCTCAGACCGTAACGCACGTCTTGCAATAATGTTTGCATTGTCCCCCGTACCTTTACCTCTTGCCGCCCGGTGACACAATTGTGACGGGTCCATTGATGGTGGACAGTCGGATGACCGGCGTTGCGTCGCCAAACTGAATCACGGTTGGACGATCCCACGTCCGCACAGCCTGCTGGCATTGAATCGCTCTGCACTCAACAGGTGAATGCTTCGAAGCGTCGACGCGTACCGATGACAGATAGCTGTCGGGCAGCTTCAGCGTGAGCGGCCCGTTCTGTGTACTTCCTTCGAGCTCCCCACCTGACCACTGACTGCCATCCAGCTCGATAGTCAGTGGACCATTCTGGGCGCTCAAGTGAAAATCCCCACCACTGCCGCTGACAGTAATTGGACCGTTCTGGACCTCAGCGCGGACCTGGCCGCTGACGCCGTGAAAACTGATCGGTCCGTTTTGGTTCCGGGCCTGGATGTTTCCGGTGAAGTCGCTCACACCGACAGGACCGTTGATCCCGGCCAGGTCCAGGACCGCTCCATTGGGGGCCTGAATGATCAAGTAAGCTAGCCAATCCTGCGAGCTCGGTCCTTCGACCGTTACTTTGCCATCGCTGACCGACAGCCTGAGCTGGTCTAGGAGCGCCTTTGCCTCGTTCGCGTTGTCACCACCAGCCGCCAGGCACGCGGTGATCGAATACTCATCGCGGCTCCAGCCTTGCACTTGTATACCGCCGTTCCTGGAGGAGCGAACCTGGAGAGTGGAGACCGCTGACCTGGGAATAGACTGCATTAGTTGAGATCGGACCATTTCACCGTCTCCGATTCGCATTCTGATCTGACCGCAATCGGTGATCACCCTTTCACCGTCTGTGGAGATGCTAGTGCCGCGGTGTTTTCTTTCTTGCGCACCGGCGGGTTCGAAGATCAACCAACAACCAAGAACAAGAACCGTCAAGAAGAGAATCGTCTTCCTCATCGTTTATCCTCCTGTCACTACCAGCACGTTCGCCCCTTCGCACTAGATGTAGACGCGTGACGCCGCATAAGTGTTAGCCGTCAAAACACTGAGAGTCTCGAATCTCAAAATTCGGAGATTCATACAAGCAAAGCAGCTCGATGACTGGGCTCACTTACCAATCTTCGTGCCAACGGCGGTGCCTGGGCTAAACATTGCGAACAAGAGGGAAAACGTGCGGCTGAGATATGCGCTGGAGCAAGCTGATGTTCGATTCCGAGAAGAGGTTTCCCAAGGACGGACTGAAAACCGGCGTTACGATGTTGTGTAGAAGCCCAAACCTTCTTGGAGGAGCCTTCGCAACAAAGCCTCATCGAGCACGCACACCGGGTCGCCTCTAGATGAGTAGTCGTAGCCGCTCCGGAAGAGCGCCCAATAATAGGGGGCAGTGCGCGGTATTGCGTCCCAGTTCGCTGGGCGAAGATCTATCAACCATTCTTCCAAAGCATCAATGCTGCCTTTCCCAAATGGACCAGCGCCTGAAGAGATGTCTTTGCTTTCTCGGTGCCAGAGCGTCATTCGGAAAGGCTGCTCGCCTGTCTGAAACGCAACCTCCACCGTGTCTTGCCAGCCGTCGTTGTTCCGGCGACGATGATGCTCACACGTTGCCCCAAGCGTTTCTGCTTCGTCCTCAAGAATCGCTACGATTGATTCGACACTGTTTTCGGGACTATCGGTTGCTAATTCCATCTCTAGAGGGTTTTATCGTTGCTCCTTTTCCGTCGACTCAAGAAACGACTTGAGTTCGCCTATGTCTTGTTTCATCCGGGCGGCGGCGGTCGCGACCGCCGGGGTCTTTACGTAGGAAGCAACGCTGTGATCCACCGCTTTCGCGCTAGTATCGAGGAGTGTCACATAAGAGGCCAACTCTGCCTTAATGAGAGGCCAAGCCATGGCCCGGTCAGCCCTACAGGACAACTGATCGTAGATGGTCAGGAGTACACCGACCGCTGAAGCGTGGCCAGACGCGGCGCTTGCTTCTCTAGCGAACTCCATTGTCAAGTCCTGCTCTATGTGGTTATGAGCGAAATCCATGAAAGTTGTGTTGTGTCGGGTAAACAGCAGGTATTGTCTCTGCAAGTACAACTCCCGAGATCCCGGTCTGTCAGCTACCGATTTTGAATGACTCTGCCCAAACGCGCCCCCGCTCAACACCAGCGCGACGAGCACGCTTAGCACGCCGCGTTTCATCATTGCGTTCATCATATTTCGTCGCTCCCCTTCGCTACGTTCAGTCACGCAACCCTCCGTTTCTTAGCGAGCTTCTTAGCTCCGCTCGTTCGTTTTCAGTTCGTCTCTTATCTATCTCGCTCTTTGGGACCGTCAGGATCGTCTTTGCTAGCCGCTCAAATCGCTCGTACTTTGATTGGTCGCGTGACCGCGTTGTCGAGCGTGCCTGACTAAGCGACAGCCTGTGTAACTTCGACGATCAAGTGCTTGTACATCGAATCAACGCTGTCGCGAACCTCATCGTCGGTGGCCTCGCGCTTTAACTCTCTCTTTAACAGGTCCCTGAATCTGTCTCGGCAGTCGTACGCGTCCCTGCTCGGCCGCTTGTGCAATGCGCCCATAACAGATATTTCGTACGTCGTTTACAAGCCTTAATACTTCGATTTTCGGCTGGGTGTGTCGCCACATAATCAATGAATCCTTTCGCCAAGATATTATCATAGTCGATGATCAAAAAAGCATTTCTTGATACCGCGGAGGATTTGTGTAGATCTCGGAAAACGCATGCCCTAAATGCGAATCGACAATCGATATTCCAAAGGTAGCTCTTAGAGGCGGGACTCTCCGCTGTCCAGAATTCGATTTCCCTCTGGGTCAGTCAATACATGATTACCTACCGAGACTTTCCAGGAGAGGACCATCCATAAGCGGTCGGGGTGCGGAACAGTCTCGAATCGCTGATGGGAGAATGCATTGCGTTGGACTACGCTTCGGATCAGCGGTCACGCTGCGACCCATCGGCCCCGCATAGCCAGGTCAATCGGGGGGCCAGAGTGCACTAAAGTCGCGCGCGCCGTGAATGAACCGCACTACGTAAATTCTGTTGGTGCCTTCAATTTTGTAGATAAGTCGATACCGCCTGACGAAGAGTTCCCTGATCTCTGGCTTCCCCACTTCTGGAACTATTCGCCCTCTTTCAGCAAAGCGCTTGAGAGACCGTCCAGCCTGACGCGCCTCTCTTACGAAAGCTGCGGCGTAGAACTTTGAATCTTGGGCAATGAACTCAGCGGCTTGGTCCAGATCCTTCAGAGCCGTTTCGGTCCAAATCACGGTTCGAGCCATTTCGACATCCGCCGCTCCGCTTCCTCTTCGCTGACGACTCTGCCCTGATCTATGTCCTCTAGCCCGCTGCTGATCTGCTGTCGGACGTAGATATGATATTGAATATCTTCGAACGTAACGTCCTCGGGTATCTGCTCCAAGATCCGTCGTACTTCTTCTTTTGCGCTCATCATGAGAACGGCTTCCTCCAGTCTTGCCGGTTAACGAGCTTATCATAGACGTTCCCGCTGAATCGTCAAAGGGGCCGCTGCTAAGGTGGCCGCACCGCGAAATCCCGTGAGATCTACTCATCCCTCATAGTCCGACGGATCACGTGTTCCTGGGCACGCTTCGAGGTAGCAGTCTATGTCTCTCCGTATTAAACTATGAGCACTGTGAAAGCCTACGAAGAGATAATAGAGTTTATCGCGGCGGGCACTACGCCAGACACCGTTGTTGCATTTCGCCCATCGTCAGCAACTAAGACGCGCGTTTCAGAGTTGATCCATCAAGAAAAGACAACCGGCCTTTCGTCCGAAGAGAAGTCCGAATTGGACAACTACATGCAGTTGGAACACCTGATGAGGTTGGCCAAGGCGCGCGCTCGTCGGTACGTCGCCAATGAGTAACTACGTCAGCGAGGAATTGCGGCGGCTCGTTGCAAATCGGGCGGGGCGTCTTTGCGAGTACTGCCTGATCAACGAAGATGACACATTCTTCGGCTGCGAGATTGATCACATCATCAGCCTGAAACACTCTGGCCCGACGGAAGCTATGAATTCTATTAATGGGATTTGAGCTCGGACGGCTCCTAACAAAGGGCTGGTACAAGCAGCGCCAAACCACCCACGGACGTTGGGATTGGTTCAAATTGGTTCTGATCTCGCACAACCGCGCCCTTCCCACGAATCCCACATCCGAGCAACGCGTTCCCACCTTTGAAAACGTTGCGATCTCGCCTGGACACCCGGGAAGGTCGCGATGGTGATTGCTGCGCTCACTAAGATCAGCGGCAGCGGCGGATATGGGCTATGCCCGACAGGCGATCGAGACCGCCTCAGCGGGTACAAGGTTTGCTCTGACAATCCTATTGCCGCGGCATCAGACCGGAGACTGTGTCGTGATCGAGCGGCCTGACCAACAATTGCAATTGGGGGAAAAGATGCTTCAAGACTTGCGTTACGGTTTGCGAATGCTGCTCAAGCACAAAGGCTTCACCGCGGTGGCAGTGCTGTCGCTTGCTCTCGGCATCGGCGCCAATACCGCCATCTTCAGCCTGATCGACGCGGTGATGCTGAGAGCGCTGCCTGTTCAAGAACCCGAGCGGCTCGTGCTCTTCGGCAAAGGCGAGTCCGCGGGCGTCACCATCGGATTCCCGGATTCGAGTTGTGACCTCTTTTCGTACCCAACCTATCGCGAAGTCCGCCAGCGCAATCAGGTTTTTTCGGACGTAGCAGCGATCCATAGTTTCGGAGGCCGGGTGCACGGCGTCGTTCACGCCGGCGCATCAGGCGGCGAGATCGAGCAAATCAACGCGCAGATGGTTTCCGGCACTTACTTCTCCGTACTCGGCGTGAACGCCATCCTCGGCCGCACACTTACCGCCGATGATGACCTTACTCCCGGCGGACACCCTGTAGTGGTCGCCAGCCATTCCTGGTGGCAACGCAGATTCGCCGGCGATCCTTCAGTAATCGGTAACACCATCACCATTGATAAGACCTCGTACACGATAATCGGCGTCGCCCCCAGAGAGTTCTTCGGAACGACGGTCGGCGAGTCGCCGGACATCTGGGTTCCCCTGGCAATGGAAGAACAGTTACCTCCCGGCTGGAAAGGTCTCAACGAGCGCATGTTTCAATCGCTCTACCTGATCGGACGGCTGAAACCCGGCGTTGGCGTCGAACAGGCGAGCGCCGAAGCCAATCTACTGTTCAAGCAGCTTCTGCTGGAGTATTCCGGTCCGCAGCCTTCGGCCGAACGTCTGCAGGACATTCAGCAGGCGCGCATTGACCTCACACCAGCCGGCCGCGGGCTCTCCGAGCTGCGTAAGGAGTTCTCGCTGCCGCTGAAGATTCTCATGGTCGTGGTTGGAGTCGTTCTGCTGATTGCCTGTGCCAACATCGCAAATTTGCTGATGGCTCGCGCTACCGCCCGCCAGCAGGAATTCACCGTGCGAGTCGCGCTTGGCGCAAGTCCCGCGCGAATCGGGCGCCAGTTGTTGACCGAGAGCCTTCTGTTGGCATTGCTCGGCGGAGCGGCGGGCATCCTGCTCGGTTCCTGGGGCAGCAGCGCTCTGGTGTCGATGGTGTCCACCGGTGCTCAGGCGTTGCCTCTTAACGTCGAGCCTGACTTGCGGGTCCTGGCGTTCACCTTGATCGTCTCCGTGGTCTCGGCCGTGGTGTTTGGAACTGCGCCGGCCATCCGGGCGTCGCGAGTTGAGCGCATCGCTGAGGTCTAACAGAGGCTCTTCGTCCGGGATGACTCGAAGCCTGCTCGGAAAGGCGTTGCTGGTTTCACAGGTCGCACTTTCGCTTCTGCTGCTGGTCGGCGCCGGGCTCTTTGTGCGCACGCTCGTGAACCTGCAGCGAGTGGACACCGGCTTCAATCAGGAGCACGTCCTGCTGTTCCAGATCGACAGCGACTCGATCGGCTACAAGCAGGACTCAGGGCTTGTGAAGTTGTACAGGGATGTCGAAGAAAAAGTAAGCTCGATTCGCGGCGTGCGCGCCGCTTCGTTTTCAATGTTCGCGTTCAATCAGGGAGGCTGGACTTCTCCGGCTTCGACGCGCGGCGATTCGTCGTCCGCTCACACCGAGCAACAAGTAAGGCACAACAGCGTGGGGCCCGCTTTCTTTTCGGCGATGGGGCTGCCGCTTCTGACCGGCAGGAGCTTCGGCGCGCAAGACACTGAAAACTCGCCCAAGGTGGCGGTGATCAGCGAAGCGCTGGCAGGGCGATTATTTCCCGGTTTGGCGCCGCTAGGCAGACGCTTCGGAAGAGGGGGCCCGGAACACAGCGAAGACATCGAAGTCATCGGCGTGGTGAAGGACGCGAAGTACGGAGACTTGATGGAGGAGCCTCAGCCGATGGCTTATTACCCGTACTCTCAGGCCATCAATTATCTGAGTAACTTTGAGGTCAACTTTTCGGGCGAGCCCGCCGCAATCGTCGCCGAAGCCAGGCGCGCAATCAAGGAACCGGGAGTTGCCAATCGTGGAAGCCGTTAGAATGTCCGAGCACGTAGGCCGGTCGCTCGTCCAACAAAAGCTGATCGCGAGGCTCTCAAGCTTCTTCGGGCTGCTCGCGTTGCTGCTGGCCTGCATCGGGCTGTTCGGTATCATGTCCTACTCGGTTGCGAGACGGACCAACGAGATCGGCATACGGATGGCGTTGGGCGCCGGACGACGCGACGTTCTGAGGCTGGTGATGCGAGAGGGTTTGGCGCCGGTGCTCATCGGAGTCGCGATTGGGTTGCCGGCGGCGCTAGTCGGGGCGCGACTGATCACCAGCCTGCTCTTCGGCCTGAAGCCTGCCGACCCGCTGACGATTTGCGTCGCCACGTTGTTGTTGTTAGCTGTCGCTGCGCTTGCTGGATATCTTCCCGCTCGAAAGGCGTCGCATGTCGACCCGATGACAGCGCTGCGCAGCGAGTGACGCGAGGCGAGTAGCAGCGTCCTTGAAAACGACGATGTAGCAAGCTTGCGTAGGTTTGGAGTTCTTGGCCTCTTACTCTTGGGTGATATAATCCCACCGTACGCGCGACCGCGGCGTAGATCAATTCATGGCGGTAATAAGACCGAGCCTGAGTTGCGAGGCACTAAGCTAATGAGTCTTCGAATCGCCAGACCGATAGCTCGTCATTGTTAAGACTGAAGAGGCACTATGGCTACAGTGTTTGATATTGGGGCGTTGATCACCCAGGAACCCGGGATTCACGGAGGCCGTCCAATCATCGCAGAGACAGGCGTGACAGTTCAGCGGATCGTAGTGTGGTACAAGCGCGGGTTGATGCCCGAAGAGATCGCCGAACGAATCGGACACCTGTCGTTAGCGCAAGTCTACGCCGCGCTGGCCTATTATCACGCCAACCGCGAAGCCGTAGAGTCGGAGATCGCGGCCGAAGATGCGGAGTATAAACGATTGGCGCGCAAGCATTACCTGACTGAACACGGTCAATGACTTTGCCCTGTATGTCGATGAAGACTCGCAGGACTCCAGTCTCATCTGACACTCACTCTTCACTGTTTGATGTGCGGATAGCGTGTGATAATCTCCAGGATTGAAGGCCAAGACACCTCACGAGTGGAGGCGATATGAGCAAAGACTACGTCGAGCAAGTTGGTGAAGCATACAGAGTCGCGGGCTCCCGGGTGTCGCTTGATTCCATCGTCTACTCCTTTTGGAATGGTGACTCGCCCGAAAGCATCGTCCAGTCATTCCCGGTGCTGACGCTCGAGCAAGTGTATGGAGCTATCGCGTACTACCTGGACCATCAGGACGAGATCGACCAATACATCAAACAAGGCGAAGCCGATTACGAAGCCAAGCGGGAGGCAGCTCGAAAGACTGACCCGATGTTTTATCAGAAGATGGCCGAGCGGCGCCGGCAGATGAAGACGAGCGTCTGATGAAAGTCCGCTTTCAGGCCGATGCCGACCTCAAACACGCGATTGTCAGCGCCACCTTGCGTCGCGAGCCAACGATTGATTTCCGAAGTGCACCATCGGCTCATCTAGCCGGCCGTGACGACATGGAAGTACTGGCTATCGCTGCGCAAGAAGGACGTGTGCTGGTTTCTCATGACAGCCGAACGATGCCGAGCCATTTCGCTGAGTTCATTTCGAACAATACGAGCCCGGGCATCGTCATCGCGTCGCAGCGGCTAGGCATCGCGGTGGTAGTAGAGGAACTGCTCTTGATCTGGTCAGCATCCGACGCGGATGAATGGCTGAACCGAATCACGCACCTGCCTCTGTAGGTAGGATGGCTCAGTAGCATCCGACACTCAGCCCGCACGTGACTCCTAAACTTTTAGTTGACAACATCCGGTCAACGGCCTTACACTCCTAACAACTTAGGAGGCAGCTTATGACCCGACGCAAAATCGAGCACCTGACGCGACTCGAACTCGAAATTATGCACGTCCTCTGGGAGACCGGCGCTGCCAACGTCCAAACCGTTCAGCAGCAGCTCAAACGCGAGCTCGCCTATACCACCGTGCAGACCATGCTCAACATCCTGCATCGCAAGGGTAAGGTCAAACGCACGCTGAAAGACCGCGCCTATTTCTACAAACCAGTCGTCAGCCGCGACCAGGTCGTCAGTCACACCCTCAGCGACATGGTGGATCGGTTGTTCGGAGGCTCGGCCGAAAGCCTGGTGATGAGCCTGGTGGAAACCAAACATCTCACACCCGAGAAACTGGACCGTCTCAACAAGCTTTTGAAAAAGTCGCAGGAGGAGAGCGATGGAAAGAATTAGTCAAGTGTTGTTGACTTGCTTGTTGAATGCGTGTTGGCAGATCGCGCTGATCACAGCCGTCGCTGCCTTTTGTGCATGGTTGCTGCGTGAGACGGCCGCGCGCTACCGGCATCTGCTTTGGGTGGCTGCTTTGGCACTCTGTTTTTGCCTGCCTGTCCTGACGAGCTATCAGGTTTCGCGCGGCGCTTCTATCAAGGTACAGCCCGAGCCGCAGACCACAGTTCAAGAGGCCATTGTCAGTTCGACTCAGATACCGCTGGACATACAAACCTCACCTGAGGAGACAGGCTCGCTCGTGCCAGTCAGCAGGAATCTGGCTACGGGGCTAGTTGCGATCTATCTATTGTTCCTGGGTTACCGGGCAATGGGTCTATTCAAGGCCTGGAGGTTGACGCGAGCCATCGCCCGGAGCGTATCCAGGATTGAATTGCCCCAACATCTCCGAACAATCATCGAGCGCTGCCAAACTGCGCTCGGAGTGAAACGTGTGGGGATTTTCTGCTCGGCTGCGGTTCCAATGCCGATTACAGTGGGCAGTCTAAACCCGCTCGTCATTCTGCCGGAGCAGTTGCTGCTTGAAGCTGATCCGGATGTTTTAACCTCGGCAATCGGGCACGAACTGGTTCACGTCCGGCGACGGGATTATGCGCTTAATTTGATGTACGAACTCATCCATCTCCCGCTCTCGTTTCATCCGGCAGCGGCGCTGGTGAGGCGTCGAATCAGAGAGACACGCGAATTGAGTTGTGACGAACTGGTCGCCGACAGATTGTTGGCGCCCGAGGTCTACGCTCGTTCGCTCGTCCGATTGGCCGGTTCGGCAATGGCTGTTGGCCGCCAGACAACGATCACCGTTGGCATCTCCGATGGGGATATTTTGGAGGAACGTGTTATGAGCATATTGAGACGACCAAAGATCAAGATCTTTAGGAAGAACTTGTTGCTGATCGCAGCCTCACTTCTTCTCGCCGCGCCGTGCGTGGCTGCTGTACCATTCGCACTCCGCATAAACATCAACCGGTTGGATGCCGGCGTGACACCTCAACAGGGCGCGCCACAACAGACCCAACTGAAGGATGAGCGGGCGCGGTCCGAAGTTGTGATGCCCGCTCTGGAAGCGGATGCGAATGCCGGCACACTGGTCGCCTGGCTGAAAAAACCCGGCGAGACAGTCCAGCGCGGCGATGTCATCGCCAGGGTGGATACCAGCAAAGGCGTGGTCGAGGTTCCGGCAACTACCAGCGGCGTGATCGAAAGACTCCTTGTGGCGGTTGGCGAAAAGGCTTCGGCGGGCTCAGTGCTCGCGGTCATCCGAGGCGAGGGGTGGGTCGGTAGCAGTGAGGCCTCAACCGCGCAACAACTAGAACTGGAGCGCCAGGCGCTACTCAAAGCGTTGGAAGCAAGGGTTCAAGACTTGCGACTTGCGACGACTCAAGACGCCGCACAAAAAGTCAAACAGCAGGCAGAGCTGGAGCAAGCAGTGCTGGCGCTCGCAGCGCAGGAGCGGCGCGAGGGCGCACGGACGGTCACGACGACCAACGGCACGCTCACTCTAACAAACACGCTGCGAGCAGCGTCAGAGCAACAGGAAGGCGAACAAAAGGAAGTGCGCCATCTCGTGTTGCAAGAGATCCAACAAAACCTCGAGCGAGCGCGGGCGCAGCAGGAATCACAGGATCCTGAGATTCTGATAAGACGGCGAGCTGAACGAGAATTGATAGCCAGGCACCAGGCGGAATTGGCTAAACAGGCAAACATCACGATGCAGCAAGCGATTCAGATCGCCACTAACCGATATCCCGGAACAGTGCTGGAATCCAGACTGGTGCGTGAAAGCAACCAGGCTTGTTATCTCCTCTCGATCCTTTCCAACAACGGCACGGAGGCGACTATAACGCGTGTGCTTATGAGCGCGATTGATGGAACTGTCCTCAAGACTATGAAGGAAGAGCGGTGAGGTTTCGTTGGCGGTTTTAGCCCGATTGTTCGGTCCCGACAACGGCCTGGTTCTATCTCGTTGGCGCATTCTCCCACAATCCAACAATAGAACATTCGTCACGGCGTGAGCCGTTTGAGATCGGGTGAGCGGTACTGTCTCGGTCTGATCTTTCACAACGCGAAGTGAGATTGAAAATAAGAACGACCGGGCCCTTGCCTAAGGTCGGCGAGTGGGCCCGGGCGCCTTTTATCATCATCAGCGCTCTCTAGTTCCTTTAGTAGCGCTGCAGGTTGAGGATTGCGTTCAGGATGCCGCCTAGCAGGCTGAACCCACCGTTAGAGTATGTGCCGTACCGAGTGTGGCCGTAGTACCCGTCCTCATAGCCGCGCCGGAAGCCCTCACGGAAGTAGTAACGGTACTCGTTCAAATCGACATAGTACCCGTTATAACCGTAGGTCGCGTCCTGATAGGCGTAGGTATTTCGGTAATCGGCGCGCCACCTGTCCTCTCGGTCCGATTGGCCAGCGCGCACGCCTTCCTCGTAACCGAGGTTCACGGCCTGCCGAAGCATATCGGCGCCGTACTGATTCGCCTGGTAATATCTACCACCGCGATAGTAGCGATAGCTGTAAGGCGAATAGGCGAAAGATTGGCCGCTCCGCAGACGCAGTTGGTCCTGACGCAGTCGTTCCAGATATTGTTGCTGAAATCTGAACTGCGCCATCCGCCGCTGTTGCTGAAGCGCTTGCTGCCGTTGTAGCGCGAGACGCTCCTGCTCTCGCTGTTGACGGTTGTACTCGGCAAGGCGCTGGTCGTGACGTCGCTGCTGATCCACTTGCTGCTGCTGGGCGAGTCGCTGCTGTTGGTCGAGCTGTTGGCGATTCTGCTCGTGCCGCTGTTGCTTCTGAGCTTCTCGCTGCTGCTGTTGCTGTTGCTCCTGCTGTGGCTGCACTCGCTGTTGTCCCTGCTGGCGCTGTTGTTCCTGCTGGCGCTGCTGCTTCTCAGCCTCACGCTGCTGTTGCTGGCGCTGCTGCTCCTGCTGTTGCTGGACGCGCTGTTGTTCCTGCTGACGCTGCTGCTTCTCAGCTTGTCGCTGCTGTTGCTGGCGCTGCTGTTCTTGCTGCTGCTGTTGTTGCTGCTGTTGCTGCTCCTTCTGCTTCTCGGCTTGCCGCTGCTGATCCTGCTTTTGCTGCTCCTGTTGTTGCTGCTGCTTCCGAGCCTGCTTTTCCTTTTGTTTTTGTTCCTGCTCTGGAGTTGGTTGCTGGGCGCTGGCTGGTATGCCTGTCGCCAGCAGCAACATCGCCCCGATGACAAGAGCTCCGACCTTTCGGTTGGAGAATCCAATGCTGATGTTAAACATATTGAGCACCTCCTAGTCCTGAATGAATATCACTCATACAGATCGATTCCGGATCTGTGGCTGCAAGTTGTATTCCGCACCCTCGACGTAAGAATACCTGAGTTTTTGAATCAATTCGAGCGGTCGGCAGCCACCGATTTCGGACAGTCGTAGACGTTATGGGTTCCGAGGGCCTATATTTGAAGCTCATCTCCTCGAAATGCATAGAGGCCTTACAATGAAAGCTGCCCTCTCATTTGCTGTCATCGGAATGTTGATGCTTGGCTCTCCTGTGGAGGCCCGGCAAACTCAGCGTCAGAAGCCGGCGCCCGGGAAGCCATCACAACCGCCTGCTCGCGGAAAAGCACAGAATCCGCTGCCTCCGGCGCAGACTGCCGACCGGCCCGAGCTGGTGATTCAGAACGGGCACTCCGATTTCATCCGCGCGATTGTCTTCAGTCCCGACGGCAAGATCGTCGCTTCTGCCAGCTCGGATAAGACCATAAGACTCTGGGAAGTCGAGACCGGCCGCATGCTTCGAGTGCTGGATCATCATCGGGACAACGTGACCTCGATCGCCTTCAGCCCTGATGGGAAAACCATCGCCTCGGGGAGCCTGGACAAGACCGTCGCGATCTGTGACGTCAACAGTGGGCGCTTGATCCGGTTGTTGACGGGGCACGCCGATGAAGTCAACTCGATAGCATTCAGCCCGGATGGCAAGACACTCGCATCCGGCAGCCGCGATGAGACAATCAATCTGTGGGACCCGGCGACGGGTGAAGTGATTCTCACGATAGACAAGCCGGCTTCTGAAGTCCGCACGATCGCCTTCAGCCCCGACGGAAAGATCCTGGCCTCGGCAAGCGTGGATAAGACAATCCGGCTCTGGCAAGTGAGCGACGACCAGCCGGGCCGCGTCGGCGAGATGATCCGCGCTCTGGAAGGTTCCTCCTCCGCTATCCGCACTGTGACGTTCAGCCCGGACACCCAGGTTCTCGCTTCAGCGGGTGAAGACAATGCCATCAAGCTCTGGAACGTCGAAAGCGGGACCGCGATTCGCACGTTGAAGGGCCATTCGGGGATCGTCACTTCCGCTGTCTTCAGTCACGACGGCAAGCAGCTTTTTTCCGGGAGCTACGACAAGACGGTCAGGGCCTGGGACATTCAAACCGGCAGAACCATCCGCACCCTCGAGGGGGCGAGTGCGTCGATCGCATCCATAGCCATCAGCCCCGACGGGAACACCGTCGCCGCCGGGAGTTGGACTACAGTAGTCTTGTGGAACAGCGTCACTGGCAACTGGGTTCGCACTCTCGAAGGCCGTTTGTCCAACGTCCGCGCCGTCGCATTCAGCCCGGATGCGAAGACGCTGGCTGCGGCCACCAGGAACAGCATCAAACTCTGGGATAGCGGCTCCGGCGGATTGATACATACGCTGGAAGCGCACTCATCTCTGGTCAACGCTGTTGCCTTCAGCAAAGGCGGAAAGATCCTGGCTTCCGCAAGCGCGGACAAGACTATCAAGCTCTGGGATCTGGCAACCAATAAACCGATCGCCGATCTAGCGGGTCATACTGCAAATGTTACCGCGCTTGCATTCAGCCCTGACGGCAGGTTCATAGCTTCGGGCAGTTCTGATAGAACCGTAAAGCTATGGGATGTGCAGAGCCGCAGATCGCTGCGTACATTCGAAGGCCATGCGACCGTGATTAGCGCGATCGCATTCGCGCCTGGCGGTAAGATGATTGCGTCGGGAAGCTACGATAATTCGATCAAGCTGTGGGACGTGGATAGTGACAAGCAGATCTACTCTCTCACGGGACACATTTCCGAGGTGACCGGTGTTGCTTTCAGCCCTGACGGAAAAATGCTGGCTTCCTCCAGCCGAGATAAGACCATCAGACTCTGGGACACACAGACCGGTCAACCGATCCGAACACTCGAAGGCCATGCTTCGGACGTGTTCGCGGTAGTTTTCAGTCCCGACGGAAAAATGCTCGCATCTGGAAGCTATGATAAGACCCTGCGGCTCTGGGATCCGCAAAGCGGCAAACTGATTCGCACGCTCGAAGGTCATTCCAGTCCTGTTGTTGCCCTTGCCTTCAGCCCTGACGGGAGATTCATTGTTTCAAGCGGCGAGGATGCGGCTGCGAAGATATGGTCGCCCGATAATGCGCAGCCTCTGTGCACGCTGGTGAGCTTCAATGACGGCGGTGACTGGTTGGTTATCGGCCCCGATGGTCTGTTTGACGGGTCACCCGATGGATGGAAGTCGATTCTTTGGCGGTTCGCAGCGAAGACCTTCGACGTCGCCCCGGTCGAAGCTTTCTTCAACGAGTTTTACTACCCCGGCCTTCTAGCTGATGTGCTGGGAGGCAAGAGGCCGCGAGCATCACAAAACATTGCGCGTGTGGATCGACGACAGCCTCAGGTGAAACTCACGTTAGCCGACAATCTTATGCGTGCGGATCGGCCAATCGCCTCGCGGAAGGTCAAGATCCGAATCCAGGTCACAGAAGCGCAACCGGATGCAAATCACTCCGCGGGCAGCGGAGCTCGCGACGTGCGGCTGTTTAGAAACGGCTCGTTGATAAAGGCTTGGCGCGGCGACGTACCTGACGCACTGCCCAACGGGGCGCTCGAAGAAACCATTTCAATCGTCGCAGGCGAAAACCATCTGACCGCTTACGCCTTCAACAGAGACAACATAAAGAGCGCTGACTCCACGCTTCTTCTGATGGGCGGTGAGAGCCTGAAGCGCAAAGGGACCGCGTACGTTTTGATAGCCGGCGTCGACGAATATGCGAATCCGCGGTTCAATCTTCGGTATGCAGTGGCCGACGCTCAGGAGTTCGGCGACACGGTGGTACGGATGCAAACCAAACTAGGAAACTTCTCGCACGTCGAGATGATCCCACTATTGAATCAGAACGCAACCAGAGCAAACATTTTGGCCGCGCTCGGCAGACTTGCAGGCAAAGATAGTGAAACGAGTGGAGACTTGCCCGCGGTCTTGAATCGAATCAAACCTGCTGAACCGGAAGACGCGGTGATCGTTTACTTTGCAGGCCACGGCACGGCACAGAAAGCCAGGTTCTATCTGATACCGCATGATCTTGGGTACGACGGGCCGCTTGATGGTTTGGACGCGGCGGGCCTGAACTCATTGCTCGCCCACAGCATTTCAGATCGGGAGCTGGAGCAGGCTTTCGAGCACATAGACGCGAGCGATCTTCTGATGGTGATCGACGCCTGCAACAGCGGACAAGCGCTGGAATCCGACGAGAAGCGGCGCGGCCCGATGAACTCAAAGGGACTTGCACAACTGGCATACGAAAAGGGACTGTATATACTCACGGCCGCACAGGCCTATCAGGCGGCGTTGGAAGCTGCCGAACTTGGGCACGGGTTCTTGACCTATGCGCTTGTGGAGGAAGGACTCAAGAACGGAGCAGCCGACTCGGAGCCCAAAGATGGAAAGATTCTGATCCGCGAGTGGGTGGACTACGCCGTGGCAAGGGTGCCTGAGATGCAAGAGGCCGCATTGCAGGGGTCTCGAGGGCTGAAGGTCGTATTCCTCCCGGGCGATGAGAAAGTCTCAGACCCGTCAAAGCGGAACGTGCAGCGACCGCGTGTGTTCTATCGTCGCGAGGTAGAGCCCCAGCCCTTAGTTGTGGAGAAGGTGCCAGGAAAGGATAGATGACAGAAGACGCGGGAGAAGGAAGACTTTCTATTTTCCATTTGTCATTTGTCATTTTCATCTAGTCGGTCTCGTTCTGAAAAATGACAAATGACAAATGACAAATGAGAAATGGAAAATGGACAATGCTGTCTAAGTCTCCGTATCTTTAGCTCCCCAAGACAACCATCGCACCGGACCCAATGGTCCCGACGGTCACTCGGGAGTCGAAATAACAAAGTTGCAACATAATGTGAGTTGACACACTCTGACCAGCGCCGTAGTATCGGCCCGTCTCCAGTGCGGCGAACTCGTTTCTAAGTTTCGAGTTAGCCAATACTGATCTTTGTTTCAATGAGCACAAGGCAGTTCGCTTGCTGCTCCGCTGCCAAAGCGAACCTCCCTGTTTTCATACAAGAGTTGACGGTTTAACTTCCTGAGGCGAGTCCCGCTCGTCTGTTTCAAAGGAGGTACCATGCGCCCGTCTAACGTTTCGTCCCGCTCACGCTTTCTAGTATTCGTCAGAAGCCTGGCCCGTCAATTCTTTCGCCGCGCCGTTCAGAGAAGAGTCGTCTGCTGTGCGGTGGCGCTGAATCTTCTCCTTTGGCCTGGGCCAGGTCTCATAACCAAGGACCTCCTCGCCCTGGGGCAGCAGGTGCTTAACACCCAAATTGCCTCTAACAGCTACGAAGCGTTCTTCCTCAGACGCCTTTTTTCAGGAACAACCAGCAGGCCTCGTCACGACACTATGGCTGATCGGGCGTCGGCCGTAGTGCATGTTCACTTAAACCCGGTCAAGCATGTAGGGTACGAGAATGAGGGGAACACTTTTACTGCGACGCCCACTGACTTCCTTGACCGCACTGTTCAAGGCGTTAAGTTTTCCTGGGAATCTTCCGATACAACCAAGCTTCAAATCGACGACGCGGGACGAGCGCGCTTTCTTCAGCCGGGGCTAGCCTGGGTCACCTGCCGAGCGGGCACAGCCACATCGACCGCTCCTGTTCTCATCAGAGCGAATCGTCGTCCCACGACAAAGTGACGCCGAGTGGTCGATCAGCAGGCCCTCGCGGCCAACGGCACAATCCTTGGCGCAACCGAAGCTCCGAAGGGAATCGGTTCGGCGCTAGCCTCTCTGGTCGACAAGCTCGCGCCGACCGCGCTCGCTCAAGGTCCGCCTTACCCCGACGATCTGGGCTACGATCAACTCTGGAACGAACCACGTAATCTTGCCGGCTCGCCTCGAAACGCAGCCGCTGCGCCGATGCCTCTCGGGTCGGTTCTTCCCGAAGGCAGCAACTTCAACTGGGCTGTACCGATCATCAGCCTCGGCGGAAGAGGCTTGGCGGCCAATCTCACGCTCTATAACAACAGCAGGGTCTGGTCGCGCCGCAACAATCAAGTCGCCTTCGATGCGATTACCGGCTGGCCGGCGCCGGGTTTTTCATTGGGCTTCGGACGGATCGTTATCTATGACTATGACTTAAACTATCCTGGAGTGCCTACCTGCAAGTATATGCTGATAGAAGCGGATAACACTCGGCGATACCTTGGTAGCGGCGGGGCTGGGGAAACCAGCCAGTTCGAGACTTCTGACGGCAGTCACATCGTTTTTTTGGGTAACGCTCGCGACGGCGGTGGAATCAGCTACCCCGACGGAACCTCAGTCTCCATCACGTCGGTCAATAATCGATTGCTGCCGACCACCATTTTAGATCGTAATGGTAATTATATTCAGATCGCATATAAGCCCGACTGCTTTCAGGTGGGGGGCGTGGAATATTGCGGCTACTTCTCGCCGATCGCACTTGATTATGTGATCGATACTCTGGGGCGAAGAATAGAATTTCAGTATGACTCCAATTACCGGCTTATCTCGATCACCGCACCCGGGTTCGGCGGGACTACGCAGAATCCAGTCACCAACACGCTCATGCAATTCGATTATCAAACCGTGACGCCGATCTACAGCTTCACTGGGTTGACCGTCGAGCGCGCGCCGTGGACCGGCTTGCGGCTGAAACATATCTACTTTCCTACCGGCACGGGCTACTTGCCGGCTTATTCGCAATATGGGATGGTCTCAAGCATTTCGGTGCGGCGCCAGATGACAGTAAGCACGTGGCCTCCGGGCAGTCCTCCGTCGATCAGCGACGGAGTGGAAAGCGCGGCCGTCTCGTTCAACTACCCTGCCTCCGGTTCGCTGACTGATTGTCCGGCGTTCACTCAACGCACTGACACGGCGGTCAACAGCCCAACAAGCGTGTACGGCTATTCGACGAGCACCAACACGATTGCGCAGACGATGACCTTCACGATCACGCGGCCCGACGCGACGACCGTGCTGCTCACGCGATCGACCAATGCTTCGTCGCCGGCTAACGGCAGGGTCGTCAAAACGGAAGGAAAAAAACGGGTCTGCTTCACTGATCAAGACTGAGCTGAACTATGTAAATGACGGGGGCGGCTCCCCTCAAGTTCAATCCTCCACGAGCTACGATGACAACGGCACGCCGATCAAGCTTGATTTCGACTACGACGCAAAGGGGAACATTACTAACAAGCGAGAGTATGGCTATCAGGTGAGCGGCGTGTGGAAAGCCCGCAGGCGGACTCATACGACTTACACAACGATCGCTTCGGCAGTCAATCTCCCCACCGAGGTCGACGTTTACGATGCGATCGAAAACACCAACGACGCCGACGATGTTCTGATTGCCAAGGCGACCTACGCATATGATAACTATATTTCGATGGGCGGGCTCGAAAACTACGGTGGGACAGCCAATCCGCCGGGCCATATCTCTTATGGACCGATGGGGAACGTTACCGGCGTGACGCAGTGG
>Ga0137359_10000760_pt1 | contig 24646 bp, 22 predicted proteins | sample Mad1_40_16metaG_FD_108281 | JGI IMG/M metagenome (GOLD analysis project Ga0137359, IMG submission 108281) | Vadose zone soil microbial communities from Angelo Coast Range Reserve, California, USA - Mad1_40_16 metaG | ecosystem: Environmental > Terrestrial > Soil > Vadose zone | place: USA... | reverse complement strand
TCTCGGACGGATGCGACACGCGGCCGTAGCTCATGTCGGTGATGTGCAGCAGGCCGTCCACGCCGCCCAGGTCGATGAAGGCGCCGAAGTCGGTGATGTTTTTCACCACACCTTTCCGCACCTGATTGACCGACAACTCCTTCATCAGCACGTCGCGTTTCGTTTTGCGCTCGGCTTCGAGCAGCACGCGGCGCGAGACGACGATGTTGCGGCGGCGTTTGTTGAGCTTGATGATCTTGAACTCGAAGCTCTGGCCGAGCAGCTCGTCGATATTCGGAACGCGGCGCAGCGCGATCTGGCTGCCGGGCAGGAACGCGTCCACGCCCATCAGGTCCACGACGACGCCGCCTTTGATCTTTTTCACGAGCGTGCCGGTGACGCCTTCGTCCTTCTCATGCGCTTCGCGGATCCGCTCCCAGACGCGCATGAAGTCGGCCTTCTTCTTCGACAGGACGACGGCGCCTTCCTGGTCCTCGAGGTGCTCGAGGAAGACTTCGATCTCGTCACCTTCCTTGAGACTCCGGGGATCCTTGAATTCGTCGATCGCCACCGCGCCTTCCGACTTGAACCCGACGTCGAGGATGACGGCGGTGTCGGTCACACGGAGCACTTTCGACTTGACGATCTCGCCTTCTTGGATATTCGACAGCGTCCCCTCGTACAGCAGGGTCATTTTCTCGATCTCGTCGGACGAATATTCCTCGTCGAGACCGGAACGGACGCGGAGTTGCGGGCGGGGAGGCTTACGAGTGGGAATGTCTTCTTCGAACTCTTCTACGTCACGTGCTTCTACGAGCATTCAGTGCACCGGTTTTGTTGTGAGTTTGAGGTTACCTCGTCATTCAATGTCCTTCAGGACAGTGCTTGCCGAGCACAGGCTTTAGCCTGTGAAACACGGGCGGAAACCTACCCAGGGAACAAGCCCCGCGCCAGTTCAACCACCCGCGTCACCTGCTGCTCCAGCGTGAGGGTGGTCGTGTCGAGTAACACGGCGTCCGGGGCGGGCTTGAGGGGGGCGATCCGCCGGTTGGAATCGGCCGCATCCCGGGCCTCCAGCGCCTGGCTCTCGCGCCGGACGAGCTCCACATCCACCACCTCGCCCCGCTGAGACAACCGCCGCCGCGCCCGTTCGTCGGGCGTCGCCGTCAAAAAGATCTTCAGTGGGGCCTCGGGGAAGACGACGGTCCCGATATCTCGCCCATCCACAACGACCCCCCGCCCTTGACCGCCTTCGACCGCCCTCCTCTGCTGGGCATTCACCCAGGTCCGCACCTCGGGGATGGCGGCCACCGCCGATACATGCCGGGTCACCCGCTCGCTGCGGATCGCCTCCTCCACGTCCACACCCGCCACTTCAGGCCTGAACACGTCGCTGACCAGGACGAGCCGCACCGGTAGACTCTCGGCCAGGGCGAGGATCCGCGGCGCACTCCAACCTTCTCCGCCCGCGCCCGCGCCCGCCCCGGCCCCCGCCCGCCCTCGCCCGCCCGCCGTCTCTTCCAGCGCAGCCAGCGTGAGGGCCCGATAGAGCGCGCCCGAGTCGAGATGCGCCCAGCCCAGCTGCTCGGCGACCAGGCCGGCGGTCGAGCTCTTGCCGGATGCCGCGGGTCCGTCGATGGCTATGACTCGAATCATCGTGCGTCGTGCGTCGTGCGTCGTGCGTAAATGTTATCCAGATCGCGGAAAAACTCTGGATAGCTGATGGCGACGGACTTCCGTTCCGAGAGCTTCACATTGGCCCCGTCGACCGTGCCGAGCACGGCGAACGCCATCGCGAGGCGGTGATCCGAGGCCGTATCGACTCGACCCCGAGGAGGCTTCTCCGTGCCTTCGACGTGCAGGTCGTTCCCTAGGGCCTCAGCCCGAACCCCCAGTCCCCTCAAGTTGGCGGCGATCAGCTCGAGCCGATTGCTCTCCTTCACACGCAGTTCCCCCACTTCGCGAAAGACCGTCTCGCCCGCCGCGCGACTCGCGAGCACCGCGAGCACCGGCACCTCGTCCACCAACGTTGGGATCTCGGCAGCGGTGACTTCTGTCCCTTTGAGCGCCGCGGGCCGGACGAGCAGATCGGCGACCGGCTCTCCGCCTTCATCGCGCAGATTGACTCGCTCGACGTGCGCACCCATGCGTTCGAGGACAACGAGAACACCCGTCCGCGTCGGGTTCACGCCGACGTTCTCTACGAGCAGCTCGCCGCCGTCCGCAAGCACCGCCGCCGCAACCAGAAACGCGGCGCTCGAAATGTCACCGGGAACGGCAAGCTTGATGGGCGGATGGGCGGATGGGCGGTTGGGCGGTTCGAAAACGATCGCTCCGTCGCGCACGTGAATTCCGAGTCCGAGATATGCGAACAAGCGCTCGGTGTGATCCCGCGAGCGATACGGCTCCCGAATAGTTACCGGCACCTTCCCGGTCAGTCCCGCAAACAGGATCGCGCTCTTCACTTGCGCGCTCGCAACGGGACTCGAATAGGTCAGCCCGCGGAGCTTGCCCCCGCGGATCGTGAGGGGAAGCCCATCCCCTCTTTCCTTAATATCCGCACCCATCTGCTTGAGAGGCTCCGTCACACGCCGCATCGGGCGGCGGCGCAGTGAGGCGTCGCCGGTCAGCGTCGCCGCGAACGTCTGGCCGGCTAGCACCCCAAGCATGAGTCGCGCGGTGGTTCCTGAATTGCCGCAATTCAAACGGGAGTCAGGAGCTTGGAATCGGGAGCCCGAAATCCTGACTCCCGACTCCTGAATCCTCGAAATGTCCGCTCCGAGCTGTCGCAACACACGCCCGCTCGACTTCACGTCATCACCAGTAAGCAAACCGGTCAGCTCGCTCTTCCCGCGTGCCAGCGCGGCGAGTATGACCGCACGATGCGAGATGGACTTGTCGCCCGGCGGCCGGACGACGCCGCCGACGCGTCGCACCTTAGGAGCCACCGATGCGTCGCCGCCAGGTCGCCGCGCGGGTGAGCCAGGCTGTGAGCGCCGCGGCATCGCCGACTTCGAGCGCGCGCTCGACGGTTCCCAGCGACTCCTCCAGCCCGCGCAGCGCCGGCAGGATTTCGTCGCGGTTCATGAGCAGGATTTCCGTCCACAGCTCGGGCTCGCTGGCGGCGAGTCGCGTCGTATCGGCGGCGCCCGGGCCGAACGACGCGCCAGGCGGCGCGTGCCGGGCGAGGTAATCGCCCAGCAGCGACGCGACGACCTGCGGCAGGTGACTCGTGGCGGCGAGCTGCGCGTCGTGGCGACCGGCATCGACCACTACCGGTTCCGCCTCGAGCACGGTTTGCCAGAAGTCCACGACCTCGCGCACCGCCTGCTCCCCGTCCTGGCACGGCGTCACATACACGACCGCCCCGCGCAACAGATCGGGCCGCGATGCTTCGAACCCGTGCCGATGGGTCCCGGCGAGGGGATGACTCCCGGCAAAGCGGTCGCGCAACCCGATCTTCTCGGCACGTGCGACGATCGCGCGCTTGACCGAGCCGACGTCCGTGACGACGGCGCCGCGCTTCAGGTGCGGGGCGATGGCGTCGAGCTGAGCGATGTTGGCGGCAGGCGGGGCGGCGAGGATCACAAGATCCGCAACGCGCGCCACATCGGTGGCGCGGGCCGGCGCATCATCGAGCGCGCCCTGTTGCGCCGCCAGCGCGCGCTCGGCCGGCTCGGGGGACCATCCCACCACGACGATGCCGTCCCCGCTGCCCGGCTGTTTCACCTGACGGGCAATCGAGCCGCCAATCGCGCCGAGCCCAATCAGGCCAAGGGTTTGGGGCCGCACGGCTTGGAAGGTACACGTCGCCCGCATATTATGGAGCCCCATGCGGGCGCCGCCGAGCATCACCCGCCTCTTCGCCGCGACCTTCATCGCGGTCGCACTCGTGGGCCTCGTCACGCAGGTCGCGACCTGGCGCAGCGCTCGCGCCACGCAGATGGCCATGGTCGAGGTGGCCCAGCGACTCGATCGCATCCAGCGTCTCGGTCCCTCCCCCCTCATCGCCGCCGAAGCCACGGCCGCCGCGGAGCTGGCTGCCGACGCCGGCGACGAAGCGGTGCAGGCCGCGCTCGCCACCAGTGTGCTGTTCGCCGTGATGGTCGGCGTTCTCGGGCTCGGCTTCTGGTACAACCGCCGCCGTCTTGCCGCTCCCTTTGCCCGCATCACGCAGGCGCTGCAGCGCGTGGCGGAGGGACAATTCGTCGAGGCGCTACCGGAAGATCAGGCTGACGAGTTCGGCGCGATCGCCCGCGGCGTCAATCACATGGCGAAAGCGCTGGCGTGGCGTGAGCAGCTGCAGGCCTACTTGTCGCAGCTGCTCGCCGCGCTCAACACAGCGTCGGACGACGCCACTGCGGGACTCGCGCAGGCGCTGGGGGTGATCGCGGGGGCAACCAGGGCGACCGGGATCGTCCTCTACCAACCCGCCTACGATGCCAATGAGTGGGCGCCGACCGTTGCGCGCGACGTCGAATCGCGTCCCGTCTCCCGGGCGACGATGCGCGACCTCGTCGGTGACGCCGCGCAAGCCATCCACTACCACGGCGAAGCGGTCCAGCCGGTGCGGCATCAGCTTCGTCTCGACGCGCCCATGCCACAGGGACTCGTGCTCGTCCCGCTACGCGCGGGGACAAAGCTAGTGGGAGTCCTGGGCGTCATCCCCGGCATCCGGTTCGACGTGGACGAGCGGGCCGCGCTCGATCAGGCGGCGCCCAACCTCGCGATTGCGTGCGAGCGCGGCGCGGCGCATCACAACACTCGGCGCCTCGCGGTCGAGGTGCGGCAGACCGCGAAGCGGCTGGAGCAGCTGAACGCCGATCTCGATGCGGTGATGAAGTCCAAAGATCTGTTCCTGTCCAACATCTCCCACGAGCTCCGCACGCCGCTCAACAGCATCATCGGATTCACCGACCTGCTGCTCACGGAGGACATGGGGCCCTCCCTGTCGGATCAACAGCGTGATTTCCTCGAGACGGTCGCGCGCAATGGGCGCCACCTGCTCGAGCTGATCAACGAGCTGCTCGACCTCCAGCGGATCGCCGCGGGACGGATGGAGCTGAAGCCGGAGGCGGTCGAGCTGGCCGCCTTGCTCAGCGAGACGAGCGGGAGCGTGCAGGCGCAGGTGCAGAAGCATCGACACGCGCTGGTCGTCACGCCCCCACCACCGGGCTTGCGGGTGCAGGCGGACCGGGGTCGCGTGCGCCAGGTGCTCCTCAACCTGCTCTCGAACGCCATCAAGTTCACGCCCGAGGGCGGCCGGATCACGGTCGCCGCGGGGCCGGTCAACGGTGGGTCGGAAGTCCGGATCGCGGTGACCGACACCGGGATCGGCATCGCGGCCGAGGATCAGCCCAAGCTGTTTCAGGAATTCTCCCAGCTCGACGCGTCCGCGAGCCGGAAGTACGAAGGGACGGGGCTGGGGCTGGCGCTGTCGCGGCGGCTGATCGAGCTGCACGGCGGCGCGATCGGCGTCGAGAGCGAGATGGGAAAAGGCAGCACGTTCTGGTTCACCCTGCCGCAGGCGCGGTGAGCGTGGCCACGATCATCATCGTCGAAGATCAGCCCGACAATCTGAAGTTGTTGACCACGCTGCTCACGATTAAGGGACATCGGGTCGTCGGCCTGCCCAATGGAGATCGGTTGACCGAAGTCATGCGTACGCAGCAGCCCGCCCCCGACCTCGTATTGCTCGACATTCAGCTTCCCGGCCGCGACGGCTACGAGCTGCTCGAGGAACTCAAGGGACTGGCCGAACGCTCATGGAAGGTCGTTGCGCTGACGGCGCATGCGCTGCCCGAAGACCGCACGCGCGCTAGCGCTGCCGGATTCGACGGTTATATCACGAAGCCGATCGATGTACGCACGTTTCCCGCGGAAGTCGCGCGCTACCTGGGAGGATGACTTATGGGCGGTATGGTGCTGCTAATCGGGCGGGTGGTCTTTTCCTTCTTCTTTATCTACTCCGGCTTCAATCACCTCACCAAGCTCAGCACGTACGCGCAGTATGCGGGCGCGTCGGGCGTTCCGGCGCCGACGGTGTTGACCGCCCTATCCGGTCTGATGCTGCTCGCAGGCGGCCTCAGCGTCCTGCTCGGGTTCAAGGTACGCTGGGGATCGCTGCTCATCGCCGCATTTCTCGTCCCGGCGGCGTTTACGGTCCACAAGTTTTGGGGAATTACCGATCCGATGATGGCGGGCAATCAGGCGGCGCACTTCTGGAAGAACATCGCGCTCACTGGCGCGTGCCTCATGTTCTACGGATTGGCCACGCTGTATCCCAGCCGGTGGCCCTATAGCATCGGGCGCAGCGCAGCGGGAAGCTTACCGACGATCTAGGGGCGCTCCGCCGGCCGAGTGTGCGAATGCGGCCGCCGCGGTGCGTATGGCACCGGGTGATGGGGATTGGGGTTGGGGTTCGGGTTCGCGTCCGCTTCGTGCAGCGTGATGGACCCATTCACCGTGACGAACTTCAGCGTCGCGCCGCCGCTCCCGATCGTACCGCGCAGGTGTCGCGGGCTGATCTTGCCGACGATCTTCACGGGAAACGCGGTCTCGACGCGGCCGTTCACAGTTTCCGCGTCGATGTTGGCGTTGATCTGCAGCGGGAGCCCGGCGCTCACCGAACCATTCACGGTGGTGAGCCGGACATCGCCGTTCGTGAGCGACTGCATGTTGGCTTCGATGCTGCCGTTGACCGTCGTCGCCTGCACCGGACCGGTCGACGTATTGACCGCGATGCGGCCGTTCACCGTCGCGGCTTCGACGGGAGCGCTGACGCCGTCGATTTCCAGGCCGCCGTTCACCGTCGAGGCATCGATGGGGACGTTGCGGGGCAGCTGAATCGTGAAGCGCACCGCGACGTCGTTCTTTCTCACACCGTTCATCCGGTAGTCGCCGCCTTCGTTGCAGCGCTGCTCGCGGGCTTCCCACAGCGCGCAGACGGTGAGGCCATGCTCGGTGAGCACGGGAACGACTCGCACGCTCTGCGGGTCGGAGTGGCGCCAGCTCTTCTCGACGTGGATCACGACGCTGTCGCCCGTTCCCGAGACGACTTCGATCGGACCGTTCGTATTGCGGATCCAGATGTGCTGGTTCGGCTTGATGAGCGCCCGGTAATCCCACGCATCGCCGACTTCACGGCCGCCGCCGAAGAGATTGCCGCCGTCGCCGTCGCCCCAGTTGAAATCGCCGAACGAGCCGAGGGCCCCGAGCGGGCTCGGGACATGGATTCTGATGCTGCGAATGAACAGGCCGGCGCCGACGACCAAGCCAAACAGCACGCCGCCGCGGATGATTTCGCGACGCCACGTGCGCCAGATACGCCGAGCAGGTGTGGCTGGGACCGACTGATCCAAAGGCATGTCCATGATTAAGAGGTGGTACGCACCTTCAATCTTACAAGTTTCGCCCCAATGCGCGACCGCCCGCCGAAACTCGGCGGGCGGCGCGGGGACCTAGGCAATCGGGCATTTCGCAGGGGCTGCGGGAGCCTCGACAGTGATGGGGTCCAGCATCCCACCGTACCAGACACGGTTCGGGTCTGGCACCGGGCTCACGGTTTCGACCGTCCGGGCCACGCGGGCGTAGGTCTGCGCGCGCTCAACGGTCATGGCGGCTTGGGCGGCGAAGCCGTATCCGAAGGTCAGGATCGTCGCTGTCAACAGGGTCAGGCCGCGCATTGCATCCTCTCAAGCTAGAGACGTTGGTGCGAATCTTCAGAGGGTAAGACGCAGCAAATGCGTGAAAGGTTGCATGCGATTTCGACTTGACGATTTCTGGACAGTGATACAGCGCACGAAAAACGGGGCACGCGAACTGGTGCCCCGTTCCTTCTGCAACGTCATGACTCCGTTTCGTCAACATCAACGTGTAACCGTCTCCTCGCCAGGCGCAAAACTCATGCGCCGCGATTCGGCAATCTGATCGCCGCGAATCGTGCCCTCGACTAACTCGTAACCAAGCAACGCGAACACCCGGCCGCGGAGGAAAATGGGCCGGGCGTTGCCGTACCAGTCGACGCACGATGCGCGACAGCGATCATTCGCCTGTTTCGCGGTCGCGTTCAGCACGCCGAGCGGCGAAAACCGCTGATTGCTGTTGCGCAAGAACAGGACGCCGGCGGACCCTTGGATCAGATGTTTCCACCCCGCGCGACCGGCGCCGCTCACCGGCAGTCCCAAAACGCCTGAATCGGTGTCATCCATGCGGTAGAAAAAGCCGTGACTCCGGAGCTCGCCCTGCGAGGCTCCCGGGAGTGTGTAACGCTGCGCAATGGCCGGGGTGCCGGCGAGGTGAATCGCCGTGAACTGGAGATCGGTGTTGTCCGAGCCCACGATGACGGCGTCGCTGCCCATCGCCTCGATCCGATCGACCCCGTGCGGGACACGCAGCCGCGTCACGCGGTCATCGTCCTTGCCGGTCCATTGCGTCACAAAGAGGGTACTGCTGTCACCCTGCGGACGTCCCCAACCACTTCCGATGCCGTACAACAAGTAGCTCCCGACGAACCGGTTGTTGAACGCATCGCGCGCGCGGTCGTTGGGCACGGGCAGCTGGCGGTAGCGCCACCACGGGACGCGAGCGCCGCCATCGCCGAACGCCGAGACCGGAATCCGCAGGAGCGCGGCCTGACCACCCGCAATGTCCGGCAACCACATCCCATCGCCGTATGCCTCGGAGCGGACCAGCACATTCAACTGCCCGTCGCTCTCGAGGAAGGAGAACTGATCCACGGGTGATCCCGTGACGCCGACGGCACTCGGCGCCGAGCCGTCGAGTGGCATGCGATAGAGCATGGCGCCCTGGTCGCGATTCCGCGCCCATGAGCTCGCCCAGACGTATACAGCTTGCGGAGACACATAGAAGGTCCGGCCGCTCGGTCCGACGATCACGGACGCCTCGCAGCCCAGATCGCTCCGCGTGACATCGCAGACGGTCACCGTGTGCAGCGCGATGTCGTCTGCACTCAGCGTTTGCGGCGCCCGGTAGATCCGGGGAGCGGGCGCAATGCGCTTGAACGCGGTATCCGCACCGCCGCGGTACCACCGGCGCGCCGCCGGCAGCGCCGCGAGAATGTTGTCGGGATAGGCCCAGAGATAGAGCGGCGCGTAGAAGATGAGCTTGGTTCCGATCAGCCGAGACGCGTAGTTGCGCGAGGAGTAGTAATCGTTGGAGCGCAGCTGATAGGTCGCGACGTATTTCAATGCCCCCGCGTCGTCGATATTGAAGACGCCGACTTCCGTGCCGCCGCGCTCGTAGCTGTATCCCACGACGACCACCTTGTCCCCCGAGACCAGCAGCTCGTCGTACCAGGTGTGCCGCGGTTCGATCTCCGGGCCGAACGCGTCAAGCACCGCGCTCGAACGAAGATTCGGCCCGCCAATCGCGACCGTGAACAGGCGGCCGCGGCGCAGGATGACGAGATGATCGCCGTGCACTTTGACGATGCCACCCTCGTCGACGCCGGCGTGTTGGACATTCGTAATCTCGTCGGAGCGGGAGCGGGATGGTTGCTCAGCTTGGACCCCGTCGACCACCACGGTAGCGGCAGATAGCGATACAACTGACTCGAGCCTGAGAACCGATTGGCACAGCCGCAGCGTCATGTCCACGGAATCGCCGCCCTCGACCGTCAGGGTTCGGCTGGCCCGGTCGTAGCCGATCAGCTGCGCCCACAGCGTGAACTGCCGCGGCGCGGCCAGGGACTCGGCCGGGATGACGAGCCGGAAGCGTCCGTCCTTGCCGGCGTTGCTTTTCAAGTTGAGCGCTGAGATTGAGATAAAGGCGCCGGGCATCGCGCGGCCGGTGATGACCGCATGTTTCGAAGCAGTATGAGGCTGCTGGGTGATCGCCAGGCTGACCGCCTGCCGGCGGCACTGCTCCTCAGCTTCCGCTCGGCGCCGATACACGGAATCAGCCGCTCGACGCGCGCGTTCCTGTTCCTCGCGCAGACCGCGGTAGAATGCGACGAACTCCGCATCGGAGGTGAAGGCACGCAGCGTGTCGCCTGGGCGTTGAGCGGAGAGTGGCAGTGCGACCGCGACGGTGAGAACGGCAAACAGGACGAAGCGCATGGGAGTCTCCCGGGAGTGATATCCGTGAGAGACGCCGCAGCGGGTCAGGGTTGCACTACTTATGCTCGGGGCAGGAATCGAACCTGCAAGGGGTCGCCCCCGAGGGATTTTAAGTCCCTTGCGTTTACCAATTTCGCCACCCGAGCAGAGCCGAATTATAGCCGTTCCGTGTGCGCGCCGGCCGATGCCTTCACTTCACTGATCGGCGCCGACCTGCCGTAAGCTCGTTCAAACGCGCGCTGGATCGCCGGAATCGTCCTCTTGTCCGTCTTGTTCACGAGCACGATCGCCGCACCACCCCACCCTGCCCCAGTCAACCGCGCGCCCAGCGCGCCAGCACGCTTCGCCGCGGCCACCACGATATCGAGCTCCGGCGAGCTGCACTCGTACAGACGGCGGCACGATTCGTGTGACTCATAGAGCAGCTTCCCGAACTGCCGGAGCTTTTTCTGTTGCAGCAGCTGCGCCGCGAACCGGGTACGCGCGGTCTCGCTCACGACGTGCACCGCGCGCGAGCGCAACGGCTCGGGCAGCGCGCGCTTGAGCCGCGGCAGCCACTCCGCCGGCCAGCTCGCCAGCCACTGCAGCTCCGGCAGCTCGACCTTGAGGCGCTGCACCGCCTCTTCGCATTCCGCGCGGCGCTGGTTGAGCCCACCAGTCGAGAGATCGTGTCGCTTGCCCGTATCGACGAGCAGGAGGCGCGCGTCAAACGGGATCTGCGTCGCCGCGAGCGACGCGCATTCGAAGAGCAGCGCGTGATCGCGCCTGCCCAGCGCCGAGATCGTCTGATCCATCACTCCGCAGCGCACGCCGACGTGATCGTGCTCGGCACGAAACGCGACGCCGGCGATTTGACGGGGCTTGAGGTTGGGGGCTAGGGCTTTGGCGACAGCGACTGAGAGCGCGGCCGAAGACGACAGGCCTGCTCCGATCGGCACGTCGGACGTCATGGCGACGCGCACCGAACCGTCGAACGGCACGGCCTCGAGCGACCACAGCTCGCGGAGCACACCGGCGACATACGCGGCCCATCCCGTGGGCAGCTCTTCCTGCCATTTGACGCGGACGACGTTCATGAACCGCGTCGAAACGGCTTCGAGCACGCCCGCTTCGCCCGCGCCCGGCCCAACCGCCGCGGTCGTCCGCTCGGCGATCGCGATCGGCAGCACGGGTCCGCCGTTGTAGTCGGTGTGTTCGCCGATGAGGTTGACGCGACCCGGTGCCGACGCGGCGGACCTAGGTGTTGTCCCAAATGTCTCGTGAAACAGGTCTATCGCGGGTCGTGGCATGGGTTTGACAATGATTCCGTGCAATGCTACCGTATCGCCACCAGATTCACCATCTACCCTATTTCTGCGTTCTGGAGAACTCGTATGCGGCGGTTTGCGTTGGTGCTGCTCGCCGGAGCTGCTTCGCTTGTCGCCGCCCCTCTCCACCCGCTTGCCGGGCAGGGATTTGGCGTATACGAGCACAATACCTGCGCCATGGGCCGCGCCGGCGTCACCGCCGCCCGGCCCTGCGCTGACGGTTCCGCCATCTACTTCAGTCCGGCGGGACTGGCCGGCCTGACGGGGACGCACATCAGCGCCGGCGTCACGCTGATCGGGGCCCAGGGCAACTTTACCGATGACTTCCTGGCGAACCGCAGCGACCTCAAGAATCCTCTCATCCCCGTTCCAAACATTTACGTGACCCGCGCCCTCAGCCCCAAGGTGACGGCGGGGATCGGGTTGTACGCGCCGTATGGCCTCGAAACCAAGTGGGATAGCGCGAACTTCCCGGGCCGGTTCCTCGGCTACAACACCAACATCCGCTCGATCTATATCCAGCCAACGATCGGCTATCAGGTGAGCCCGAAGCTGAAGCTCGGGATCGGCGTCGCCTACATCACCAGCCACCTCAAGCTGCGTCAGCGGGCGGACCTTTCGACGGTACCGATTCCACCCACGCTTGCGGCGCTGTTCCCCGCGCCACCTCCACCTGGGACGACGTTCGGGACGCTCGGGGTGGCTACGGGTACCGATTTCGCGGACGCCACGCTCAAGGCCAACGGCAACGGCTTTGCCGTCAATTTCGGCGCGATCTGGCAGGTGACCGACCGCCTGAGCATCGGCGGGCACTGGCTCACGCGGAAGCGGATCAGCTACGACGGCGACGCGACGTTCAAGCCCGTCCCGACGGGCCTGGTTCTCCCCGTCACCATTGGAACGTGCCCGGCATGCGTACCAGCAGGGACCCCGGTCGATGCGCTACTGGCACCTCAGTTCGCGAGCGGCGGTCCGCTGTCGAATGGCCCCGTCTCCACGGCGATCAACATGCCGCCCCAGGGATCGCTGGGCTTTGCGTACAAGATGAACGACCAGTGGTCGTTCATGGCCGACTACCAGTACGTCGTGTGGGGCTGGTTCAACGAAGTCGACATCAATTTCGCGAACGCGGGCACACCGGGTATCGCGTTGCATCCGAGCAACAAGGACACCCATGGGTTCCGCTTCGGGACCGAGTACCAATACAACGCGAAGGTCCAGCTGCGCGGCGGCTACCTGTATCACGAGGGCGCCTCGCCGGCGCAATTCGTGACGCCGCTGCTCCCCGAGGCCGCGCGCAACGAATTCACACTGGGCGCTGGGATCGCCTTGACGTCGCATTGGCACGCGGATCTAGCCTACCAGTACATCAAACAGGACGATCGGCGCGGCACGATCAATCTTGCCGCGGGCAATACCGGTCTCTACAAATTCTCGGCCCATCTCTTCGCGGCCGGCGTAGCTCTCACGTTCTGAGGAACTGCGACTCATGATTGTGATCACACGATTCTCCGCCGCGGTCATCGGTCTCGTCCTGGCTACTGCGGCATGCAACAACGACCAGCTGAACCGGCCGTTCTCCAGCACACCGGTCGACCCACTGTTTGATCGCTACGTCTCGATGGGGAACTCGATCACTGCGGGCTTCCAATCCGGCGGGATCAACGACAGCACGCAGCGGCAGTCGTACGCCGTGCTGCTCGCGCAAGCGATGCGCTCGCCGTTCTTCTCACCGCTCCTGGGTAAGCCGGGGTGTCCGCCCCCGTACACGAATGTCTTCACGGGCGCGCGCTACGCCGTCCCCGGGCAACCCTTCCCGAGCACCGCGACCACATGCGCGCTCCGTAAGATCCCGAATCCCCCACCGCCCTACGTCAGCAACACGGCGGTTCCGGGTGCCTGGGTGATCGACATCTACAACAACGCTGCGGGCGCGCATCCGAACACGCTGACGCAGTTCATCCTGGGCGGACTGACCCAGGTGCAGATGTTGGAGCGCGCGCATCCGACGTTCGTGACGGTGTGGATCGGCAACAACGACGTGCTGACCGCCGCGACCAGCTCGACGAACGCCGGCGACAGCACGCTCATCACGCCTATCGCCACGTTCCAGACGAACTACGGCGCGATGTTAGACTCAATCTTCGCGGTCGGCCCGCAGGGTGTCGTTCTGATCGGCGTGGCGAATCTCGCGACGGTGGCGAACCGCACGGGTCTCCCGCCCACCCAACCGCCGGCCAATGGCGTCCCGTTCTTCTCCTACGGTTCGACGTACTTCGCGCTCGATGCGGCAGGTCAGATACCGGGGCCGTTCACCGCTGCCGCGACCTGCGCGCCCCCGCGCGGCGATTCGGTCCTGGTGCCCTTCCCGCTGGGCGGAGCATTGATCGCCGCCGGCGGAACCCTGACTTGCAACGAACCGCAGACCATTCAACCGGCCGAATTGGTCAAACTCAGCACGACGGTGGCCGCATACAACACGTACATCTCCGGGCAGGCGACGGCGCGCGGTTGGACCTACATCGACCCCAATCCCGCGCTCGACTCGCTGCGCCGGATTCCGACGCAGGTCGCGTTCTTCCCCGCTTTCAACGCGCCGTGCGCCGCTAACCCGTTCGGGCTCTCGTTCAGCTGTGACGGCATCCATCCCAGCGCAGCGACACATCGCCTCCTGGCGCAGAAGCTGCGAGACGCCATCAACGCGGCGTACACGACGGCGATACCGCCGATTCCCTGATCGACAGAGGCGGCAGAGGGCGGCAGAGGGCGGCAATGGGGTATGCATCTCCGTTGCCGCCTTTTGCCGCCTGTTGCCGCCTTGTGGCGATCCTCGCCCTCGTTCCGTGCCTGGTCCACGCCCAGGCCGGTCCGCGCACCGACACCCCGCGCGCCGGGACCCTGCGCGTGACCTTCGAGCCGGTCATCACGACGTGGGAGCGCGAGTTCACAACGGACGGCCACGAGCAGGGGATCGGCGTGTCGTTGTTTAGCGAAACGCATCCCCCCTACGTGTGCTCGACCGTCAAGGGATTCCTCGCGTGCCGCTACAACTTCGCGCCCGTGTTCGTGCGCGAGGAACGGCGCGTCACCCCGCTCGCGGTCGAGTTGGGCATCACCGACCGCATCGCCGTGGGCGTCTACCTACCGCTCGTGCGCGTGAACACACGGGCGGGATTTCACCTCGACGGCCTCGGCAAACCCGGGGCGCCCGCCGCCGTCCAGCGGCTCGATTCGATCCTCACCGACACGACGTACGCGCTCGAACCGGTTGTCGGGACCTCGCGTCGCGAACATTTCTTCACGGGTGACGTCGAGGTGAGTGGGAAGTACCGCGTGCTCGAATCGCGCAACTATGCGTTGAGCGGCGCGGTCGTCGTGCGATTGCCGACGGGCCACCAGGACTCGCCGAACAACCTCTTCGACCTCTCGACCGGCGATCATCAGACCGACATCGAGGTGCAGGTCGCGCAGGAGTTGACGGTGTTCGACCGCGTGTGGCTCAATGCGCTCGTGCGCGCGGGACGGCAGCAGCCGGGGACGCGGGAGCGGCGTGTGGGACCGCAATCGGTGCTGCTGATTCCGCACGCGGCGCTGGCGACGCTGAACTGGGATCCGGGCGACTATCTGGCGATCGACGTCGCGCCGATGTTACGCGTTTCAAAAGTCTTCGGGGTGGGATTCACCGCGGGCTACTGGACCCAGCAACGCGATCGCTACACATACCGCTCGCCCCAGGACTCCATCGCCGTCGCGACACGGCTGGGCGCGCCCGTTTCGGCCGCGGTGCTCGATGCCCGAACGGCGCTGCGCTGGGCGCGCCTGGGCTTCGCGATGACCTACGCCGCGTCAGGTATGGAGGGGAGCCTCTCCATCGAGCAGACCGTCAGCGGGTCGGGTGGGCGCGTACCGGTGGCGACGGTATTCCGGATTGTGATGCGGACTTCTCGCTGGCCGTTTTGAGCAGCTCGACCGCGTGACGCCGCGCGGTCGCCATGTCGGCGTCGCCGAGCATCCGGGCAAGCTCCTTCACGCGCGTTTCTCCCTCGGCAACCGCCACGTCGCTCGTGGCCACGCCGCCTTTCTTGCCCTTCGCCACCACGAGATGCTGGTCGGCGTAGACCGCGATCTGGGGCACGTGCGTGATCACGAGCGCCTGGCGGCCTTCGCGCGACACGTCCATCAACGCTTCGCCCACCCGGCCGCCCACTTCCCCGCCGATCCCCTGATCGACCTCGTCGAACACCAATGTCGGCACGACGTCATGCGACGCGAGCACCACCTTCAGCGCGAGCATGAGACGGGAGAGCTCACCGCCTGAAGCAACTCTCGCGAGCGCACGCGAGTCCAGGCCCTCGTTCAGCTTCACTTCGAACACGACGTCTTCGGCTCCTCGTGCGTCGTGCGTCGTACGTCGTAACAACCCGACCTCGAACTGCCCGCCTTCCATGCCGAGTCCGGGCAGGAGCTTGTTGAGCGCGCGAGCGAGCTTCTTCGCGCCGGCGGTGCGCTTTTCCGTGAGTGCCCCGCACGCACGCGCGAATTCCTCACTGGCCTTTGCCCGATCGGCCGCGAGGTTGCGGAGGTCGAGATCCGCGGTGTCGAGCAGCTCCAGCTCGCGGGCCGCGCTGTCGCGCGCGGCCAATACGTCGGCGATCGTCGGCCCATGCTTCTGCTGTAATCGAAACAGCAAGTCGCGGCGCTGCTCCACCGCGCTCAGGCGCTCGGGATCGGCTTCGATTTCGCTCGCGTACGCGCGCGCCGCCTGCGCCAGCTCCGCAGCGCTCGCGAATGCAGCGTCGAGCAGCTCCTGCCACCTGCCGAGTGACGAATCGACGCGCAACAGGTTGGCCAGGATCTTCTGCGCCTTGGTCAGCCCCGCCGCATCCACCGTCTCTTCCAGCTCGCGCGCGAGTCGGCCAAGCTCCTCGGCGTGCGCCAGCCGCTTCGCCTCGACTTCCAGCGCGTCGTCCTCACCGAGTTTCGGCTTGGCGCGCTCGATCTCCTGCAGCACGTGGCGCAGATAGTCGGCTTTGCGCCGCACGTCCTCCTGTCGCGTCGTCAGCTCGGCTTCGCGCGTCTCGAGCTCTTTGAGGTGCGCATGGGCGTCGCGCACCGCCACGCGCTCGACGTCCGCGTCGGCGTACGCATCGAGCATGTCGCGCTGCGCGTCGGGACGGAGCAGCGACTGCGTCTCGTGCTGGCCATGCAGGTCCACGAGGAGCGCGCCGATCTCGGCCAGCACGCCGATGGTGGCCGGCGAGCCGTTCACCCAGGCCCGTGACTTCCCTTCGCGGAGCACTTCGCGCTTGAGAACGAGCCTTCCGTCTTCGAGCTCGACACCGAGGGCCGCGAACGGGGCGAGCAGATGCCGATGCACGGCGGAAGCAAACTCGAACGCCCCTTCGACGACGGTTTTCTCGGCGCCGGGACGGACGACATCGGCGGAGGCGCGTTCGCCAAGCAGGAGAGCGAGCGCGTCCACGACCATCGACTTTCCGGCACCCGTTTCGCCGGTGAGGACGTTGAGGCCTGGTTGAAACGGAAGGGTGACGTCGGCGATGACGGCGAGATCGCGAACTCTCAGCTCAGTCAGCACCTATTTACGCGTCCGATCGCTCAAGTCGCCCCAATGCAGCTTCTTGCGGAGCCGTTTGAAAAAGCTCTCGGGACCCAGGCGGATCAGGTTGACGGGGCGATCCGACCGGCGGACCTCGAGCTTTTCCCCCGCTTGAATCGGCGTGCCCACCTGGCCATCGAAGGAGACGAGCACTTCGTCGCTCCAGGGCGGAATCGGCTGGATCGTCACGACCGCGGTAGCCGGCAGGACGAGCGGGCGCACCGCCAGGGTGTGTGGGCAGATCGCGGTGACGACGATCGCATCGACGGTCGGCACGACGATCGGTCCGCCCGCGGACATCGAGTACGCGGTCGAGCCGGTAGGCGTGCTCACGATGATGCCGTCCGCCGAATACTGCGCGACTTCGTCGCCGTCGACCGAGACCTTGAGCCGGAGGACGCGCGCAACGCCGCCCTTGTGCACCACGACGTCATTCAGCACGAGCGGTTCAACCCTGCCGCCCTTGGCGCCCTTGCCGGTAATTGATGTTTGCAGCGCGAGCCGTGTCTCTGTCGTGTAGGCGCGGCGCGCGACGGAATCGAGCGCCCAATCAAGTGTCTCGGGTCCTGCCGTCGTCAGAAACCCGACGCGGCCCAGATTTAACCCTAGAATGGGCGTGTGGGCGCCGTTCAGGAGCCGAGCGCCGCGCAGGAGCGTGCCGTCGCCACCGAGGGTGATGAGGAGATCCAGGTCCGGAGACGGAGCCTGGTTCAGCAGCGGAGGCGCGCCACCGTCTCCGGCGGGGGTGGGCCACAGCGCCTGGATGCGCTCCTCGGTGTAGAGCTTGATGCCAACGCTGGACGCCTTGTGCTGGAGCGTCGCGAGGAAAGCGCCAAGATCCGGATAGTTGGGGTTCCCGACGACCCCGACGTTCATCGCGTGGTGAGCGACTCTTCCGCGGCGAGGGCGCGGATGCGGGCGGCGATCCCGGCGCCCGTCAGACCGACGTCCGCGAGCTGCTGTGCGCGCGGCGCGTGCTCGTAGGTCCGGTCGGGCACACCCAGCGCCACGACGCGAAGATCGGGCGCGGTCGTCTGCACCAGCGCGGCCAGCGCCGCGCCGAAGCCGTTGACGACGGTACCATCCTCCACGGTGACCAGCAGCTTGTGACTCTGGGCGAGGGCATCGAGCATCTCGCGGTCCATCGGCTTGAGGAAGCGCGCGTTCACGACCGAGACATCGAAGCCGTCGGCAGCGAGCAGGTCAGCGGCCTCGAGCGCCGGGTTGCACATCACGCCGACCGCGAGGATCGCGCAGTCCTTCCCTTTCTTGAGCAGCTCCCACGTGCCGTAGGGGATGGCGGGCACTTCCGCCGCGGGCGGCGCCTCGCCCGGCGCCTTGTCGCGCGGGTAGCGCAGCGAAAACGGTCCCTCGGTGTGCTGCAGGGCACAGCGCAGCAGCCCGATCAGCTCGGCACCGTCCTTCGGCGCCGTCACGGTCATGTGGGGCACGGCAAGCATGTAGGCGATGTCGTACAGCCCCATGTGCGTCTGCCCGTCTTCGCCCACCATGCCGGCGCGGTCGAGCGCGAAGATCACGGGCAGCTTCTGAATCGCGACGTCGTGGATGATGCTGTCGTAGGCGCGCTGCAGGAACGTCGAGTAGATCGCAACCACCGGGCGGACGCCCTGCGTGGCGAGGCCCGCCGCGAAGGTCGTGGCGTGCGCTTCAGCGATCCCGACGTCGAAGAACCGCTCCGGCCACTTCTTCTGGAAGATGTTGGTGCCCGTCCCCGAGGGCATCGCCGCCGTGATCGTCACGAAATTCGCGTCCTCGGCGGCGAGCTGCGTGAGCGCTTCGCCGAACACCCTGGTCCACTGCGGCGGGCCCGGGTTGACCGGCCTCAGCTTGCCGGTGACGGGATCGTAGGGCGCGCGGGCGTGATACTTCTCGAGATCGGGCTCGGGGAGCGGGAAGCCTTTGCCCTTCTCAGTGATGACGTGGACGACGCGCGGGCCCTTCAGCTTCTTCACGATCTCGAACGCCTGGCGCATCTGATCGATGTTGTGCCCATCGATCGGCCCGAAATAGCGGAACCCCAGCTCCTCGAACAGCATCCCGGGCGACCAGAGGTTCTTGATGCTCTCTTCGACGTTCTTGGCGAAGTCCACGAGCTTTGGTCCGCCGAACAGATGCGAGGCCTTCTCGATCATCCCCTTCACCCACTCGCGCAGCCGGACCGTGAACGGATTCGCGATGATCGAGCCGAGGTACTTGTTGATGGCGCCAACGTTGGGCGCGATCGACATCCCGTTGTCGTTCAGCACCAGGATGATGTCGCGGCCCGAGTGCCCCGCGTTGTTCATGGCCTCGTAGGGCAGCCCACACGTCATCGCCCCGTCACCCACGACCGCCACGACCTTGAAGTCCTCGCCCCTGAGGTCGCGCGCCGCCGCCATCCCGAACGCCGCCGAAAGACCGGTACCGGCGTGGCCGGCGCCGAATTGGTCGTGCTCGCTCTCGCTGCGCCGCAGGAACCCCGACAGCCCGCCCGCCTGCCGCAACGTGGGGAGCCGATCGTTCCGCCCGGTGAGGATCTTCCAGGGATAGCCCTGATGACCCACGTCCCAGACGATCTTGTCGCGCGGCGATTCGAACGCGGCGCAGAGCGCGACGGTCAACTCGACGACCCCCAGGCCCGCGCCGATGTGCCCGCCGGTCAGCGACACGACGTCGATCAGACGCTGGCGGACTTCGTCCGCGAGCGACTGCAGCTGCTCCGGTGCCAGCGCGCGAACGTCCGCAGGACTGTGAATCGTTTCGAGGATCAATTAGGCCTCGTCACCATGTAGTGGGCCAGCTCAACCAGTATGGGGGAAACTAACCCGGCATCCCGCAGATGGTCTACGGCCTGCGCCGACAGCCGTTCCGCCTCGGCGCGGGCCGCGCCGACGCCGAGCAGCGTCACAAACGTCGCTTTGGCGTGCGCCGCGTCCTTTCCGGCCGTCTTTCCGAGCTGATCGGAGGTAGCCGTGGCATCGAGCACATCGTCGGCGATTTGAAAAGCGAGTCCGATCGTGTCGCCATAAGCACGCAGCGCTTCGATGTGATCGCGACTGACGTCGTCCCCCACGGACAGGCCGCCGATCACGCACGAAGCCGCGATCAACGCGCCCGTCTTGCGGCGATGCACCTCCTCCAGCGCGTCCATCGGCAGGGATTTCGCCTCGGCCTCGAGGTCGAGCGCCTGGCCGCCGATCATCCCGCCGGCCCCCGCGGCGCGAAACAGCTCGAGCGCGATCTCGCGGCGGCGCGCGTCCGGCAGGGCGAGCATGGCCAGCCCCCGCTCCATCACGCGCGCCGCGAGCGCTACCATGTCGTAGCCGGCGCGTGTCGCGCGCGGCACGTCGAAGGCGCGGTGCGCCGTGGGCCGCCCGCGCCGCAGATCGTCGTTGTCCATGCACGGGAGATCGTCGTGGACCAGCGAATAGGCGTGCACCACTTCGACGGCAGCGGCCAGCTCGGCGACGCCGGCGGACGAGGACCCGTTGAGGGCTTCGTGCGTCGCGAAGACCAGCGTAGGGCGCAAGCGCTTCCCTTCGCCGAGCAGACTGTAGCGGACGACCTCGTCTCCCGTGGTACCGGCCGCCGCCAACACGGCGTTGACGCGGGAGCGGGCGTCCGCGAGGTATTTAGCTAGGGCTTTCAATCTCGAGGACTTTTTTGACCTTGAGCTCCGCCTGTGTCAGCTGCTCGCGCGCGGCCCGCAGCCGCTCGACGCCTTCCTCGAACAGCTTCAGCGCCTCGTCCAGATCGAGGTCTTCGGATTCGAGGCGGCGGACGATCGCTTCGAGGCGCTCGAGCTGCTTACTGAACTCGGCCATGCACCTCTCCGTCCGTCACGCGCAGTCGGAATTCCTTCCCCGAGGGCAGCTGCGCGACGCGCTTGAGCACCTGGCCGTCGGTATCCCTGGCCACCGCATAACCACGGGCCAAGACTCTTAACGGGCTCAATGCATCAAGGCGTGCGCTGTGCGCTTTGAGCAGTGCGCCGGAACGCTCGAAGCGATTCTGGATACTCGACACCAAACGATCTCCGGTGCGGTCGAGCCGCTCTACGACATGTTTCGACGCAATTCTCAACGCTCTCGCTAGACGTTGTCCTAATACGTCGCACGTAATACGCACTTCAGCTCTATCCGGCGTGGCGGCCTCGGCCGCGGCGGATGGCGTCGGAGCGCGCAGGTCGGCAACGAGATCGCACAGCGTCACGTCAGTCTCGTGCCCGATCGCGGAGATCACCGGCATCGGCATGGCGGCGACGGCGCGGGCGACGCGCTCGCTGTTGAACGCCCACAGATCCTCGACGGACCCGCCTCCTCGTGCAACCACCACGACATCCACCGACAAGCGCGCGATGCGATTCAGCGCCGAGCACACTGAGGCCTCAGCCTTGGCTCCCTGCACCTGCGCCGGCACGACGATCAGCTCGGCGATGGGCCAGCGGCGGGCGATGACGGCCTGAATGTCGCGCAGCGCGGCACCGTCGGGGCTCGTGACGACGGCGATGCGGCGCGGGAACGGCGGGAGGCGCCGCTTTCTCGCGGGATCGAGCAGGCCATCCTTGGTCAGCGCGGCTTTCGCCTTCTCGAACGCCAGCTTCCACAGCCCGCCCTGCTCGGTCGAGAGCAGCTCCATCACGGTGAGCTGGAACTCGCCTTTTTCTTCATACAGCGACGGCCGGGCGAACACGAACACTTGCATCCCATCCGTCGGGGCGGGCAGCATGAAGTTCTGTTTGGCGAACATCACGCAGCGCATCTGCGCCGACTTATCACGGAGGGAGAAGTACCAGTGACCGCTGCGCCACGCCTTGAAGCCCGCGATCTCGCCCCGCACCCACAGGGGCGGCAGACCGGCCTCGATCACCGCGCGCGCACGCTTCGTGACTTCACCGACGGTCCAGGCACCCTCCGCCGAGGCGGCCGAGAACAGGTCTAGGCGTGCGCCCACTGCCGCGCCGCCTGGACGGTGTTGTACAGCAGCATCGTGATCGTCATCGGGCCGACGCCGCCGGGAACGGGGGTGATCGCCGAGGCGACCTGCTTCGCTTCCGCGAATTTCACGTCGCCGACGAGGCGGTAGCCCTGCTTGCGCGACGGATCGTCCACGCGATTGACGCCGACGTCGATGACGACGGCGCCCGGCTTCACCATGTCGCCGGTCACGAATTCGGGCTTGCCGATCGCTACGATGAGGATGTCGCCCTGGAGCGTGTGCTGCTCGATGTGGCGCGTGCGCGAGTGGCACACGGTGACGGTGGCATTTCCGCCGGGCCCATCCTGTAGCAGGAGCGCCGCCATCGGCCGGCCGACGATGTTGGATCGCCCGACCACGACGGCGTGCGCCCCTTTCGTCTCCACACCCGTGCGGATCAGGAGCTGCTGCACGCCGTAGGGCGTCGCCGGGCGAAAGCCTGTGGGATCGCCGACGACGACTTTCCCCACGTTCTCGGGATGAAAGCCGTCGACGTCCTTGCGAGGGTCGATGCGGTGCAAGGCGCGATTGGTATCGATCTGTTTGGGGAGCGGCAGCTGGACGAGAATGCCGTGGATCTTGGAGTTGGCATTGAGCCGCTCGAGCAACGCCATCAAGTCCGCTTCGCTCGTCTCCTTGGGAAGCTTGATCGTCTCGTGGTACAGGCCGGCTTCGTCGCACGCCTTGCCCTTCATCCGCACGTAGACCTGCGAGGCGGCATTGTTGCCCACGAGTACGACGGCGAGGCCTGCCGTGATGCCGGCCCTCTTGAGCTTGGTGATCTCTGCTCCCAGCTCTGTCCGCATCGCGGTCCCGATAGCATTGCCGTCGATGAGATTAGCGGGCAACGCCCACCGCCCGTGTCTCCCGAATCACGACCACCTTGATCTGCCCAGGGTATTGGAGCTCGCGCTCGATTTTGCGCGCGATCTCGTCGGTCATCCGGGCCGCCGCGGCGTCATCGACGTGCTCCGGGGTCACGACGACGCGCACTTCGCGCCCCGCCTGGATCGCGAACACCTTTTCGACGCCCTTGAACTCCGACGCGAGCTTCTCGAGGTCGCCGAGCCGTTTCACGTAGGTCTCGAACGCCTCGCGCCGCGCGCCGGGGCGCGATCCCGAAATCGCGTCGGCGGCCTGCACGATCACGCTGACCGGAGATTCATGCGGGACATCGTCGTGGTGCGCGGCGATGCAGTTGATGACCGTCGGGTGCTCGCCATACTTGGTCGCCATCTCGACGCCGAGCTGCACGTGGGTGCCGTCGTGCTCGTGGGTCAGCACTTTGCCGACGTCGTGGAGCAGCGCCCCGCGCTTCGCGAGACTGACGTCGAGCCTCAGCTCGGCGGCCATCATGCCGGCGAGGTAGGCGACTTCCTTCGAGTGCTCGAGGATGTTCTGGCCGTACGAGGTGCGGTACTTCATCCGCCCCACCAGCTTCACCAGCTCGGCGTGCATGCCGCGAACGCCGGTGTCGTACACGGCCTGCTCCCCCGCTTCGACAATGCCTTTGTCCACGTCGGCCTTGGCCTTTTGCACGATTTCTTCGATGCGGCCGGGGTGGATGCGGCCGTCGGCGATGAGGCGCTCGAGTGCCAGGCGGCCGATCTCGCGGCGCACCGGCTCGAAGCACGACACGACGACGGTATCTGGGGTGTCGTCGATGATGACGTCGACGCCGGTGGCGGCCTCGAACGCGCGAATGTTGCGGCCCTCGCGGCCGATGATGCGGCCCTTCATTTCGTCCGACGGCAGCAGTACGGCCGACACGCTCGACTCGGCCGTCTGCTCGGCGGCGATGCGCTGGATGGCGAGCGCGATGATCTTCTTCGCCTCGCGATCGGCGTTCTTTCTGGCCTGCTCGGTGATGTTGCGTACCAGGGCCGCCGCTTCGTCGCGCGCCTCGGTCTCGATGCGGGTGAGGAGCTCGAGCTTGGCTTCCTGGGCGGTCAGTCCGGCCACCTGCTCGAGCCGCGTACCGATCCCCTGTTCGCGCTTGTCGAGAGTGCGCGCACGCTCCTGGAGCTGCTGCTCGGTCTTGCGCAGCTCCGCCTCGCGGCGATCGACGCCGGCGAGCTTCTGGTCGAGGCTCTTGTGGAGGTTCTCGCGGACCGACATGAGCTCTTCTTTGGCCGCGAGGACAAGGCGTTGGCTGGTGTCGGCCGCTCGACGCTCGACGCGCCGGCCCCAGACGTAGAAGATCACCGCTGCTAAAAGCACGCCGCTCAGAACGGCCGCGACTAAACTCGACCACTGTTCCATGGATCTATCTCCGACTCGCACCCCGTATTCCAGGGCACGCTATAGTCAGCCTGCGGTAGCCTTCCGCTTGGCCGGCGGCAGCATTTTCGCGAGGTCATCGGCGACAGCGGCAAGCCGCGCCGCCACCTCGCGTTCGGTCTGCTTGGCCTGAAACAACTCATTCGTAATATCGAGCGCCGCCAGGATGGCGGCTTTCTGCGTTTCCACCAACGGTCCCTGACTCAGCACCTTCTTCAATGCCTGGTCCAGGTAAGCGGCCACTTCGCGCGTGTACTCAGGCGCGAGATCGGAGCGGACGGTGTATTCCTCCCCGCCGATCATCACCCGGACGGCGTGCTTCTTCGCCGTCACTTATGGCCTCCATTATCGCGTGCCTGTTCTTCCAAGAACGAGAGTCGTTGCACGAGATCGTGAACGCGCGTGCG
>Ga0137359_10000759_pt1 | contig 24649 bp, 22 predicted proteins | sample Mad1_40_16metaG_FD_108281 | JGI IMG/M metagenome (GOLD analysis project Ga0137359, IMG submission 108281) | Vadose zone soil microbial communities from Angelo Coast Range Reserve, California, USA - Mad1_40_16 metaG | ecosystem: Environmental > Terrestrial > Soil > Vadose zone | place: USA... | reverse complement strand
TCCAATGCTGCCCACAACTGTTCGGGCACCCGGTGATGTGCAATTTACTTTGGTCGGAAAATCCCGGCAGCCGTTCGTCGAGTTCGGTGGACAACCAGCGCGCAAAACCCTTGGTTTCCGTCGATGCCAGCTTGCAGAATTCCGATCCCGTGCACGCGACGGTGCCGCGCGCGAACGCCGGCACTGCAACCGGCAGCCCCACGCGGGTCAGTTCCGCGGCAACAGTCTCGGCACGTTCTTCGTGAATATTTGCCAGCAACAAGTTTTGTTGCACCGTCGCACGCAAATTGCCGTCGCCAAATTCGTCGGCGAGCTGCGCTGCGCGGCGCAGTTGCGCCGGCGTGATCCTTCCGCGCAACACCGACGCGCCGATAAAAACCAGTCCAGCTTGTTTTTGCCGGTGAATTCCAGTGTGGTCGCGATGTACTTCGGCGGGAATTTCCTCATTGGCAGCCGGATCGAGCGAAAATCCGATGGTGCGATTCAGTTCCGCGAGAAAACTTTCCGCCGTCCAGCCATGCTTCAGGAAAAGATATTTCAGCCGCGCTTGTTCCCTGCTCTGGCGAAGAACTTCGCTTGCCCGGAAGATTTCCGCTACGCCCCGCGCCACATCGAGCACTTGGTCCTGGCGCACAAAAGCATCCAGCTTCAGCGCGATGTGCGGTTCGGTCGATAGTCCCCCGCCGATGCGTAGCGAAAATCCATCTTCAAGAACGTCGCCGCGTTTTCTCCGCGCGGGTGTGAATGCCACATCGTTAATTTCCGGATAGCTGCACCACGAACTGCAGCCTGTGACAGTCATCTTGAATTTGCGCGGCAGATTATAGAATTCGCGATTGCCACCCAGGGTGCGATCCACCGCCAGCGCGAATGGCGATGCATCAAAATGTTCGTCAGCGGCAATTCCCGCCACCGGGCAACCGGTCACATTGCGCACCACGTCGCCGCATGCGCCGGTGGTGGTCAATCCCGCAGCTTGCAATTTTTCAATCAAATCCGGAATCGCCTGAATCGTCACCCAATGGAGCTGCACGTTTTGCCGCACGGTGATATCCGCAACGCCGCGCCCGTAGTCTTCAGACAATCCAGCAAGCACCCGCACCTGATCGCTGGTTAAAATTCCGTTGGGGATGCGGATACGCACCATGAAAAATTCAGTGGCTTTTCCTTCGCCATTTTTCCCGCCAATTACTCCCACGCCGTCGCCCTGCGTGTAAATCCCCCAGGAACGAAAATAGGTGCCGAGCCATTCCGGCGGCACCGAATCGCGTCCGTTGCGCGCGAATTCGCGAATCTCGTCCAGGTGATCCCAGGCGAGCTTTTCCCGTTTCAGCCGCTCGACGCGTTGCGCTTTAGTTTCTTTTACTTCAGCCATGTCCCGCTTTTCCTTTGAACGCAGGGTTTGTAAATACAAACCCCAAAACCCGTTTACCTCATGGGCTGTAAGTACAGCCCCACAAACGGCGTTGCCTTTTCAATTCGTCCAGAAAAACAAAAAGCCCACGTGTCCAGGTTTTCTGGCAACGTGGGCTTTGGAATTTCTTTTTGTACGGAGGTTCTAGGTCCGCAGCAGCCTCAAGCCAGAAATGTGATGTTCGCGACAGCAACAGCAGTCGCAGCAACAACACACGGTCTGGCGAGTCATTCGCATCAGCTCAAAGAGTACGTCGGCTGGCTCACGGTGTCAATGCCGTCTTTGCAAGCAAAAACACTGATTCAGACAAACAAATATTTGGATGCAGCTACTTGGCTGCCTGGTACGCCGAAGCGTCACGCGAAAAAGTCCTGCTTGCCAATCTAATCGAGATAAGTCCATTCGTTCCAAGAGCTAGAAAGATTCTTTCGCGGCTGGCGGCAAATGTAGATGATCAGCCCGGACTCCTCCGGGAGCGCGTACTCGGGACTGATGGCCGCAAAAGCCTTAACTTCGGCGAATGCGTGGTCCAACCTCTCCTTCGTGAAACCGATAGCAATGACCACGTCTCCGGAGGCGCCGCGCGGCCCCCACGCGCCATACTGGTTGTGGCCGCTGATCGCTCTTGGCAAGCCGTAGTGTTTGGCAAAATAATCGATCGCTCCGGCTTCCCCATAGTTATACGCGAGCAGCGTCACTCGCGCGCGTTCGTCAGGCGGCAACGAAAGTACTGCGCGAGAGATGGCCTGTACCTGTTGTTGCCAGCCGAACATGTCGCCGAAAAGCTGTGGCAGCGAATTCAATGGAACGTTTTCCACTTTCACGTCCTGCACTCCGAAGAACGCGCAGTATTTTACGGCGGTTGCTACGGGAAGAATGGGCATGGCCAGCGGCGCCGCGATAATTGCAGAAAGAAAAATTAGCGCGAGTACCAGGGGTTTCAGCCAGGCAGCGGCACGCGAGAATATTTTTCGTTCCCACCAGACCGCACCGCCCGCCAATAACATTATGTATGCCGGAGCAAGATAATAAATTTTGCCATGCAGCAAAATCATTTCGAGCAGCACGACAAGATACGCGTAGCCAAGAACCGCGTATTTGCGTCCTTCGCGATCGAAGAGAAAAAAGTACAAACCCGCTAGCCAGAACGGCGCAGCCAGCGGATTTACTAGGAGAAATTGTTCCGCGACGTAGGTCAGCGGCGAAATAGTTGAGTACTTGGTGCCAATCACGGTGTGCAGCAGGGCGATCGTTGGATAGCCGTTGCGAATTTCCCAAAGCAGATTGGGCAGAAAAATTAAAAGGGCAATAACCAAGGCCGCCCAGATTTCAATTCTTGCAAATTGTTTTCGCGCCGGAGTGAGAAGCAGACCAATTGCGATTCCCGATCCGAAAAACAGCATGGAGTGTTTATTGAGAATTCCGATTCCCGCGACGACTCCAAAAAGCAGCCACAGCCGCGGGCTCGCGCCATTTTTTACCTCAGGGCCTGCAAGTACAGGCCCTGAAACCCGCAGGATTCGCAATACAATCGCCGCGCAAGCCATCCAGAACACCGGCTCAAACGCGTTCATGGAGAGAAAATTATCGAAGGTCAGATAAATTGGGGCGAGGAGAACCGAAAGCGCCGCGAAGAACTGCGCGAAACGCGCTCCGCCGACTTCACGCGCCATCCAACCGGCTAGCCATACCTTCGGCGCGGCGGAAAGCGCGGGAAGCAGGCGCAGAGCAAACAGTGAATCGCCAAATAATCCGCGGCTGATTCGCGACGCCAGCGCGACGAGCGGAGCATGGTCGACGTAGCCCCAGGCAAGATGTTCTCCACACGCTGCGTAATAAAGTTCGTCACGGAAATAGCCGTATTTGGAGTTGAACAAAAAATGGACGAACACGGCGAGAGCCGCTAGCACGTACACGGATTTGTCGAGCGGTGCGAGCCGCGAAGAAACTACGTCTGGTTGCTTGTCCATGAAATGAAAAAGTTCTCAGTACCCAGGATCGCGGAATAAATTCGAGCGCGTGAGCTTATTGCGCCGCGGCAGTCGCACCGACCAAAGTGGCCGACTTGATGTGGTCTAGCTTGGGCCAGCCTTTCAGCAAATACGGATCGCCTTGCTTCTCCAGTTGGTCCTGGTCTGGTCCCGCGCTGTCGCCATATCCTTCATACATCATCTCGACCACGTTCATGCCGTTGCCGTCCACTACGCCGAACGGCGCGAAGCCCATGCCGTCGAGCCGGTTGTTGTCTTTCAAATTGATGAAAACTTGCGTGGTCCGCGTATTCGGCCCGGCCGTCGCAAACACGATTGCGCCACGCTTGTTGGTTTGCGTAACAGGATCGTCCTTGATCTCGGTGTGCTTCCACGCAGCCGATACCGGCGGATTCGCGTTGATGCCGAATTGCACGACGAATTGCGGTACTACGCGGAAAAATGCCGCGTTGTCATAAAAATGATGCTTCACGAGATTATAAAAACGGTCGGCGCCTAGCGGCGCCCAGGCGCGCGTCACGGTCACAGTAAATTCTCCACGAGTGGTATCGAATTTCACTTTGTAAGTGTCCGGCGCCTTTTCTTTTAACTTCGCGGGAGTAAGCAGTTCCTTCGCGTAGCCGCGCGCGGGCACCGTGGGCGTGCTCGTTGTCGTCGGCGCAGACTTGGATTCGGCCGGCGGCGGCGTGACCGGCTGGACGGGCGCCTCCGTTTTTGGCTGTTCTGCCACCGGCTCTGCGGGTTGCTCGCGCTTGGAGCAGCCACCCAGAATTACTCCGGCAGCGAAGACTACCGCGGCCAAACTGGCGATGATATTTTTCACTTTCATGCGGATTCTCCGTCGCAAAAGTTAGTCGTTATTTTGTGTGCGTTACTTTGGTGCGTTCAATTCTCTGCTAACGCGCTCCACGTCGGCCATCAGACGCAGAGTATTTTCGCCTAGAATCTTTTTTACGTCACCTTCGGAATAGCCTTTTTTCAGCAGAGCCCCGGTGATCTTCGGCAGCATAGTCGCGTCTTCCATGCCGTATGGCATGTTGGCGCCGTCAAAATCGGAGCCCAGGCCAACGTGATCCACGCCCGCAACTTTTACGGCGTGGTCAATGTGTTCGATGATTTTCGTGCAGTCCACTCGCGGCAAACCGCCTTTTGCCACGTACTCGCGCGTAATGCGATCGCCTTCGATCAACATGCAGCCTTCATTGGTGTCGCCGCAGCGCTTATTGACTTCTCGTGCGATTGCTTCATTGATTTTCGGATCGGCTTTTTCCGCGTTGCGGAATTCCTGGCTCAGAAATCCCACATGATAATTAATCTGAATGACGCCGCCTTTTGCGGCCAGATCCTTCATCATCTGATCAGTCATGTTTCGCGGAGCGTCGCAAATCGCGCGGCAAGAAGAGTGCGACGCAAGAAGCGGTGCTTGGCTGACAGATAGCGCATCGTAAAACGTTTTGTCGCTGACGTGGGAAATATCCACCATCACGCCGAGCCGATTCATTTCGCGAACGACATTTTTTCCGAAGTCAGTGAGGCCGTTGTGCACCGCCTTGTCAGTGGAAGAATCGGCCCACTCATCATTTCCGCTGTGCGTGAGAGTCATGTAACGCACGCCGAGGCCCGCGTATTTGCGCAGCACGCCGAGATCACTGTTGATCATGTGGCCGCCTTCAACACCCATGAGCGCGGCGATTTTCCCCTCTTTGCGTGCCTGACGAATTTGTTCCGCGGTTGTTGCCAGCACAAGGTCCTTGGGATGCGCTCGTACTTGCTCGCGCACGGCATCAATCTGTTCGAGCGCTTTTTGTACTGCAATCGGACCGGTCACTTTGCTGGGAATCCAGATGGAAAAGAAAATCGCGCCGAGGCCGCCCTCGCGCATGCGCGGTATGTCTATGCTGCCCGAGCTGTGACGTTCGCCAAGATCGAATTTCGGATCGAGCAGAAGCTGAGTGGTGTCGTCATGGGTATCGACAACGATAGAAGAGAAATGGAGCTTTCTGGCTTTCTTGGAAATGCCGTCGTCCGCCAACATCATGGTTGCCAACAAACCTCCAAAGGCGAAAAGCACGGAGCGCCAGATTGTAAGAGGCATCGCGGTCTCCCCGAACATGTTTGTCGTCATTCCGAGGAGCGCGGCGACGAGGAATCTCTTTTCGTCGTGCCCTCGAGCAACGGAGATTCCTCGCTCCGCTCGGAGAGACGGGTACGTATTACTGCGCCTGCAGTTCGCGGCTGACTTTTTCGTTCTGCTCCATCACACGAAGCATATTGCCGCCAAGAATTTTGCGAATGTCGTCATCGGAGTAGCCGTCGCGCATCAGGGATTCGGTGATTTTTGGCAATTTGGAAGCGTCTTCCATGCCTTCCGGCATGCTGGCCCCATCGAAGTCGGAGCCAAGGCCAACGTGATCGGCGCCGACTAGTTTTACGACGTGATCTATGTGGTCGATAATTCTTTCCCAGCTGACGTGCGGGAGTTTTCCTTCGGCGACCGCTTTTTGTTGAATTTCAGTCATTCTCTTGCCAATGCAGGCCTCATCATCGCCGCATTCTTTTTTGACTTGATCAAAAATTCGCACCACGCCGCCGGAAAGTTTGTCCGAAGCATCTTTGTACGCCTGGTCAATGAAGCTCATCTCGTAATTGATTTGAATGACGCCGCCTTTCGCGGCGAGCGCTTTGATCATGTCGTCGCTCATGTCGCGCACGTGATTGCAGAGCGCGCGGCAGGAAGAGTGCGAGGCGATCAGTGGCGCTTTGCTGACGGATAGCGCATCGTAAAAAGTTTTGTCGGAGACGTGGGAAATATCCACCATGATTCCCTGACGGTTCATTTCGCGAACAATGTCCTTGCCGTAATCGGTGAGGCCGTTGTGCGCGGGCTTGTCGGTGGAAGAATCCGCCCATTCGTCATTGTAAAAATGCGAGAGCGTTATGTAGCGGACTCCGAGATCGCCGAAAATGCGCACCATGCGGATGTCGTTGCCGAGCATGTGGCCGCCTTCAACACCCATCAGCGCGGCGATTTTCCCCTGCGCGTGCGCGCGGCGCACGTCGTCCGCGGTGCGGCAAAACATCATGTCCTTGGAATTCCTGCGCACGTTTTCGTGCACGGCGTCAATCTGGTCCAGCGCTTTCTGGATGGCCGGCGGTCCCATGATGCGGCCGTCAATCCAGATGGAAAAGAAGATGGCGTTCATTCCGCCTTCCTTCATGCGTGGGATGTCGACGCTGCCGTCCGGGTTGCGTTTGGCGAGGTCGTAGTCTTTGGAGAAAAATCTTTGCGTGGTGTCGTCGTGAGTATCGAGAACGATCGATGAGAAGTGGAGTCTGCGGGCGCGTTCCGCGATTTCATCGCCGTTGGCTGGCGCAATCCACAGTGAACAGAGCAGAAAAAGAGGAAAAAACGACAAAAACGCGCGGCGGCAGCGCATCAGTAAGCTCCTTGAGCCCAGTCAAAATTTGGACCGCATCAGAAATGTCGAGTGGAGATTCTACCCTATCAGCCAGCCGAGCATGGCTTGTTTCCATGCTTGACGATTTACTTCGGCGATGGATTCGGTCAGCGGAATGTTTTTGGGGCAGGCTGCGACACAATTCTGCGCGTTGGCGCAATCCTGAACGCCGCCAGGCTGCATCAACGCGCCGATACGCTCGTGGGCGTGCATCGCTCCGGTCGGATGCATGTTGAACAGCCGCACCTGGCTGATGATTGCGGCGCCGACAAAATCTCCGGCGGAAGTGCCGGTGACCTGCGGGCAAACTTCCAGGCAACTGCCGCAGGAAATGCAGGTGGAAAGTTTGTAGGCCTTTTCCTGAGTCTCCGGAGCCACGCGCGGGCCTTCGCCGAGATCGTAAGTGCCGTCAATGGGAATCCAGGCTTTCACGCGCTTCAAACTTTCGAACATGAATTGCCGGTCGACCGCCAGATCGCGGAGCACGGGAAATTTCGACATCGGCTCAAGGCGAATTGGTTGTTCCAACTTGTCGACAAGCGCGGAGCAGGCCATGCGTGCCTTTCCATTGATGAGCATGGCGCAGGAGCCGCAGACTTCTTCGAGACAATTGGAATCGTAGGCCACCGGTGTCGATTTTTTGCCATCGCGGGTGACGGGATTTTCGGCGATGTCGCGCAGACAGATGATCACGTTCATCGCTGGACGCCAGGTCAACGCAAATTCTTCCCAGTACGGCGCGCCTTGCGGGCTGACTTGCCGCTTGATTTTTACGATGACTTGTTTTTCAGCCATGAATCCTCTGCCCAGCTTAACGTTGAGATCCTTCGTCGCTACGCCTGCTTGCCGCAGGCAGGGTCCTCAGGATGACGATACTTGTCGCATCGTCACTTCGCTGCGTCGTATCTGCGTGGGCGCGGAGTGATCTGCGAAATATCAACGGCTTCGTAATTCAGCTGGATTTCTCCGTTCACCCATTTTGCGCGGGTAGTTTTCAGCCAGTTGGCATCGTCACGATCCGGGAAATCCGGTTTGTAGTGCGCGCCGCGTGATTCGTTTCTGGCGTGCGCTCCGATGGTAATCACTCGCGCCAGCACTAGCATATTTCCAAGTTCGCGCGCGAAGTTCAGCGTCTGGTTGGACCATTTGCTGCGGTCGCTTAAATTCACTTTGCGGAATCGCTGATCGAGTTCGAGTAATTTGTTGTACGCGATCTCTAGATTCTTGTTGATTCGCGTGACGGTGACGTGCTCGGTCATGGTTTCGCCGAGTTCGCGCCAGATGGCCATGATATTTTCGTCGCCATCTTGCGAAATCAGCGCTTGATTTAGCGCCTCCTGGCGCTGGCGTTCGCGATCAAATACGCTGGAATCAACGCCGTCAGTTCCCATTTCTAAATTTTTTGCGTACCTGCTGGCTGCTGTCCCAGCCAATCCGCCGCCGAAAATACAGGACACCAGCGAATTCGCGCCCAGTCGATTTGCACCGTGATATTGATACTCACATTCGCCGGCCGCATAAATTCCCGGCACGGTGGTCGCCTGGTCGTCGGCGTTCACCCACATTCCGCCCATGGTGTAGTGCATGGCGGGAAAAACTTTCATCGGCTCTTCACGCGGATCAACGCCCAAAAACTTTTCATAAATTTCCAAGATGCCTTCGAGCTTGCGATCCAGCGTTTCGCGTGGGATGTGGCTGACATCGAGATAAACCGCAGCTTGTCCGACGAGACCAAGTTTTTCCTGGTAGACAATACGATGAATGGCGCGGGTGGCGATATCGCGCGGAACCAAATTTCCGTATTTCGGGTACCATTCCTCGAGAAAATAAAATCGTTCGTTTTCCGGAATACTCTTTGCCGGGCGTGTGTCGCCGGCTTTTTTTGGAACCCAGACACGACCGCCTTCGCCGCGCGCGGACTCGCTCATCAGGCGCAATTTGTCCTCACCGGGAATCGCGGTGGGATGGACTTGAATAAATTCGCCGTTGGCATAATCCACGCCCTGTTGAAAAAGCGCCGACTGCGCCGATCCGGTGCAAACCACCGAGTTCGTCGAGCGCCCAAAGATTGCGCCAATTCCACCGGTACAAAAAATCACCGCGTCCGCCGCGAACGTTTTCACTTCCATGGTGCGCAAATCCATCGCGCAGATTCCACGGCACATGCCGGCGCCGTCGCGTACCGCGGACAAAAATGTGAACCCTTCGTATTTTTTTACTTTGCCTTCGGATTCGTGACGCCGCACCTGCTCGTCGAGCGCGTAGAGTAACTGCTGGCCGGTCGTCGCACCCGCGAATGCCGTGCGGTGATACAGCGTGCCGCCAAATCGGCGGTAATCAAGCAGCCCTTCCGGCGTGCGATTGAACATCACACCCATGCGGTCCAGCAGATCGATAATTCCCGGAGCGGCTTCGCACATTCTTTTCACAAGCGGCTGATTCGCAAGAAAATCACCGCCGTAAATAGTGTCGTCAAAATGTTTGGCGGTGGTGTCGCCCTCGCCCTTTTGATTTTTGGCGGCGTTGATGCCGCCTTGCGCGCAGACCGAGTGCGAGCGTTTCACCGGAACAATCGAAAATAAATCCACGGGAACGCCTGATTCGGCAACGCGAATCGTGGCCATGAGACCGGCCAGTCCTCCGCCTACTACGATAATTTTCGGCCGTCTCATCGGGTTATGTACGATGCAAACGGATGCCAGTCAAAACGAAAACTGATCAAAATTAATAGTCCGATCACGCCGAAGGAAATTCCGACTACTGCGCCAAGTTGCCCGGCGGCACGCTGCGCGCGAACCGTCGCCGCGAGTCCCCACTTACACAGAAAATTCCAGATGCCGACGCCAAAATGGAAGGAGGATGCAAGAATTCCCACGACAAAAAATGCCAGATACCACGGATTTTGCAGATCGCTATAGACCGTGTCGTAGGTCGACCGGCCGTGCGTCAGCCAGCGTTCGGTGTAAAAATGCCATCCTATATATACGAACGCGATCAGACCAGTGTAGCGCTGAAGAGTGTACAGCCAGTTTTTGGCCCACGGATATTGCGAGACGTTCGACTTTCCGTCCAGCCAGATATACACGCCGTATCCGCCGTGAAACAAAATCGGCAACACAATAAAAAATAATTCCACGAATGGGCGGAACGGAATGGTCTGCAACTCTTGCGAAACCGAATTGTATTTGTCGGGACTAACCAAAACGGCGCTGTTTGACCAGAAATGTTCGGCAAGGAATGCGCCAACGGGAATAATGCCGCTCAGGGAATGAAGTTTTCTGACGAGATAACTGCTGTCAGGCCGGGTTGTCGTTGCGGACATGCCCTCTCCGCTGCATGTGTCCCACCGTGTAGTTCGTTGAGTTCAACATGGGAAAATTCTCACCTGCAGCACAACAAGTATAACAGTTGGTTTCGGTCATGCAAAATCACGACATACTTTTACCGTTTTTTTACACTTTCGAAAATTTCAAACGATTTATCCATTGCCGTTCGCCATGCATTTGTTATCGTACATGTTGCAGTCATTACCAGCGGTCTCGTCGGACCTTCAAGCGCGGATCAGTTTCACCCAACACATGAGCAAAAAACTCGCGGACGAATTCGAAATTCTGGCCAGCAGCCTGAAATCCGGAGACGCATCGAACCAACAACTCTCGATTTCCGCGCTAGCCGAACGCATCGCGAAAAGTTTGCATGTCAAATCGGATGAAGTCGCGATTCTGGCCGTTTCAGAAAAATGGCGTCATCTATATTTTCTGGTGCCGGAGGCTTTGCGCAATGTCGGTCATATCCCGCTTTCCAGTACGTCGGCACTTGCCGCGCGTACCGTGCGCGACAGCCGTCCGGAAATCATGAACAATTTTTCAACCGTTCGCCACGCCAGCGTTTTCGAGGGCATAAAAGCAGATTCGTTGAACACGCACGCGATTCAGAGAATTATCAGCGCGCCGATTCTGGCAGAAGGAAAAGTGATCGGCGTAATTCAAATCAGCCGCAAAGCGGCGGCGGTTACGGAAGCGGGACCGGAATTTACCGCCGACGATCTGGGAAAACTTCTGGCGATCTGCAAACCGCTGGGAAAGTTGATTCAGCACGTTGCCAAGGGCTGAAGCGCATTTGCTCGTCGCCGTATTAAATTCTGATTGCAGCGTCGTTTAACGTTGACACTCGAAATCCTTCTTGTTACTTTTCCACAGCAGCAAAATTTTCGTTGCTACTTCACACACGGAGGCCGCGTACCGGCACTATGGCGTTTGTCGCTAGGAAAATTTTCTTGACCAAAGGCGTCGGTAAACATCGTGAGCGGCTTTCCAGTTTTGAGCTTGCCCTGCGCAATGCGGGCATCGCCGCATGTAACATTGTTCGCGTCTCCTCGATTTTTCCTCCCAGCTGCAAATTAATTTCGCGCAGCGAAGGCCTGAAACACATCAAGCCCGGCCAGGTCGCGTTCACTGTGATCAGCGAAAATTCCACGAAAGAGCCGCATCGCCTGATCGCAGCCAGCATCGGCCTGGCTCTGCCCAGCGACAAAACCATGTACGGTTATCTCTCCGAGCATCACTCGTTTGGCGAGAGCGAAGAAATAGCGGGCGAATACGCGGAAGAACTCGCGGCGGAAATGCTGGCCACTACTTTGAACGTGGAATTCGATCCGGATCTCTCGTGGGACGAGAAAAAAGAAGTTTATCGCATCTCGAATAAAATCGTTCGCACGCTCAACGTCACGCAATCCGCTGTCGGTGACAAGCGCGGCCTGTGGACCACCGTACTCGGCGCGGCGATTCTCATCGGCGAAGACGACTAGGCAGCCTCGCTCGTCATGATCATGATTTGCAAAAACGTTTTCAGAATTGCCGGACCGCAGCTCTTTGCTAATTCCTAATCCCTGTTTTTGAAGTATCCGATGCGTTCCAGCACCGCGCCGACCACCAGCGGCAGCGCAACGGTCGCGTCCTCGAACACCTCTGCAAGTTTTCCACCTTCTTCTGGCGGAACAAATTTTCCCCACGACACGGCTTCCGTGTAAGTGCTGCCGCTCAACCCGCCCCAATGTACTGGTTCGGGACAAATTCGCACGCCGTAGCCATAGCGTTTCAGCGGCATATCTTTATAGCCGCGTCGCGCCATCAATTCCGCGTAAACTCCGAATTGTTGCGACCAGTTTCGCGGCACGCCGCCGCCAATCGTGAAAATACCCATTTTTTTCGTGGCCATCATGGTGTTGGCAAATTTTTCAAAATCCTCGAAGGGATCAAAACGCAGAAGCGGACGCTTGTCCCGCTGCCGGCCAAACTTGTGCAACGCAAAATCGATGCCCAGCTCCGAATCCGAAAACGCCGGGACAAATACCGGCACGTTATGTTCGTACGCGGATTTCAGAATTCCGCGCCCCTTGGTATTTTTCACCAGATATTCGCCGATACGGCGATGCAGCTTCCAACTGCAAACGATTTCTTCTTCGTCCCACTCTTCCAGAAGCGAATCCACGACTTCTTCCACGTGATCCAGATTGGTTTCCGGCTCGAGCGAATCATAGACGCGGTTGTAACCCGCGTTAAATAGTTCGTTGTCGTCCATTTTCGAAGGATCGTAACGAAAATGCGAAAGACCCGTGGCTTCGACCAGACCGTGGGCCATCAACGCACCGGTCGAGACCACGGCTTTCACGATTCCGCTTTCGATCAAATCGCAAAACACTAAACCCATTTTTCCGACCGTCAGCGCGCCCGCCAGCGTCATAACCACGAAACAATCTTTGTCGCGCGCCATGGCCTCCAAAACGTCCGCGGCGTCGCCGACCTGCCTCGCGGTATAAGCGGTGTCGCCCATGGCGCGAACCAGTTGGTCGATGGTTCTGCACTTCGATAAGTCCAGCGGAAAAATCGGACGCAACTTATCCTTGACCGGATCGTGCAGCACTCGCCCGGTCACGGTCTTTGCGCCTGCCGCTTTTTTCTTTTTAGCCATTTCGCTCCTGGACATTTCGAAATGAATACAACATTACAAAATATTTCCCGGGGATAAATGCGTCGCTGAAATTCTCGTGACGCATCTTACTTTTTATCCGCAGCGTTCGTCAAAGAAGATTCCCTTTTTTTCTCCGCGCCCGCGACGGCTCTGCGTTAAATTTTGCGGGCGTGTTACGATGTTCGATATGGCAGACAAATTTACAATTGGCCTGGTTCAAATGCACTGCACGAAGGACGCAGGCGACAACCTGGCGCGGGCCATCGACAAAATCTGCGAAGCGTCCAAGCGTGGCGCGCAAATCATCTGCATGCACGAACTGTTTCGCGGCGAATATTTTTGCCGTATTGAAGATGCCGCGCTTTTCGATCTGGCTGAGGCAGTTCCCGGCCCCGCGACCGATATTCTCACAAAGGTGGCTAAGGAAAATAATGTGGCGCTGGTTGTGTCGCTCTTCGAACGCCGCGCCGCTGGCGTCTATCACAACACTTGCGCCGTTCTTGACGCTGATGGCTCGTTCCTGGGCAAATATCGTAAAATGCATATCCCCGACGACCCTTTGTATTACGAAAAATTTTATTTCACGCCCGGCGATCTTGGCTTTCCAAATTTCGACACCAAGTACGGCCGTATCGGAATTCAGATTTGCTGGGACCAGTGGTACCCGGAAGGTTCCCGTCTGACCGCGCTGAAAGGCGCACAGGTTATTTTCTATCCGACCAGCATCGGCTGGCACCCGAAGGAAAAAACTGAGTTCGGAGAGGCGCAACTCGATGCCTGGCGCACCATTCAGCGCGCGCACGCGATCGCGAACGGAACGTTTGTCGCGGTTGCCAATCGTGTGGGCTATGAGGGAAACCCCGCCGCGGGCGACCCCGGCATTGAATTCTGGGGAAATTCTTTTGTCGCCGATCCGTTCGGTCAGGTCACCGTGCAAGCTGGCAGCGAGAAAGAAGAGATTCTTGTGGTTGAGTGCGATCCGGCAAAAAGCGAAGACACGCGGCGCAACTGGCCTTTTTTGCGCGACCGCCGCATTGACGCGTATCAGCCCATTCTAAATCGCTGGCTGGGCGAATGATCTGTTTTTGCTTTCCATCTCCGTGCCCGTTACGTTCTCCGTGTTTAACACATGCCCAAATTGCTGAATAATTCCACGCCCAACTCACTCGGCTTTCGCATGCCCGCGGAGTGGGTGCCGCATGAAGGCACATTTCTCGTCTGGCCGCACGAACTTACAGACTGGCCCGGCAAGTTCGCGCCGATTCCGTGGGCCTTCGCGGAAATCGTGCGTCACCTGGCGCGCGTTGAACGCGTTTATCTGCTGGTGGAAGATCGCACAGCCGAATCGCGCGTAAAGTTGATCCTCAAAAAGTCACACGCCAATCTTGAAAGCGTTCAGTTTATGCGGGTGCCCACGGACCGTGGCTGGATGCGCGACTCCGGTCCGATTTGCGTCGCCAACAAGTCCGGCCAAGCCGCCTTCAATCATTTTGTATTCAACGGCTGGGCAAAATATCCCAATCACAAAAGAGACGCGCAAGCGGTGACTCGCGTCAACAAAACTCTTCGCCGCGAAATATTTTTGCCAATGCACAATGGCGGCCGCGTGGTTCTGGAGGGCGGCTCCATTGACGTCAATGGCTTGGGAACACTTCTAACGACGGAAGAATGTTTGCAGAGCAAAATTCAAGAGCGCAATCCCGGCTTCACTAAAAACGATTACGAGGCAGTTTTCCGCGATTATCTCGGCGTGACGAACGTCATTTGGCTGAAAAACGGGATCGCCGGCGACGACACGCACGGCCATGTGGATGATCTCTCCCGCTTCGTAGATCCCACAACCGTGGTCACGATTGTTGAAGAAAATAAATCCGACGCCAACTATTCCGCACTGCAGGAAAATTTCACGCTTCTGAAATCGGCGAAAGACCAGGGCGGCAAACCGCTGTGCGTTGAAACGCTGCCGACGCCCGCGGCGATTTTCTTCGACAACCAGCGGCTCCCGGGCAGTTACGCCAACTTTTATATCGCGAACAAAGTTGTACTCGTTCCGGTATTCAATGATCCCAACGACCGCATCGCCCTCAACACTCTTGCAAGACTTTTCCCCGGCCGCGAAATCGTCCCGATTTATTGCCGCGACCTGGTGCTCGGCCTCGGCACAATACACTGCATGACGCAACAACTGCCCGCCAGCCTCTAATTCTGTCATTCCGAGCCTGCCAGCGGCAGGCGGGCCAAGCGAGGAATCTCTCTTCGTTTTTGCTACACTTTCACCAGCCCGCGAAATCAACCCTGGAGCTCGCATGCTCGCTTTCCTCACTCTTCTTGCGCAAAGAACCGTGGTAATCGAATGGTGGCCCCGCGGAATTATCGCCTGGCTTCTGCTCGGCCTGATCGCTGGTTGGCTGGCAGGCAAACTGGCCCGAGGCCGCGGCTTCGGGTGCATTACCGACATCATCCTCGGCTTGATTGGCTCCTTCATCGGCGGTTGGGTGTTCACCAAACTTGGAATTTTCGGCGGTGGATTTCTTTTTTCCCTGGCGGCAGCCACTCTTGGCGCAGTGATCCTGGTCGCAATCGCACATCTTTTCAGCGGCAACTCGCGGCCGTAACAGACGTGGCCGCAAGTGACGCGTTTTTGTTGATCGCTCGGCGCTGGCGCAGCGATGCCAGCCAGTGCGGCCACTGTGATACTCTTCCCATGCACACATTGGAGATGACATTTCGTTGAGCAAGCCTCTGCAATCGCTTTTCGCAATCCCCCTCGGTGGCCTCGGTGAGTTCGGCATGAATATGATGGCGCTTCGCTACGGCGACGACATCATCGTGATCGATGCCGGCATGATGTTCCCGGAATCCGAGCTGCTGGGCGTCGATCTGGTCATTCCAGACATCACGTATCTGAAACAGAATCGCCAACACGTTCGCGCAATCGTTTTAACGCACGGCCACGAAGATCATATCGGCGCGCTGCCGTACATTTTGCGTGACCTGAATGTTCCCGTTTACGGAACGCGCTTCACGCTGGCGCTGGTAAAAAAGCGCATCACCGAAGCGGGACTTCTCGAATCGACCACTCTGCGCCAAGCGATTCCCGGACGTCGCATTGAGATCGGCGCGTTCGAAATCGAAATGATCCCGGTGACGCACAGTACGATTGACTGCGTCGCGCTCGCGGTGCGCACGCCCGTCGGCATCATCATTCACACCGGTGATTTTAAAATTGATCACACGCCGGTCGGCGGCGCGGGATTCGACATCCACACTTTCGCGCGCTACGGCAACGAAGGCGTGCTGGCGTTATTTTCCGATTCGACCAACGTCGAGCGTCCGGGCATTACACCATCCGAACGTGCTGTGGTTCCGCGCATCGAAGAGCTCGCGCGTTCCGCTCCCAAGCGAGTGATACTTTCGTGTTTTGCTTCTTCCATTCATCGCATTCAACAAGTAATTGACATCGCTTCGCGCGTGGGCCGCAAAGTTGCGTTCGTCGGCCGCAGCATGGTGGACAACGTCGAAATCGCGCACGACCTCGAATATCTGCGTATTCCCGATGGCATGGTCGTCCGCTCGCAGGATATTCGCGCGTTCGATCCGCGCAAAATCATCATCCTGGCTTCCGGCTCGCAGGCCGAGCCCATGTCTTCCCTTTCCCGCATTGCGGTCGACAATCACCGCTTCGTCAGTGTCGATGAAAACGACACCGTGATTCTCTCTTCGCGCATCATTCCCGGAAATGAAAAAGCTATTTTCCGCATGCTCGACCACATGTTCCGGCGGCGCGCTCTCGTTTATTACGACAATTCCGCGGGCGTCATTCACGTTTCCGGCCATGCCAGCCAGGAAGAACAAAAGCTCGTGCTGCAGCTCGTGAAGCCGAAATATTTCATTCCGGTCCACGGCGAATATCGTCACCTGTTCCGCCATGCGGCGCTCGCGCATCAACTCGGTGTCGTGAGCGGCGATATTCTGCTCCTCGAAAACGGTCAGAATATCGAGTTCACCGAGGACGGCGCTTTCCGCCGCGATCCGGTAACCGCTGGCCGTGTTCTGGTGGATTCCGGGTCGCTTGAAGAAATTGAAGAAGTGGTGGTTCGCGAACGCAAACATCTTTCTGAGGACGGCGTGGTCGTTCCGATCATTGCGATCGATAAACACACCGGCAAACTCGAATCGCAACCAGAAATCGTTTCGCGCGGTTTTATGAGCGACAACGGCAACGATCTGGTCGCGGGCGCGCGCGACATCGTGTTGCGCACCATCAATACTTCGAACGCTGAAGAACGCGCCGACTGGTCAGTCATTAAGGAAAAAATTCGCGTGGACCTGAAACGCTACATCAGCAAGCAAACTTCCAAGCGACCGCTGATTCTGCCGGTAATCCTCGAAGTCTGATCGCAATACAATGCATTGCAGCTTAGAGCAGCGGCATAAAGCCACTGCTGCAAAAATCGTGTCAATTTCAGATTGTCTTGCTAGCGAGTTATCTGTTTCCGCTTCATGCTGTCGTCATGATTTATGAATCTGGCGTTAACAGGTTGTCGTTCACTGCATTTTTTTTGCCACGCGGATTGGTCACCGGCTGCCCGGCATTCCGTTACATAAATTATTTATATCCATCGCATTCACATTCTTTCTTAGTTTTACTGTAGCGGTACCTGAGATTTCCCGCCAATTCGTGCAACTTCTTGCGCATAATTTCGTCGAACATCATGAGTTTAGATTTCTTCGCTGCTAGCAGGTCTCTAGACACTCTCAAGGAGAATCATATGAAAACGAAACATTCCGCAAAGGCTCTTCTCTTCGGCGCCGCTCTTTTGTTCGCTTCTGCCGCGTTCGCCGGCGAAAAGGCTTCTGTAAACTTGTATGAAGACGTGAAAGTAAACGGCAAGACGCTGGCTGCTGGAAAGTACGATTTGAGCTGGGAAGGCAGCGGAGCAAACGTCCAGGTTAGCGTTCGCCAGGGCAAGGAAACCATTGCCACAATTCCCGCGCAGATCGAAACCACCAACGCTGCGCCTACAAGCGCCGGCTACTCAACCAAGAAGGAAGACGACGGTTCAAAGTTGCTGACCAGCGTTTTCTTCGCCGGAAAGAAATACACGCTCAACCTTGACCAGCAAGCATCCGCGGGTCCCGCGGCCGCCGTTTCCGCCTCGGGCACCAAGTAATTTTTCGCAAATTTCTGTAAACGGTTCGCGGATACGCTCTCCCCGCGAATCGCTCCGCCAACGTCCTCGCATGTCTCCGCGTGCGAGGACGTTTTTTTCCCGTGGATCCTCCAACCGATCCGCCGATCCCGGAGACTGCGCCTCGCGGCACTCGACTTTTGCTCCCTCTTCGCGCTTATAATCTCAGCCGCAACGCCCGCAAACATGCGCTCCACATGTCTGGCTTGCGGAGGAAGAGGTCCGCCCATGGTGATTTCTCGCCGAACCTTTGTATCGTTCGCGCTATCTACGGCTATCTCCGCCATCGCTGCATCGGCCCAGCAAAAATCGCCCGAAGCGTACGCCGTCGTTCACGGCTGGCCCGTTCTTCCTGACGGCATGGTCCTCGGTCAGGTCTCTGGCGTCGCCGTCGATTCTCATAATCACGTTTTCGTCTTTCACCGCGCGGAGAGTTCCTGGGCCACCGATAAGACTCATCCCATCTCAAGCCCAACAATTCTTTGCTTCGACGGCGCTTCCGGAAAATTGTTGGCGTCCTGGGGAGAAAACCGCTTCCTCGAACCTCATGGCCTCCGCATTGACGCGCACGACAACGTCTGGGTCACCGACCGCGCTCTACAACAAGTCTTCAAGTTTTCTCACGAAGGCAAACTTCTCTTGACCATCGGCACGGAACGTGTTGCAGGCGTTGACGCAACTCATTTCGACAAGCCTACCGACATCGCCTTCGCTTCCGACGGCTCGATCTATGTCAGCGACGGCTACGGCAACAATCGCGTGGCGAAGTTTTCTTCCGATGGCAAATTGCTGTTCGATTGGGGACATAAAGGTCAGGGCCCCGGCGAGTTTGACCTGCCGCACAGCGTAGCGGTTGATGCGCAAGGAAATGTTTATGTCGCCGATCGCAGTAATGCGCGCATTCAGGTTTTCGATTCGAATGGGAAATTCCTGAAGGCTTGGAAGTCGCCCGAGCTCGGCCGTCCGTGGTCTCTCACTTTCGGGCCTGACAATCTGCTCTACGTTGTAGACGGCGGCGACCTTAAGCCCGCTCCGCCCGATCGCGGCCAGATCCTTAAACTCGATCTTTCCGGAAAAATCCTCGCCAAGTGGAGCCGGTTCGGCAATTACGACGGCCAGATTTATTGGGGCCACGACCTCGCTGTCGGAAAAGATGGCGCGGTATATGTCGGCGACGTCTATCACGGCATGCGCGTACAAAAGTTCGTTCCGCGCTAATATCGCACGTCAAATTCTTACAATACGTGCGCAGCCCACGATTTATATTTGAGATTGAACAGCGGAAGAAAGATGCTTAGCCGTTATGCTTGCGTTGGCGCCGCTTCTGGTTCCTCGCTACAATTTGCCTTCGGGCGGACCGTCTAAGCCGGCCGTTCAACGCGGAGTCTACATTGTCGTCACCTTCTCCCACATCCCCCGCTGCGCCGGCTCCTTTCAAAGGGGCGTTCTACTTCATCTTAGTGACCGTTGCCTTTGATATGATCGCCTTTGGCATCGTCGCTCCCGTTCTGCCCGACTTGATTCGCCAGTTTCAGGGCGGCGACTTCGGCCGCGCCTCCGCCATCACCGGCTATTTCGGACTGGGCTGGGCCACCATGCAATTCATTTTTTCACCTCTGCTCGGTGCATGGTCTGACCGCTTCGGCCGCCGCCCCGTGATTCTCATCTCCTGCTTCGGACTCGCCATTGACTACACCTTTATGGCTCTCGCTCCCTCGCTCCGCTGGCTTTTCGTTGGCCGCCTCGTTTCCGGTATCACCACTTCGAACGTCGCCACCGCCTTCGCCTACGTCACCGATGTGACTCCTGCGGAAAAGCGCGCCAAGCCTTTCGGCCTGATCAGCGCTGCATTCGGGCTCGGCTTCGTGGTCGGCCCCGCCATCGGCGGCTACCTGGGCGATATCAACTTGCGCTTTCCCTTTTGGGCTGCGGCAGGGCTCAGCCTCGCCAACGCGATCTACGGCTTTTTCATTCTTCCCGAATCACTCCCTCCCGAGCGCCGCGCAAAATCGGCTTGGCACATGGCCAATCCTCTCGGAGCTCTCGGCCTGCTTCGTTCTCATCGCGAGTTGGCCGGACTCTCTATCGTCCTCACCTTGTACTACCTCGCCCACAATTCCCTTCCTTCCTTGTGGGCTCTCTACACTGAATACCGCTATTCCTGGAGCCACCGCGACGTCGGGAGTTCCTTAACCCTGGTGGGCGTATGCGCCGCGCTGGTTTCCGGCGTCCTGGTTGGTCCTTTTGTAAAGCGCTTCGGCGAGCGCCGCAGCGTTCTCTCCGGCCTCATTTTCGGCGTGTTTGGATTCGCAGGCTTCGCTCTGGCCGCCCGCGGCTGGGTCACCCTGGCTGTCATTCCATTCATCGCGCTCTGGGGAATCGCGGCTCCCGCCATGCAGTCCCTGATGTCCGGCCACGTTGACCCATCCGCTCAAGGCAAGCTTCAGGGCGCTATCAACTCGCTCCGCGCCGTCACTGGTATGGCCGGACCTCCTCTCTTTACGCAAATTTTTGCCATCGCCATCTCGCCGAAGTTCGCAATTCACCTTCCCGGCGCTCCTTACTTTCTGGCTGCGCTGCTTCTGCTTTCCTCGCTGCTTCTCGCGGTCTACGTCACACGCGCTCATGCTGGCTCACCCGCAACTGAGTCTGTTTCTTCCAACAGCGATTGAAAATCTCGCTGGCTGCTTATTGGACTATTTATTGACTCCTAGCATTTTCTTCACCTATCCTCGCTCTGCCCGCCCGCATCCAATCTTTGCGGCATCTACCGCCAAATCGAAGGAGCTCATTCATGCCAAGAGATTCCAAGTCAGATGCTCGTGCGAACTCGCAAGCCGGTACGGAACGCTCGCGCCCACTGCTTCACCAGCACGCGCGCGAGATTCAGCCCTACGGCAAAATCGCCAAGCTTTCCATCGCACTCGACGAATCCGTTTGCGCCGAAAGCGCCGAGAATCTGAATCAAGTCCTGGCCGACACCATCACTCTCCGCGACCTCTACAAGAAACATCACTGGCAAGTGGCGGGTCACACTTTCTATCAACTGCACCTGCTCTTCGATAAACACTACGAAGAACAAAATGAGCTGGTAGACAGCATTGCCGAACGCATCCAGAGCCTCGGCGCGATCAGCCTGGCCATGGCCGCCGACGTCGCCGAAACCACCATCATTCCTCGTCCGCCACGTGGCCGTGAAGAAGTGCCGGTGCAAATTTCACGCCTGCTCGAAGCTCATGAAATGGTGCTCAAGGAAGCTCGCACCATGGCCAAGCAAGCCTCGGACTCCGGCGACGACGGTACCAACGACTTACTCGTCAGCGACATTATCCGCACCAACGAACTGCAAGTCTGGTTCATCTCCGAACATCTGGTAGACGTTCCTGTGGTCCGTGCTGACGCGCCTGCATCCGAAAAAGAAACTCCAAAGTCTAGATCTGCCGGCGCCCGCTAATAGGCGTTCACAAATCCGTTCACGTCAACGGGGCGCGCATACCGCGCGCCCATCTTTTTGCTTATAGGAATTAGCCGCGGTTGGTTTTGTAACGGCACCTTCGGGTCGCCATCCCCGGTTTTGCTTTCTCGTAGTGCCGAGCTTCTGCCCATGCAGTTTCAAATTGCCTGATGCTGTACAGCCATCACTCGCTGCGTATCCTCGTCAGCAACTCGCCAATTCCGCGCCTGCGCGATGCAAATCACATGAAATATCAGAAACAACGGCACCAGGAACGTTGGCACCAAACTCAGCGGTAGCACGGTCATCGCCAACATCGAAGCGCCATGCGGATCCAGCAACCGAGCCGTGGTGCCTGTGCTCACAGCCACAACCAGGTCGACTATTCCGAGCAGTTGCCAGGCAATGAAGCTATTGCGGTACCGCGGCTCGGCAAGCTGCCATGCCACGAAAGCAGCCGTGATTCCGATAAACATGTCGCCGTATCCTGCAGGGAGCGCAAATACCGTCGGAAGCACTCCACGGGCCTCCAGCAACACGAACGTGAATCCTATAAATCTCCACGTCTGCAGAGCGGTCAGGATTCTCGGATTCAACGACAGCGCAAATTCACGAAATACTTTCGAAGCCGCAATCCATACTCCGAAAATCACAATTGGTGCCGCGGCGGCAATCGCGACGGCGATACCGATACGCTCCGAATCATTTCTGAATAAATGCAGCGCCGATGCGATTAACGTCAACACAAACCAAAACCCAATCAACCAACTCGCAAGCCTTCCATAACTTTTCATGCCGAGTCTCCTTTCGTCATAACAGTTCCAGTCACACGCTGTGTGAGTTGCAGAAGCTGATCCCAGTCCTGCGCCCCAAGGTCGCGGCGCAAGCGCGATTGCACTTCTTCCCATACCGGCTCCGCACGCCGCAGTGTTTTTTCCCCGGCGCCGGACAACCTTAGCCTACGTTCTCTGCGGTCTCTACCTCGGCGTTCGGCAATCCAGCCGTGCCGCCGCATGATCGCCAGTGTCCGGGTCAGGCTGGCGCTGTCCATTGCCAGCATCTCGCCCAATCGCCCCTGCGATATCTCTCCAGCACGCGGAAGCGCCTGCAGGATCGTCATCTGCGTAGCCCGCAAGCGCAGCGGCCTTAACGCGTCTTCATATAGCTGCGTCAAAGCCCGCGCGGTACGTCGAAAACTTCCGCACATGCATGGCAAAACCGGCAAAAACGTTTGGCTCATGTCAGATAGATGCACATACATCTATTGTGGTGACAGTATTTTAATCGCGCCCGATTATGGTTACGAAACAGACAGATTTTCTGAGCAGGAAAGCGGGGCACCGCCTCGGAAGAGATGTTACGGGGGCGCAGGTCGCTTTAGGTGAAGACCTTAGTTACGACATCTATCACTCGTAGAGATACGTAAAGAATTATCGCGGCAGCGCGTTCAATCGTGAGGCGCCCACTCGGTTTGCAGCTTCGGTGGCCGCATCAAGGTCTGCATCACCACGCAATACTGTTCCGTTTTCTCCCGTAGTCCGCGGAGTTGTTCCGGAGTTGCCTTTGGAGCAACAACATCAAAGTGAAGCCGCATGCTCTCAAAGCCGACAGGCACGTCTTTTGCGATGCCAAGCGTTCCTCGAAGATCCAAGTTTCCCTCCGCGATGACTTCAATGCGCTCGGTTGGGATGCCCATCGCTGCAGCGACCATCTGGCAAGTTATCTGCGCGCAAGCCGCTAAAGCCCCAAGCAAAAGGTCACCGGAACAGGCGCCTGCACCGGCGCCTCCGACTCCCTGGTGCGCCTCAGCATTGTAGGTGGTGCGTCCGATATCGACCGAGCAGGCAATCGGAGCATCCTTCTGTCCGCCTTTCGCCCGGAGAGTGATTAGCGAAGCGTTTGGGTCATTGCGGTACTGCTCTTTCAGAGGCTTCTGAAGTGATCGAAGGTCCATCGCAACCTCATCATTCTGTGCGTTTTTCACTGACCGAACTCCCCGGCCGGCCGACCAAGTCGCCTTGAAGCCGCTTCCTGTTACATGCTAGCATGCGACTCCACCAGGTGAATGGTTATGCCCAAGTTCGTGATCGAACGCGACGTTCCAGGAGCAGGAAATCTAACAGACGCGCAACTGCGGGACATGTCGCAGAAGTCGGTGAGCGTTTTGAAGGGATTGGGTCCCGAGATTCAGTGGCTCCATAGCTACATCACAGGTGACAAAGTCTACTGCGTCTACCTCGCTTCAGACGAGGCCATCATCAAGGAGCATGCCAAGCGCGCAGGCATTCCTGCCAATCGCGTCTCCGCGGTGCGCCGACTCATCGACCCGGCAACTGCTGAGTAAGTGCCTCCGTTTTCCGACAGGGTCTGCGCTTCTGTGCTAATTCGAAGGAGGGGCCGACTCAGTCATCAGAACTTCTTCGATAATCTGCTCAACCGGCCTGCGGCTCCCTTCTAGCCAAGCCCTCGCGCTCGCTGTATCGGTTAAAATGCGCCGTGCCGAGCCCAGCGCGGATTCCAACTTGGTCTGTTCTGCGGGCGTGAGGGGAGCACCGATGCTTTGCCGCAGCGCCGCCGCTGCACCTGCCAGTCGCAACGAGCCCTCGGGGTCGAGCTGTGCCGCGGCTGAGCACGCAAAACACTCCAGCAAACGGGCAATTCCGCGCTTATGCTCCAGATCCCAGAAAATCTTTATGCTTTCCCGGTACAGAGAATGCGCTCTCGGATAATTCTGCTCTTCCCTTGCCAGAGTTCCCATATCCGCCAATGTGCCCGCAATGCCCCAGCGATCTCCGAGTTCCCGAAAGATTGCCAATCCTTGTTCGTACAATGCTCGCGCGTCGGCGGAGTCACCCTGATCGCGTGCCACGTCTCCCTGATAGTTTAGCGACCAGGCAACACCTGTCCGGTCCCCCAATCCCCGGAAGATAGAAATACACTCTGCATACAGGGCGCGGGCAAGATCATGGGCACCTTGCAATTTTGCGATATTCGCCAGATTACTGAGCGAACGAGCGACGGCCTTCTGGTCGCCCAATTCTCTCCAAAGCACCAGGCTTTCTTCGAACAGAGAGTGCGCAACTGCGACGTCAGCTCGGACCTGAGCACTGAGAGCCAGCGCGTTTAGAGAGACGGCGGCGCCCTGCTTGTCACCCAACTGACGCGCAATG
>Ga0137359_10000756_pt1 | contig 24667 bp, 20 predicted proteins | sample Mad1_40_16metaG_FD_108281 | JGI IMG/M metagenome (GOLD analysis project Ga0137359, IMG submission 108281) | Vadose zone soil microbial communities from Angelo Coast Range Reserve, California, USA - Mad1_40_16 metaG | ecosystem: Environmental > Terrestrial > Soil > Vadose zone | place: USA... | reverse complement strand
GCCTGGCTGGAGCGTTCGAAGGTGTCCTGGAGTTCGTAATAGAGCCGTTCGATCTCCTGTTTGGCTAATTCGGCCTCTTCGGCCCGGCGTTTGGCGCGCGCCGAAAGCTGCCCGGCGGTAAAGGCCGTGATCAAGAAAGCAAAGAATGCAACCCAGTTGTCGGGATTGCGAATGGTGAATGTGCCGAATGGAGGTAGAAAAAAGAAATTGAAGCCGGCAACTCCCAGCAAGGAAGCAAACACAGCCGGGCGTGACCCCCAGGCCGTGGCCACGAACAGAACCACTAAAAGAAATACGAGCGCCGCTGTGGTTGGATTGACATGGGGACCAAAGAGCTTTAGCAGGCCGGTCGCGACCGCGATGCCAAAGAGCGCCGCACCATAACCGACCCAGACTGTGCCGGAGATCTTAGGCCACACTGGCGGCCTCGTCCTTTCTGTCACGAGCGAAAGCAGATCGCGGAATTCGTTCTGCGCGGAATGGATCGCGCAGGTTGTCGACGACGGCGCGGAAGAATAGGCCATAGAGTCTCGGATGCCTGAGCGATACTCGGAGACCGTTCCGTAAGATGGCAACCATGAGCTTGGCATAGTCCATCACTCCCGAGTGAAACGCCAGCAAGCCAAGCCGATGATCCGTGTTGAGATCGATCAAGCTGTCAATCAGACAACCAATGGCGCCAACTTGCTTCATGAAATCGCATAGCTTTTCATTGTCGCCACTCAGCCCAGGATGAATCAGCAGATACGACAACTCAGCGGTGAGGGCGCCCACGGATTTTCGATGGACGATGTAGGCATCAACCGAGGTGGCACTTCGCTCACTGACAACTTCGCTATAAAGTTCTCGCAGCTTATCCATTATCGCTGGGTAAGTTCTGTCGCTAATGTAAACCTTTAGGATTTCTGTTATTAGTCTGACGCTGGAGCGTCTTGTTTCATCATCGAACTCGGCAGTCGGCCTGCTCAGATAGTCGAGAATCAACCGACCGGCGTCGAGCCTGCCTGAGTCGATCGCGTCATCCACGACACCAATGAAAAGATAATATGCATGCAGGCGCGTTCTAGCTGTTGCCCGGTCGCAGGCAATTCCAAAATAATCGATGCACTGAATTATTCGATCGGGAATGCGGACAAAGTGCTGGTACTTTGGATCATCGGCGAGGTTTTGGTAAGCGTCGCTGACGTCGCTGGGTAACTTTTCCATATAGGTCGAATAGGTCCTTTAGAACGTATCGCCCCATTCTTTCTGGACGCTGCGATGATAACTCAAAACCACCCGAACGTGGCGCGCAACAATCTTGCTAAGAATTGGGCGCTCCTCCGCACCCGTCTATACTTGACGAAATAGTAAGGAATGCTATAATCAGCACGAATTCTGAGGAAACTACGAACAAGTGAAGATATCAGCTCAAGAAGAATATGGGTTGCGGTGCCTGGTTCAGTTGGCGCGCGCGGAGGGCGATGGCGAGCCTATGACCCTGGCGCAGATTGCTGAGCGGGAGGGTTTGTCGGTCGCGAATGCCGGCAAATTGATGTGGATCCTGAGCAAAGCCGGCCTGGTCAGGGCTCAGCGCGGAACCAAGGGCGGATACTTGCTGGCCCGGCCTGCGTCAGAGATTCGCTTGCATGAAGTGATTCGTATCCTCGATGAAGATACCGTTGACCACTTCTGCAAGACACACGCGGGCGTGCTGGATAATTGTATTCATACGAGCGACTGCGGTATCCGGCCGGTAATCGTCGGGCTGCATGAGGTCGTACAAAATGCGCTCTCTGAGATTACCCTCGCTCAATTGGTCGGAAGCGAAGAAAAAGTCGACGCGCGTTTGCATCAAATCGTGAAACTGCAAAGCCATCTCAGGCCAATGCGCTCCGCAAGCTGAGAGGGCAAAGCAGACAGGATTAATGATTTATTTTAGAAACCAGCAAGAAGCAGTTTGTTTGTCATCCTGTAAATCTTGTGAATCCTGTCGGACTAACGAAAGTTTAAAGAGGAATAATGAGTACGGCTGAAATACTTGCAAATCGGGAATATAAATACGGCTGGGTCACTGATATCGAGTCTGAGACTATTCCTCGTGGATTGAACGAGGACACCGTTCGTTTGATCTCGGCGAAAAAGGAAGAGCCGGAGTGGATGCTGGACTTTCGTCTGAAGGCCTATCGCCACTGGTTGACGATGGAAGAGCCGCGCCATTGGCCGAACGTCAGCTTTCCTGAGGTCGACTATCAGGACATGATTTACTATAGCGCTCCCAAGCAAAAAGCTACCGTGGCGAGTCTCGACGAAGTTGATCCGGAATTGCTGAAGACTTTCGAGAAGCTGGGCATTCCTCTGTCTGAACAAAAGCAGTTGTCGGGCGTTGCGGTTGACGCGGTGTTCGACTCGGTTTCAGTCGCGACCACTTACAAAGAGAAACTCAAAAAGCATGGCGTGATCTTTTGCTCGTTCAGCGAGGCTGTTCGGGAGCATCCTGAAATCGTGAAGAAGTATCTCGGCTCGGTGGTGCCGACCAATGACAATTTTTACGCCGCGCTGAACAGCGCAGTCTTTTCTGATGGAAGTTTTTGTTTCATTCCCGGGGGCGTCCACTGTCCGATGGAGCTTTCGACGTACTTCCGCATCAACAACTCAGAATCGGGGCAATTTGAACGCACGCTGATTGTGGCTGAAGAAGGGGCTTACGTTTCTTACCTTGAAGGCTGTACCGCGCCCAAGTTCGATCGTAATCAATTACACGCCGCTGTCGTCGAACTGATCGCGCTTGATGATGCCGAGATCAAATACTCCACCGTGCAGAATTGGTACGCTGGCGATGAGGACGGCAAAGGCGGTATCTACAATTTTGTTACGAAGCGCGGCAAGTGCGCCGGGCGCAACTCGAAAATTTCCTGGACGCAGGTGGAAACGGGCTCGGCCATTACCTGGAAGTATCCTTCGTGCATCCTGCAGGGCGACAATTCGATCGGCGAATTCTACTCGGTCGCTTTGACTAATCACGCGCAGCAGGCCGACACCGGCACCAAGATGATTCACCTCGGCAAGAACACGCGTTCGACGATTATCTCGAAGGGGATTGCTGCGGGAAAGGCGAGTAATAGTTATCGCGGGCTGGTGAAAATCATGCCCAAAGCCGAGAACGCGCGCAACTATACCCAGTGTGATTCAATGCTGATCGGTTCGAATTGCAGCGCGAATACGTTTCCCTATATCGAAGTCATGAACAACACTTCCCGCGTGGAGCACGAAGCGTCCACTTCAAAGATCAGTGAAGAGCAGTTGTTTTATCTGATGCAGCGCGGCATCTCGCAGGAAGACGCCGTCTCGCTCATCATCAATGGTTTTTGTAAGGATGTCTTCCTGCATCTCCCGATGGAGTTTGCAGTTGAAGCGACGCGTTTGCTGGGCATGAAACTCGAAGGCGCAGTGGCATAAGGTCGGGGTTGGTAACCGGGGGCCATGGAGGTCACTTATTTAGCGGGCTGACCCCTGGCCCCCGACGACTGCCGCAGGTCTTGAAATATGGGTAATGGTTCAGAGTTCAACCCTTGGGTGGCGCTTCGGAACGCGAGCTAAAGCTTGAACTCTAAACTTGATTTGAAAATTGAGATTTGAAAGGAAAAGGGAGCAATAGGTGTTAGAGATTCGCAATTTGCATGCATCGGTCGATGGCAACGAAATTCTAAAAGGCATCGACCTCAAAGTTAACAAGGGCGAAGTCCACGCCATCATGGGACCGAATGGCTCAGGCAAGTCCACTCTGGCGAAGGTGCTGGCCGGCCATCCTTCTTATGAAGTCACTGCCGGCGAAGTGATCTTTGACGGCAAGAACCTGCTGGAAATGTCACCCGACGAGCGGGCTCGCGAAGGCGTTTTCATGGCCTTTCAATATCCGGTGGAAATACCCGGCGTTTCCAACGCTCAATTTCTGCGGCTCGCCTATAACGAAAAGCAAAAGCATCTGGGCGCTGAGGAATTGGACCCTTTGGAGTTCAAGGATCTGCTGAAAGAAAAGGCCAAGCTGGTTGAGATGGAGGCGAGCTTTATGTCGCGTTCAGTCAACGAAGGCTTTTCCGGCGGCGAGAAAAAACGCAACGAGATTCTGCAAATGGCCGTGCTCGATCCCAGGCTTTCAGTGCTTGACGAGACTGACTCTGGTTTGGACATCGATGCTTTGAGGATCGTGGCCGAGGGCGTTAACAAACTTCACGATCCGAACAAGGCCGTGATCCTGGTGACGCACTATCAGAGACTGCTCAATTACATCACTCCGGATTTCGTGCATGTGCTTTCCGCCGGCCGCATCGTCAAAGAAGGCGGCAAGGAACTGGCGCTCGAGTTGGAAGAGAAAGGTTACGACTGGTTGAAGGCCGCGAATGGAAAGAGCGCGACCGTGGCTCCTCAAGCTGGTTAATCGTGAATCAATAATGTCAACGGAATTAGTCAAAGAAACAAGTCGCTATGAAATGGCGTTTCGTCAGGCCCGCCAGGATCCAGAGGCCGGCGAGCCTTCATGGCTGCAGAATCTCCGCGAGAACTCTTTTATTGAATTTGAGCGGGCGGGCTTTCCTGATATCAAACAGGAAGAATGGAAGTACACCAACGTTACTCCGATTGCTAAAGCCGACTTTGCGCCTGTGCTGGTCAGCAACGGAACTGCTCTGACCAAAGACGAGGGGTTAAAGCGATTCATTTATGAAGAGGTGCGCCAGAGCACGCTGGTGTTCGTTAACGGAATGCTGCGCCGCGATCTCTCGTCGTTGGCAGCGTTGCCGGACGGCGTGCTGGTGTTGGATTTACGCGAAGCTCTGCGCGGCGATGAATATGAAACAACTCTGCGTGAGTATTTGGAGCATCCCGCGTTGGCGAACGGCTTTGCGGCGCTAAATACCGCATTATTTACGAGTGGCCTGTTCCTGAAGATTCCCAGGGACGTTAACGTAGAGACCCCGATCCATCTCTTATTTATGGGCGAGACGCGCGCCGAGAACCCGCCCCCGGCGGGGTTTCCGCGCGTGCTGATCGTAGCTGAAGAGAATAGCTCAGCCACAATTGTCGAGAGTTACGCCAGTCCCGTAGATAACGCCGTGTACCTTACTAACGCCATCGTTGACATTTCCCTCGCTGATGGCGCGCGGCTGGAACATTACAAGATCCAACGCGAAAGCATGGGCGCATTTCATGTCGCGACTACCAGGGCCGAGTTAGGTCCGAACTCGAGCTACCGTACGACTACGATTAACTTTGGCGCGGCCCTTTCGCGTCATGACATCCGCGTGCAGATGGATCACGAAGGAGCGGAGTGCTCAGTCGACGGTCTGTATATGGTCGATGGCAGCCAGCATACCGACACGCATTCGGTCATTGATCACCGGCAGCCCCATTGCACCAGCCATCAGCTTTACAAGGGAATCCTGGACGGCAAGTCGCGCGCGGTTTTTAACGGCAAAGTGTTTGTGCGTCATGGCGCGCAACAGACCGATGCCCGGCAGACCAACAAGAATTTGCTGCTCTCGACCGATGCGCGCGTTGATACAAAACCGCAGTTAGAAATTTTTGCGGACGACGTCAAGTGTACCCACGGAGCTGCCGTTGGACAGATCGATGAAGACGAAAAGTTTTATTTAGAGAGCCGCGGCATCAACCCAACCCTCGCCCGGAACATGCTGACGTATGGTTTCGCCGAGGAAGTGATCGAGAAGATTGGGATCGAATCCATCCGGCGAGAACTGGATGCGGCGGTTCTCAATCGGCTTCAGATTCAATTGCAAGCTTAGTGCAAATTCAGGCCAGGAGGTTGGCGATGAAAAGACCGGGTTCGATTTTAATTGGCATGGTGCTATCGCTCTCGTGCCTGAACACTTCATCAACGACTTCAGCTCAACTTGCGGCTCAGAATCCACCTGTGACTCTCTATTCAGTACAAAAGCACCGCGGCGAGCAGCGCAACTTCTGTCTCAATTTCCAGACCGGCCCCAACAAATCGACGCGCGCGGATTGCGATCTGGCTTACGGCTCACTATACGCGGGAGATGATTTCGATTGGTTCCAAAGCGCGACATCTCTGGGCAATCGCAGTGTGATCAAGGACCTTGGCGAGCACGACTGGACCACTCGGTTTGATGTCCCGGTCGTTGAGCCGCGGGCGAAACTAAAGCCGGGTGAGCAACGGCAAATCACGATAGACACTTCAGGCGCGGACGGCGCAGCCGGACTGCCGGGCGCCGATGGAGCCGATGGCGACGGTGTCGTGCGACACCGGGAAACGAAAATAGGTCCGGTCAAGGCCCCCAATTCTAAACCTCAACCGCCGAAGCACGACGGCAAGCCAAAAATTGACTCCGTGTTTGTTAAGGCTGTCGCCGGACACGTCTACGTCATTCACGTTGTTGACGAATTGCGAGACTTCTATGCCTTGTTTCGTGTGGAAGCAGTGGAAAGAGGCGACCATTGCGCTGTCTCCTGGAAGTTGATTCCAGCACCTGTGAATCCAGAGCGGTAAGACAGCCTTCGAGACGAAGAGATGGCAACCACGTTAGAGCAATTGATTCCTATCAAGCCCAAGCCGCGCACAGGCTGGGACGTTGAGCGTATTCGCAAAGACTTTCCCGTCTTGCGCCAGACCGTGAATGGCAAGCCGCTGGTTTACCTCGACAATGCTGCTTCTTCGCAGGTGCCAGTGATGGTGATTGAGCGGGGCGCCCAGTACATCGAGCAGGAACATTCCAATATTCATCGTGGCGTCCATTACCTCAGCATGAAAGCCACGACGGCTTACGAAGGCGCGCGGGAAAAAATAAAGCGATTCATTAATGCGCGCGAGTCGCGCGAGTGCATCTTTGTCCGCGGCGCAACCGAGGGCATTAACCTGGTGATGTACGCCTATGGCCGCAAAGTTGTCGGCGCCGGAGATGAGATCATCATCTCGGCGATGGAGCATCATTCCAACATCGTGCCCTGGCAGATGCTCTGTGAAGAGAAGAACGCAAAGCTGCGTGTCATTCCCATGAATGACGCCGGCGAGTTGTTGATGGACGAATACGACGCGCTCTTGAATGACAGAACGAAGTTGGTGGCAGTTACGCATGTCTCAAACGCGCTGGGCACGATCAATCCGATCAAAGTGATTGTTGAGCACGCGCACAAGTACGGCGTGCCGGTGCTGGTCGATGGCGCGCAGGCAGCGCCGCACATGCTCGTCGATGTGCAGGATCTCGATTGCGATTTCTACGCTTTGTCTGGTCACAAAATGTTCGCGCCTACCGGCAGCGGCGTGGTTTATGGAAAGGCTGCGCTGCTGGAACAGATGAATCCGTTCCAGGGTGGCGGCGACATGATTAAGAGCGTCACGTTTGAAAAGACGATCTATGCCGACCTGCCGAATAAACTTGAAGCCGGCACCCCGGCGATTGCTTCGCAAATCGGTTTGGGCGCGGCCGTCGACTATCTGAGTATTATCGGGCGCGAAAAGGCAGCGGCTTACGAACACGAATTGCTCGTCTATGCTACCGAGCGCCTTTCGGCGATTGAGGGCGTGCGGATCATTGGCACCGCGCGCGAAAAGCTGGGCGTGCTCTCCTTCGTGCTGGACGATATTCACCCGCACGATATCGGCACCATTCTGGATCAGGAAGGTATCGCCATCCGCGCGGGACATCATTGCGCCCAGCCGGTAATGCAGCGATTCAATGTTCCGGCCACCGCGCGCGCATCATTTGCTTTCTACAACACCAAAGAAGAAGTTGATACGCTGGCCCGAGCGATCGAACAGGTTATTGAGATTTTTGGTTAGCATATGTCTGAACTAAGTGAGCTCTACCAGCAGGTCATCCTCGACCATAACAAGAAGCCTCGAAATTTTCGTAAGCTCGAAACCGCGAATCACACTGCCGAGGGCTTCAATCCCCTGTGCGGGGATCAGTTGACTCTGTATCTCCAGCTGGAAGACGACGCAGTCAAAGATATTAGTTTCGTGGGCACCGGATGCGCGATCTGGAAGGCTTCAGCGAGCATGATGACCCAGGCGCTCAAGGGAAAGAGCAAGCAGGAGGCTGAGGAGCTTTTCAATGAATTTCATCGGATGGTAACCGGCCAGCTCGACGAAGAGCAGGAGCCGAATAACCTGGGCCGCCTGACCATCTTCGCCGGCGTGCGAGAGTTTCCCGTACGGGTAAAATGCGCCACGCTGTCCTGGCATACAATGCATGCGGCGCTGAACGAACAGGAGAGAGTTTCCACCGAATAAGCTGCGCCACAGAGGTCTGGACAGCTGCCGCCTTCAGGTTGGATTAACTGATTCCGCGCTCGAAATCTAACGAACCAGGATGAAAGTTTTATTGTTGTTTTCGTTGACGCTGGGCAGTGCGTTCGTGCCGGCTCAGCAAACGGGCCGTCAATGGCGCCCGGCAACATTTCGCGGAGTGACCGTGGGCAAGTCAAAGGCCGCGGATATGTTGCGAGCCTGGGGCAAGCCGAAATGGTCCCGAACCTCAAGACGCGAAACCGACGAAGAGGCGCAAGTTACCTGGACAAACTACGAACGAGTGGGCGAGTTTCCCGGCCCGACTACGGTAGTTTCGGATACCAGGAGCGGAGTAGTCCTCAGAATTAATTTCTACCCGGATCGGCTAACTAAAGAACAAGCCATCGCGCATTTCGGTTCGGATTACCTCACGACCAGATATGCATTTGATTCCTGCCTGGACGAAGAGGACTCTGAGCCAATCTATGAGTCGCCGACCGGTCCGCTGGTCAACGTAGAGTATCGCGCGCGCGGGATAGCAGTCTCTGTGGGATATAAGGACCTGGTGACAAGGATCAGTTATGTGAGCGGCCCCATCGGAAGCGCCAAGTCCAGATGCAATCCATAGGTCTTCCGCGAGACTAGACAAAAAAAGGCAGAGGCCTTCAGCCTCCACCTTTTCTTCATTCGGACCGACCTTCTTCGTCGGGGCCTTTTCAGCCAACTCCAGGGTTACTTAATCTGAAACTGCACAGTGTGCAGTGTGGGATCAGTGCCCACTGTGAAATACAGATTGTAAACGCCCGTGGTCAGGCCGGTGGTCTGCAGGTTGTACGTGTAACTGTCCACCGTGAACTTAAAGTTATTATCAGGATTTGCATTGCCTGAGTCCTCAACCGGCCCGTAAACACTTGTGGACACCAACGAAATACCGGCCGCGGTTACTACTGTGCCGGCTGAAGACAGGTTGTTGCCGTTGGCGCCGGTTATCTCCAGCTTGATAGGAATCGTGCTTCCGCTCTGATGTACTTTCGTCTGATCGTATAAGACCAGGATGCTGTAGCCAACTGTCAGCGTTCCCGAGCCACTCGCGGAGTTGAAATTGCCATCACCGGCATAGCTGTAAGCGATGGTGTATGCCGCGGGGGCCAGGGAACCAGTAGCGAAACTGGAAGAGAAGTTACCGCTGGGTTGAATTGGAGCATTCTGAGCCACGCTGTTAAGGGTTATCGCTACGCTTCCGGTCGGAATCAAAGAACCGAAGCTGAGCTTGCCCGACAGGTTCGCCGATGCTGTGCCGTAAGTGATGAGCGGCGAACTGAGATTGCTGAACGATGGAGTTGCCTTCAGCACATTTATCTGCACGTTCTTGCTTGCAGGATTGTAGTTTGTCGTGTCAGTTGGCGTGAAACTAGCCAGCAGCGGTTGGCCTGCGCCCGCGTTGAGGACGGCTCCCGATCCCGGTGCGTAGTTGAAACTTCCCGGCACATTTGCGGTGGCGTTGAGTTGGACAACACTCAGGGCTGTGCCGTAGACAATGTCGGCAGGGTTATTCCAGGTGATCACCGGAGTTGCTTTGGTGATGGTGATTGTCGCGTTACCACTGGCCGGCGCGTAGTTAGTGTTTCCGGCGAAGGTCCAATGAGCAGTTCCACCCGGAACGTTCGTGAATGAAGCTCCCAGATTCAGTAGGCTTGTCAGGTCTTCACCGTTGACTCCTGTCGCTGTTCCGGTAGCTCCATGAGCTGCGCCATCATAGACGCCGCTGTACCCATTGACCGAGATCGAGGCGCCGGCCTGGGAAATGCTGTCGTCTACCGTGCCGCTGGAGTTGTGGTAATTGCCGGTGACATCGGTGAAGGTCCAGCCGTCTCCGTTGTACGTGCCGGCATTTGTGTGCGTCGTTCCGATCAAGTCCAGACCGCTTAGGCTCTCGCCGTTGACGCCTGTCGCCGTGCCCGTAGCCGTATGCGAGTTGCCATCGTAAATCACGCTGTAGGGTGTGATGCTGATCGTCGCATTGGCCCTGGTGATCTCGAAGGTTTTCGAGTCGTTGCTGCCATCGTGGTTCGCGTCACCAGCATAAGTGTAACTCGCCGTGGCCGTGCCCACGTTGGTGTTGTTTGCATAGTTCGCAGTAGGTGTCAGGCTGAGATTCGCACCCGTCACCGTCACTGAGCATGGAGCGATCGGCGCACCCGTGTAGGTCTCACTCGCCGGACAGGTTACTGTTGTGGTCGACGAGGCGGTGGTGATTGTGATCGTCGCGTTACCACTTGCAGGTGCGTAGTTGGCATTACCAGCAAACACCCAATGGGCAATGCCACCCGGTACGTTGGTAAATGTTCCACCGAGGTTAAGTAGACTCGTCAGGTCTTCGCCATTAACACCTGTAGCCGAACCCGTGGCGCCGTGAGCGTTGCCGTCGTAGACGCCACTGTAGCCACTTACATTTATCGTGGCAGCGGCCTGGTTAATCGTTAAGCTACGGAGTACATCCGGTGCTACATTGTAATTCCCATTGCCTGCTTGCGATGCCGTCACGGTGCAAGACCCGGCACCCGTGATTGTGATCGTGCTGCCGTTGAGACCGCCCGAAGTACAGTTGCCGCTGGCGTTGAAGGTGACTGCATTGCCTGATCCACCGCCCGTGGCGCTCACCGTAAAGTGAGAGTCGCCGTAGGTTTTATCAGACAGGGCAGCGAACACGATCGCCTGATCCGCCTTCACAACCTCGAATGATTGATCGACATCAGGCGCTGGATTGTAGTTACCGTTGCCTCCCTGTGATGCTCGAACCGTAACGGTCCCGGCGCCAGTAATGTGCACGGTGCTGCCGAGAATGGTTGCCGGACCCGTTACGATGCTAAAGCTTACAGGCAGACCTGATGATGCCGTAGCACTGACGCTGAAGTCTCCATCACCGTAGGTCTTTCCGGCCAGAGGAGCAAACGTGATGAATTGGTCCGCTTTGTTTACTACTTGCGTTAGCACGGTGGAAGTGCTCGGCAGCGAGTTGCTATCACCAGGATAATTCGCGGTGATCGAATGCGATCCCACCGAGAGGGAACTGGTAGTGAAAGCTGCTTGGCCGCTGCCATTCAGGGTGGAACTGGAAATTACGGTCGCGCCATCGCTGAACGTAACGTTACCGGTTGGAATCGGGCTGCTGCTGCCGCCTACCGTAGCCGTGAACATTACCGGCTGGGCGTATTGAGACGGATTCGCGTTTGAGGTTACCGTGGTGGTGGTGGTGTTAAGGAACTTGATGTCCAAAATAGGATGCAGTTCGATTCCATTCGGAGCCACGCCGGTCTGTCCGTGAATAAAATCAAAGAACCCGACTCCGGTAATTTGAACCGGCACGGTCACGGGCTGGAAGAAAGTGGTGGCCGTAAAGCGAGCATCGAATTCCTGCCGCGCATTAGCAATGCCGGCCGCGAAAGGACTACCTCCCGCCACACAGCAGGGACAGGGAATTTCCGTCACCATCGTATTGCCGTTCTCGTCCTGTACGACGATGTGATAATCGACGTCTGACTCGAGCTTAAACAAGGTCATTGTCGCCCTGATGGTGTAAACCGTCGTCTCCGCCGGCGCGACTCGAGCATTGTCCGGTGGCGTCACCGGAGGAGTAAGAGACCGCAGGTTCGCAATCGTGGTCGTAACCGGATTGTTCAGATCCACCAACGCGGCATCCGGATCACCACCCGTTTTGACTGACCAACGCTCAACGCCGCAGGTGGGACTCTGCACCGTGATTGTGATCGGGGCCGTGGCTGATCGCGTCTGGGCGTCGGTTATGGTTGCTACGATATTCTTGACGCCGGTTGAGATGAACGGTCCAACCGTATGTAAGTACGAAAAGACATTGTCGCCCGCCGTTTGGTCGCCGTGCGTCCCGTCGTCGTAGAACTGCTGGGGAGCAGTTCCGCCGATGCTGGTCAGGTCTGCGCTGACGCCAATACTAGTGCTTGGCGGAGCACTCGCAGGAGATACGTTAACCGTAAGGAGTGTATTACTGGATGGGAGTAAGTAATCCGGCGTGGCGAGACCCTGTCCGAAAAGCTGTGTGGGATCGCCTCCACACCCGTGTGCCGGCAATAGACTATTCCGCGGAATCGGGCCATCGATCAGAAAGTCGTTTGAGTTGTTGTTAGTGTCCGTACACCCGTTGTTTCTCCTGATTGCCGCCGTGGTATTTGTTAGGGGCGCGATCGGCGTAGTCTCCGCGCAAGTGGCCGTAGTGTTGTAGCCAAGAAAATCCACAATCAGCGGATCGGTCGGGCAATTGCCCGCAGATCCGCCACTCAGGACCACTGAGCTGGCAACCAGGGCGATTTTTCCGGCGGTCGATCCTACGAAAATACCGCCCGTTAGATCAGGCGTCGGATTTGTCGTCGTGCCACCTGCACCCTGAGACTCCTGGATCAAGAAGTAATGGCCCGGTTGGATGGTCGTTCCAGCGGGAATGATGGTTATCAGCGGCGTCGGTGAAGTTCCTGTAGTCTGGGTGGCGAAATCGGTGGTCGCTCCTGTGTACTGAACCGACCAACCAGAGATATCCACCGGCGCCCCGCTGGTGTTGTAGAGTTCAATGAAATCGTTGGTGTAGGTCGAACCCGAATTACCGCCGCCACCGTAGACCTGACTAATCTTAATCGCGCTGGAGTACGGCGCCGGTTGCGGGTAAACGTTCACCACCACCGTACATGCAGCAGTCTGCGGGGTCGGCGAATCATTGTTCGAATATTGAATCGTGACGTTGTAGGTTCCGGTCGCGGTGGTATTCGCGACATTGAGAGTAGCCGTTGCTGTCCCACCGACGCCGGCCGCCGGCGTGAAACTGTCGAGCGTGATTCCGGCCACCGAGGAACTCGTAATGATGGCGCTGGTTACCGTGCCGTCGGCGTCACTGGCGCTTACATTCGTAGATGCAGCGGTACCCGTGATGGTACTCAGAGAACCTGGGCAGTTAGGAACGATTGGCACCACACAAAAGTTTGTCGGCGACGACGTGTTCCGTGGAATTGGAGCACCAGCGGTGAAATCAGTAGAGTTATTGTTGGTATCGACACAGCCGTCCCCAGCGCGCAGATCGGCCGTAGTTGTACTCGGCGCAGGCGCGGGACTGGTCTCCGAACAGTTGGCCGTGGAGCCATAGCCCACCAGATCAGTGATATTTGCATTGGAAGGACAGGCACCGCTAAATGCCGTTGTCGTACTGGCGACGAGGACCTTGCCCGCTGTTGCAGCCATGGCTGTATTGTCTGAGGCGTCAAAGGCCGGATTGGCATTGACTCCGTTGGTATTGCCGCCCTCTTGGACGAGGTAGTACTGACCGGGTTGGAGGGTGATTGCGGTCAGGTTTGTAACCGCCCAACTTCCCGTCCCCGTGGCCGAGGCATACTGCACGGACCAGCCACTCAAAGACACAGGTGAGTGACTCCGATTGAATAGCTCAATATAGTCGTTGTTATACGTCGAACAACCGGCCGTTCCGCAGCCTCCGCCGCCATAGACCTGACTGATGACTACGCTTCCCGGTATGCCAGGTGTTGGAGTCGCGGTCGGGGTCGGTGTTGGTGTCGGAGTTGGAGTCGGGGTTGGAGTAGTTGTCGGACTTACGGAAGGAGTTGGTGTCGGTGTTGGCGTTCCTCCCTGAGCTGTACCGTTTACAGTAAAGTTGTCGACCCTACCGGTACCCCCCGTCCCAACAACTCCTCCACCAACGGACGTGGTGGAGGTAACAACGAGCCTGATGTAGACAGTGGATTGGTTCTCCAAAGCCGAAACACCACTGAGATCAAGTGTTCTTCTTGATAGGGCCTGGGGACTGCCGCTAGTGGACCAGGTTTGGGCCGTAACAGTGTACGTACTATTTGTGCCTGAGGCATTCGTAAAGGTGGTGCCGTTCGTACTGTACTGTACTTTGAAATCCCTGGGTCCGGTGGAACTGCCGGTTTGATCCCAGGTTATGCTAAGTGCGCTGTAGCCGGATGTGCTGAATGAAAATTGATAATAATCGCCAACAGCCCAAAAGTTAGAAGAAACTGCTTTTGCAGAACCATTCCCGGCAGGGTTACTCCAAACAGTTGATGCGCTCGCGTGTAATGCGGTGAAAGAAGAACCGGCGGTTAGAACTCCTGAATCAGCAGCAGCAGAACCAACTGATACAACCGGCGTCGTACCGGTATTCGTTGTCGTGACGCCTTCAAAACTCCACGCGGCAAGCACGTCGGGCACCGGTGGGTTGAAGAGACTAAGCGGCTCGATGAAATTGTTCTTAACGATTGGGCCAGAATTACCCGCACTGTCATGGACCTGTCTAACATTGCCTGTGGAGAGCGCCTCGGCAGATCGACTCGGTAAGACCGCGAGGGCGATCGCAAAGCATGCCAACAAAGCAGCGGCACTCAATGAAATATATTTGGATCGGAATGTGCTCTGGGGGACAAGACTAGACATGAATGTTCCTTTCACTGGACTGACAGGGCATTTAGGTTGTTGTGGTAAGCAATTCGACCGGAATAACGGCTACCGTCTGAAATTAGCTCGGAAGCAAGTTTCTTGCACTTGCCAAACAGGTCTCCCAAAGGAAGATGGGGAGTGTAGTGAAAAACATTGCGCGCGTCAAACCGAAATCTTGATCTGTTGACTTTTTTACCGGACTCAGACGGCCGCCAAGCGCAGGCCCGAGTTGATGAAGCGTCACGAACACGGAGGGTGGAAGCTCATTCCACGCGATGTCGATCTCCCAACTGGCTGACAATCTGCAACGCTGAATGCATAATGAGGTCTTTAAAGGTTTGCAGGAGCACCTGATTCGTGATCATCTCTTCGATTGAACTACGTGAAATTCGTCTGCCTCTTATTCATTTCTTCGAAACAAGCTTCGGCCGCACGACTGAACGCCGGATCATCCTGGTTCGTGCAACCGATGCCGATGGCGCCGAAGGCTGGGGCGAGTGCACCGCCGGCGAAGGCCCTTTCTATTGTGACGAGTGGACCGAAACTGCCTGGCCGACTTTAAAGGACTTTCTGGCGCCAATGGTTGCCGGTCAGCAGTTTGGAGACGCGGCCGAGGTGGGCGGCTTGATGAAAAAAGTGCGTGGCCATCGCATGGCTAAAGCGGCGATTGAGACTGCGTGCTGGGATCTGGAAAGCAAACGCGCCGGCGTGCCCTTGTGGAAACATCTGGGGGTAACCCGCGAGGAAATTCCGTGCGGCGTTTCCATAGGAATTCAGGATTCGGCCGAGGTCCTGCTTGAGAAGATCGAAACAGAGCTGGCCGCCGGATATCGGCGCATCAAGATCAAAATCAAGCCGGGATGGGACCTCTCTGTGGTGCGGAAGGTGCGCGAACGTTACCCTGAGATTCTTTTGATGGGTGACGCCAATTCGGCTTACACGCTTAATGACGTAGAACTCTTCCAGGCCCTCGATGACTTTAATCTGATGATGATTGAGCAGCCTCTGGCGCACGACGACATATTCGATCATGCTCAATTGCAGAAACAGATCAAGACACCGATCTGCCTTGATGAGTCGATCCATTCGGCTGAAGATGCTCAGCACGCAATCGACATCGGCGCCTGTCGCATCATCAACGTAAAGTTGGGGCGGGTCGGTGGGCATAGTGAAGCCAAACGTGTAGAGGCGGTGTGTCGTGAGCATGGTATTCCTGTCTGGTGTGGCGGCATGTTGGAAGCAGGCATTGGCCGCGCGCACAATATCGCGATGGCCACGTTAGCCGGCTTTGTGTTGCCGGGAGATGTGTCAGCCAGTGCGCGTTATTGGGAAGAGGACATAGTTGAACCGCCAGTGACGGTTAGTGAGCGGGGAACGATTGCCGCGCCAGACAAGCCAGGTATTGGGTTTGCAGTAAATCGATCACGAGTTGATAGCCTGACCATGAGATGTGAACGAATCACTCGTTGATATCCAAGGGCCGATTGGACGCTGATTCGGTTTCGTGTTTTCTTTCCGGTTGGATAAGAATGATCCACGAAATCACACGAAATCGCACAGAGACCGGTTCGCTTCGTGTATTTCGTGGATCCTTCTACCTGGCCACAGAGTCTCTCAAGATTAGGACAGGACCAAAGAATGTCGAGTGAATTAACAACCGAACAAGTCATCGCCCTCAGGAATCATTTCATCGCGCGGCAGCACGAATTGCTGGCGCTGACCTGCGCGCTGGTTGAAACGGAATCGCCTTCGGGCGACAAGGACGGTATTAGCGAAGTGGTCTCATTGATCGCCAGCGCGGCCGGGAGTATTAGCGCCGTCAGCTCAGTCGAGAGAGTAACGAGTGAAGATTTTGGTGAGCACGTACGCATTCGCGCATTCGCCGGAGAGAGTGAGGCGGCGCCCATAGTAATTCTGGGGCACACAGACACGGTGCACCCGCGCGGCGCGATTAAGGAACATCCCTGGCGTGCTGCCGGTAACCGCATTTATGGGCCAGGCATCTTTGACATGAAAGCCAACTTGGCGCTGGCACTCGAGGCTCTGCGCGCTTGCGAAGCAACCGCAGCGTGCCCGCAATCACCCGTGACGATTCTTTTGACCTGTGACGAGGAGAGCGGCAGTCCAAGTGGCCGGAGTCTGGTGGAGGAGGAAGCAAAGAACGCGCGTGCCGTGCTGGTGCTTGAGCCGCCCGCGAGCGGTGGCCGGGTCAAGACCGGGCGAAAGGGAACCGCAATGTTTGTGGTTGAAGTCCATGGGCGTGCGGCCCATGCCGGCCTCGATCCTGAAAAAGGAATCAGCGCTGTGCTCGAACTGGCCCGCCAAACCATTCGACTGACTAATCTGAACGATCCCGCGGCTGGCACCACGGTCACGGTTACCGTCGTCTCTGGCGGCACGCATTCGAATGTCGTGCCTGCTGAAGCTCGAGCCGAGATTGATGTGCGTTTTACTTCTGTCGCCGAGGGCCGCCGGATCGAGGATGCAATTCTGAATCTAAAGCCATTCGACGAACAAGCGCAGATAGTCTTTTCAGGGGGCATCAATCGGCCACCACTCGAACGTACTGAGAAGGTTTTGGCGCTATACGAGCGCGCGCGAAAGATTGCCGGGCTGCTGGACTTTGAACTGGGTGAAGCCAGTGTTGGTGGCGCTTCGGATGGAAACTTTGTGGGAGCACTGGGAGTGGCGGTGCTTGATGGACTGGGAGTAGAAGGCGACGGGGCGCATGCTTCGCACGAACATATTTTAGTCGATAGCATTGCGCTGCGCGGTGCGCTCGTGGCAGGACTAATCGCCACCCTGTAAGTTTGAGCTCATGTTTGGAGTTCCGCCTTTAGGCGGTCCTGAGTTGGAGTGATAGGGGCCGCCTGAAGGCGGAACTCCGAACGGGAGCTCCACACTCGTGCTTAATACCGCTGCTATATGCAGGCAGTTGGATAATCGATGAAAATCGCTACCTGGAATGTGAACTCGATTCTGGCGAGGCTGCCTCACGTCATGCGTTGGCTCGAGGCCGAGCAGCCCGATGTTCTGTGCGTCCAGGAGACAAAATGCACGGATGATAAGTTCCCATTGCTCGAAATAAAGGCGCTCGGCTATGACTGCGTCATGCTTGGCCAGCAGAGTTACAACGGCGTGGCGATTATTTCCAGAGCAGGGTGCGCCAGCGTCCAGCGCGGCTATCCGAATGACAATTCCTCCAGCCAGGCGCGTTTGCTCTCGGCAGACATCGCCGGCGTGCGCATCATCAACATCTACATTCCCAACGGGCAGATGGTTGGTTCGGAAAAATATCAATTCAAGCTGGAATGGATGACACAGCTGCGCAGCTTCCTCGACCAAAGTTACGACACCAATACTCCGGTGCTGCTCTGTGGCGACTTTAATGTCGCTCCCGAAGATCGTGACGTGCATGACCCGCGTTTGTGGCAGAACCGCATCCTCTGTAGCGAGCCGGAAAGAGCGGCCCTGCAGCACGTTAAGAATTGGGGATTCACCGACACGTTTCGCATGCACACGGAAGAAGGCGGGCATTATTCCTGGTGGGATTATCGGGCGGGCGCTTTTCGTCGCAATCTGGGACTGCGCATAGATCACATATGGGTTTCGGCGCCGCTGGCTGCGCGCAACAAGACAACGGTCATAGACAAAGCACCGCGCAACTGGGAGCGACCGTCTGATCACGCGCCTGTGATCGCAATCTTCGAGTAGGATTGCCACCGAACTCTGCCGCGCTAAAAAGTGATGAGAAGACCTAGCGACACTTGGCGAGCGGGTGAAGTCAAAGGCATCATTTCATTCCCTGAATGATTGCGAATACTTCGGTTGTTATTTGCTCGGTTTTCAGATCCTGCTCTGAGGCTTTGACTAATGATTCAAGATCACCAATTTTCAAAGATTGTTCGTATCTGTGCATCACTTCATCCGTAATCCATCCGGCCTTGCGGAACAGCGGAAGCCGATCGAGAATGTATTTCAGTTTTTCAGATTGAGGAAGGGTCTTTAGGTATTCAACCGGGCCAATGGTGTATCCGTGAGGAAACTCTTCGTAGCCTGGCAGCATATCTTCCAGAACTGCCGGCATATCCTCATCAACACCCTGTAGCGTCAACTGCCCTCCTGTTACACGGCATTCGACTAGGCCCGGCGGTGCCGAGGAAGCGAGCTTCACTTCAAATGTTCGCCCGGGCGTTACCTGGGGTGTAAGTCGAAAGAGGTGCAATAGAAATCCACTTGCCCTCCTTAAACTGTGGAATGACATTTGACATCTCGCCGAAATGGACGGCAGTCTCTAAACCGCGTATGCCGGTAAAATTTGTGGACCGTCGATCAACTTCGATCGGTCTTGTATCGCTGGCGAAGTTCTGAAGGATAAGGCGTGAGAGATGACTGCCGCTCGACGGCAAATTGTCTGCCTCATAAGCGTACACGCATTTTCCGTCCACTGTTTTCGAGACCTTCGCCCTTACGATCACATCGATCGCATCCCCACGTTGGAAAATAACGCCCTTCTCTTTGCGATCATAGCCAATCCACTTCAACACGTATTTCCCTGCCTTGGCGGCGATAAGCTCGATGCGCGGCTTATGATCGCAGGCGATCGGCTTTCCTGTTTTCGGGTCAGAACCGATCTCGCGCGGCGCGTAATTTACCGGACTCTTGTATTCGCGTTGCTGCTTTTCTAGAGGCACACGCTGTGCCCTGTGCGCTTGGAGTACTGGAAAGAAGGAAAAGGTGATGAGCGGGAACGCCAGCGCAAGTACGGGTTGCAATCGTCTCATTTCAAGCCCTGAATGATTGCCAAGACTTCAGTTGTAATCTGCTCAGCTTTGAGGTCTTCTTGAATGTGCGCAGAGATCGTCTCTAAACTCCCATTCTTGAGTTGCGCTTCATACCGCTGCAGCGTTTTATCGGTGATCCAGCCGGCCTTTTTAAACAGAGGTAACTGATCTAGAACGTATTTGGTTTTTTCGGCCGGAGAAAGAGGCTTTAAATGATCGACAGGGCCAATGGTGTATCCATGAGGAAATTGTTCGTAGCCCGGCAACATGTCCTCTAATTCCCCAGGCATGTCCTCGTCGACACCCTGTAATGTTAATTCGCCTCCTGTTACCCGACACTCAACGATACCCGGTGGTGCGGTCGACGTGATTTTTACTGCTAAGGTTTTGCCAGGGGATAAGCACAGGTATGCCCTAGTTTTTAGCTTTTCTGGCATCGAATTCAGTTGCCCTTAATTCGAGGTCAGTTCCGCGGTCTTCTCTTTAATATCTTTCTGGGCCCACTCGTTGTCACCCGCCCTCCAGTGGTGCTTAGACCTTCACTTGCGTGCCGTCGAACTTTGTCAGCGAAAAACCGCTGAAAGTTTCGTTGTAGCATGCCCTTTGATCCTTCAGGATTCCAATGGCCACTTGCTCGCCTAACTTCAGCGATTCAGTTCCATCAGAGCGCCAGTGAACGCCGGCTGTGTTGCGACCGAGAGCGACATTCGCACCGATCTTGTTCAGTTCGCCACCGACAGTGAGATCACCCGCGTCGGCACCTGCGTAAGGCACCAGGCTCGAGCCATCGTCGGTAGGTTGGGTTGGGATCAAGCCGATGTCGACCAACTTAGTCGACTCTTTGAACCAGGCCTTCAGGATCGTCACGCATGCTCCCGCTACTGTTGCGTGGCCGGCGCCATAAGCGGGGTGAGTAGGCGAACCTTCAGGGAAAGCCATCGGTAAAAGCGCGTTTCCGGAAGGCATGTAACCACCCAGCCGGGTGATTGCGGAGAGTGAATTGAGAATGTCCGCTTGTACCGGATAACCCGCGCCATGATAAAGCGTGCGGTCCACCCGGGCAGCGTGAACTTCCGGTCGCAGCCGTCGATGAACGTACCACTTCTGAAACCAAACTGCCTTCAGCGCACGCGTCGACACTTCGCATAACAAAGTCGCAATATGTGGTCCGCCAAATGTGCCGAAGGCATCCTGAGTAGGATTGTTGACGTACGGATTGCCGTCATCGAAGGGAGCGCCCGCCCCAGCAAGCACCAGGAAAGCCTGAAAGTAAGCCTGGAACAGCACGTCGATGTGCACCCATTGACCGATGTCGCGGCCGGCCCGCATATAGCGCATTACAGGATCCAGCACCTGTGGTCCCTGGTTGACCCCGCGTTGCACCGCGAGCCACGCGTTGAAATCAGTCATGTAGTTGATCCCCGGCGCCGCGGTTGTAGTCTTCTGCTCGATTTTGTTTGCGCCGAAGTTGCATGGCTGATAGAAAAACTGCGAAAGGTACGGCCCCTTCTTATCACCAGGTGTCAGACCGCGAAACAGAGTCTCCGGCGTAACCACACCGCCGTTCTTCGCACCCTTGAAATCTGAACCATAAAGAGTCAGGTCAGCCGCCGCGGCATTGGCGAGCGAGCTTGATAGATACTCAGCATAAGGAACGTCGCGCAGCAGAGCCATCCAGTAATTCTCAGAGATTTCGGCTGCCTGTTCGCGGCTCGAAAACGCCGGCGCGGGCGGCTGGAGCATCGCATGCGAATCGGCGCCCTGCATGTCAAACGCCAGGCCAGACTGCGGATTCGTTAACCTGCGATCACCGCCGAGGGGTATGGCATTGAAGTCATCATCCCTGCCGCTGTTCAATGCTTTGAGCATCGCGGCATAGGCACTAATGACCACTGTGCCGTCGGCGTTGTGGGGCAGCCCCTTCGAATAGCTGGCAATCTTATTCGGATAAAGATCTTCGTCACCGTTGGCGGCATGTTGCAGATTTTGCGGCGTGGCTTGCAAGCCTGCCTGGGCCGAATCGCGACGAAGTTTGGCGCAATCGTTAGCCCGTTGGTTCGCACCTGGCCCCGCCGACGTGGCATGAGCCTCAGAACGCCGGGTCCCAAGTAATGGTTCAAGGCCAACGACTCCCGCCGCGACCGCGGCGGCACCGGCCGCCCCAACACGACCAATGAATTTACGTCTGCTGGTTTGCACGAGAAGTTTACCCATCGACCTTCTCCTTTGATTCAGTTGTCCCAAATACGGGGCGAGCGGTGATTTATCCTACAGAAGTTTCTAAGAACCGCGGAAGGTCAGAATTCTTAGTTGGAAGTCAGTTCGGCAGTTTTCTCAGTAATGTCTTTCTGCGCCCACTCGTTATCGCGGGAAGCTTCGCCGGCTTTGTGCCGCTTGGCCTCTTTCATGCGACTGACCAGGTCCATATGAGTTGAGAAGTACGGCAAGCTCTTGCCGACGATTTCCTGCACGGAGTTGAAGCCTTTGTCGGTCATGAACTTTACCAGGCCTTCCTGAAGTTCGTCGACCATCTTCACGCCCTTGAGCATCACGCCGGTACAGATCTGCACGGTCGAAGCGCCCAACAACATGAATTCGATCGCATCGTGCGCAGTCTCAACACCGCCGATGCCGCTGATTGAAGTCTCTTTTGGCAGCGCCAGAGCGAGTTGGCTGACCATACGCAAAGCGATTGGCTTTACAGCCTGCGAAGAATAACCGCCCGGAACCGTGTAGCCTTCGACGGTTGGCATCGGGCGCAGAGTGTCGAGGTTTACGCCGATGACCGAAAGGATAGTGTTAATAGCTGAGATGCCATTCGCTCCGCCGCGCACGGCGGCCGACGCCGGCTCTTTGATATTGGTGATGTTGGGCGTCATCTTGGCCCAGACGGGGATCTTCGCTACCTCAGTCACCCACCCGGTTACTTCTTCAGTCAGGTCGGGGTGCTCACCCATCTCTGAACCCATTTTGCGTTCAGTCATTCCATGCGGGCAGGAGAAATTCAATTCGAACGCATCTACGCCGGTGTCTTGCACCAGCCGAGTCAGCTCCTGCCAGCGCCCCTTATCGTACTCTTCCATGATCGAAGCGACCAAAACGTGGTCGGGATAGTCTTTCTTAATCTGGCGAAACTCTTCGAGCCAGACTTCGATGGGACGGTCTGAAATCAGTTCAATGTTCTCAAAGCCGATCACCTGGCCATTTTCGCGCGAACGCAGTTTGCCGTAACGAGGCACAACGTTTACCACCTTGCTCGACTCGAGGCTGACGGTCTTGGCGACCGCCCCGCCCCAGCCGGCGTCGTACGACTTGGCGATTACCCGCGCGTTGGTTCCCGGCGGGCCGGAACCGAGTAGGAAGGGATTGGGGAACTTGATACCGTTGACGGTGATTGAGAGATCCATTATCTACTCCTGATGTTCGAGCGTCTTCCGCGCTGGTTTCAGCGACGCATTATGGTTGATGGATTCGGGCTACCGGACCATTCGGCTTCAGGCATTCATTCACTACACTATAGGGGATCAAGGTCCGATCAAACACGGCGATCACGTGGGGAAAATCGAAATAGACCACGAGGCCTTTTGGAGTCAGCCCCCAATTTGAGATTTCAGACAACTGTTCCTCCGTTACGATCGGGTCGTCACGCTTGGTCGGCTTCCGTCCTTCAGATTTGGCGTCTGCCTCTTCGATTGCAATCGCACGCTTCTCAATATCCGCCACCACATACTTCGCGATCGCAGTCTTATAATCGCTGGCTGGTTTAAAGAGATCCTCCAGATCGATTTCTTTGTTTGCAGACAGATCGTAAGTTAGAGACCAAAAGCCAGTGTTGGGATGTGCGCCGCCGGAATAGGAGTATTCCGTCATCTCGATACTGATTAGATCGTTGGTAGCAAGCAGAACGTTATAGTTGATTTCGAGGGAATTCTTGCCCGCTTCCGGCTCCGAAGCAAACTCTTTAATCGCCTTTTGCGTCAGAGCCAGGACCCGCCGATTAAAACTGGCGGCTCCAGGGCCCAAAGCGCCGGCGCCGTTCGCAATCTGTGGGTAGGAAACTGTGACGCCGGATTTGCGATCGGCAATTGTCTTCGGGACCACCACTAACAAATTCTTGAACCCGGCGTGTTGCTCCTGCAGGGTGACGTAAGCTTCACGCGTGCCATCCGGTTTGGACCACATGCAGTCCGGTTCTGCATCCTTGAAATTCTTACAGATGAACTTGCCGTTCTGTTTCCCCTTCGCACCAAACTCCGCCAATTCAAGTTTGCCTTGATTGTCCAGATGGCCCCTCAGTTTAATGTCCTCGCCGATCGTATCGTAGGAATATGTCCCAGAGACACCGCTTCCCTGAATATTGAGCCACATCTGAAAGTGGCTCCCGCCTACCGAGCCCCGGTAAACCGTCGCGGTTGTTTGCTGGCCCAATACCGATGCTCCAAAGCCGAGAAAACCGCACGCCAGCAGGGCAGTCAGTATTAGTGATGGGTTACTTGTTCTCATTTCTCTCTGGTATTCCCTTGTTCCCCAAACTCAAAAATGCTTTTCCATCCAACTTTGCTTTGTTCTACAGTTCAGCGTCTGCTTCAATCTCGATCAGCATCCGTTGGTCAATCAACGCTCGGACCTCAACCATCGTAGTCGCGGGCATAACGTCACGCAAAAACTCCCCATGGGCGCGTCCGTATTCTTCCCAACGCGAGAGGTCGGTTACGAACATCCGCGTGCGCACGATGTGCTCGAGCCCCGCGCCCAGACGATGCAGCGCACTCTCGATATTCTTCAAACACTGAACGGCTTGCGCGTAAGCATCGCCGATGCCGACAATTTCACCATCATCACCAAGTGCCGCCGTTCCGGTGACGTAGATGCGTGAGCCGACCCGGACCGCGCGGGAATAGCCGACGATTGCTTCCCACTTTGCGCCGGAAGAGATTCTTTGTCTTTCGTTCATTTCCTGGCGTCTTTACGCCTTTGCGAGCGGAATATCTCATGCAAAGGCGCCAAAGCGCAAAGCGTTCAGTCCGCTACCAGTTGTCCATAGCTGTCTGGCCGTCTATCACGGAAGAATTGCCAGGTGTTTCGCACTTCGCGAATCAAATCCAGATTTAGATCGGCGACCACGATGGCATCCTGGTCGCGCGGCGCTTGTGCAATTATCTGACCG